>Ga0209536_100007446_pt1 | contig 16580 bp, 17 predicted proteins | sample DeeMarSeWOR28_12_FD_187461 | JGI IMG/M metagenome (GOLD analysis project Ga0209536, IMG submission 187461) | Marine sediment microbial communities from White Oak River estuary, North Carolina - WOR-2-8_12 (SPAdes) (version 2) | ecosystem: Environmental > Aquatic > Marine > Intertidal zone >... | reverse complement strand
CCCGACGCGGCGTCCTCGTCACCCACGAATCGATCCGTCTCTGGTGCAACAAGTTCGGGCCCTGGTACGCGCATCGACTGCGGCGCCGGCACCGCGGCTACGGCGATACCGCCTTCATGGACGAGGTCTTCGTCCGGATCAGGGGCCAGTACTGGTACCTGTGGCGGGCCGTCGATTAGTACGGTGGGGTGGTCGACTTGCTGCTCCAGGAGCGGCGGAACGCGGCGTCGGCCAGGCGCTTCTTCAGGCACGTACTGGCGCGCCTCGGCAGTGAGCCGAGGACGATCGTGACGGACAGGCTCGGAAGCTACACGGTAGCCCGCTGCGAGCTGCTGCCACGGCTGCCCACGACACCCGTCGGTACGCGAACAACCGGGCCGAGCTGTCGCACCAGCCGATCCGGGTCCGAGCGCGGGGAATGAGGCGGTTCAAATCCTCGCTTGAGGCGCAGCGATTCGTCCGCGTCCACGCTGCAGTCTGGAACCTCTTCAACCTGGGCCGCCACCCGGTGGCAGCGGGCCACTACCGGGCGCTGCGGCAGGCCGCCTTTGCGTCCTGGGACCTGGCGGTCGCGGTCTGACGGCAACCCGGCAGAGCGAAGCTGCGGCCGCTGGGAGTTAACTTGGCAATACCTACCAGCGGCATCGCGTGACCATGCCTCGGGGCAACTGAGCAAGATTTCGATGGGCAGTGGAACGGTCTTGCCTGCCAGATGTCCGTTGCCCCGGCCCCGAAACTCAAGCCGAGCACCACCATGATGTGTCGCGGGACAACAGCGGCTAACCGTCCTCGTCCGGTGCATCTCGCTGGCGTACGGACTGCCTCCAGCCGGTCGGCGTGTTCCCGCTCCAACGCCGGAAGGATCGCGTGAAGGTGCTCGCGCTGGTATAGCCAAGCACTTCGGCAATCCGGCTGACCGCAAGTGTCGTGTCACGCAACATCTGCTGGGCAAGCTCGAACCGGCTCTCCTCCATGAGCTGTCGGAAGCCGCTTCCACACTGGCGCAGGCGGCGACTTAGCGTACGACCATGAATCGAGAAGATCCGGGCGATCTCGTCCTCGCTCGCGTGGCCCGTCAGGATCGCAGTGCGCAGTACGCTTCTGACTTGGGCCGGAAAGTCCTCGCCGTGGCGGGTCTCGAGCGCGTCAATCTCACGCCGCAACAGGCCATACAATTCCGGCCCGGCCTCCGGCAAGGGGCACTCCAGCGTCTGGGCAGAAAATGCCAACGCGTACTCCTCCGCGTCGAAACGCAGTGGAGCGCGAAAGTGGCTGCGGAACGGCCAGATGTCCTGCGGCCGTTGATGGGCAAACCGGGCTTCCAGGGGTTCCCAACCGGGATCACACAATTCGCGCATCATGTTGACCATGATCGCGACCGCGCCGTCGCCGACCTGGTCTGTCGCCGGCGTCCTGCGCTGGTTGATGTGGTAACTCAATATCGCGACAGCGTCTTCAACCCTCAGGTCGGCTGACGCGCCGCTTACATGCAGGTGAAAGTAGTGCACGAAGTTACGCAGCGCTGTTCCGACATCCGGCGAACTCCTGGCGAGCAGGCCGACCAGTCCGAAAGAAGTGAGGGAGGCGTGCTGGCCGAGCAGGAGCCCGAAGTGCTGGCAGCCGGTCCTCGCAACACAGTGAGCGATGAGTCGGGCGCGTGTCGCATAGCCGATCAGATTGTCCGGACTTCCGAACAGGCCGGGGTCGAGCCCTATCTCGCCCAGGACCGCGGCCGGGTCTGCGCCGAGGTCCCGGAGGACCTCGGGAATCGCCATCACCGGGCCGATCCGGACTAGGCCTTCCCTGTCGAACGATGACTGCGGTTGGACGATGTCGGCACCCGATACCTGTTTGCGCCGGAAATCCGCAAACACTCTCCTCAATATCGGCTGACGCCTGCGTGCACCCGTCCCCAGGGGTCACGCTTGGCAGAGCCGATCAATGGCGCATGGTGCGGTCCACAAAGCTACGCCGCGCCAAGCTTAGGACAAGTACCTAGCTGTCCACAAATGCAAAGTGTGTGTCCGCAAGTATCAACCACCGCCAGGTACCTCATGGTCCACTGGCAGGTGGCACCGGCAAGGCGGAATCGATGCCGGGACGGACTGCGCCGGAGTTTCCGAGGGAGTTCTGGACGTGGTCTAAGGAATGACCGGGCAGAGAGATCCTGGCTATTAAATGAGCGAAGCAGCGGAGAGCCGACGAACGGCCTTGCTGCCGACCTCCCACGCAAGGAACTGACCATGAGCAAGACAGTGACAGAACTCAGCAGGGTGAAGTCGGGCGAGTCCAAGACCAAGTCGGACATTAAGCTCAGCACGGTGAAGCTGGACTGGAAGGAGGTCTACTACACCAATTGCCCCCTGGTCTCGGCGAGCAACGTCGACCAGGAGCTGGGTTGGACGCGCGAGGAGTTCAAGAAGATCGGCGTCAAGTACGCCTTCCTCCGCTCGACCCCGGAGAACGACTGGTACCCGCACTACATTCACAACCTGGACAATCTCATCCGCTTCGGCGGGCTGTTCCCGCCCATTCACGTCAATGCAGACATTCGCCGGACCCGGCTGCTGGGAGCGACGCACGCGCCGCACGAGGGCGGCTGCATGCTGGTCCGCGCCCGGGACGACATCTACCGGATGACCGAACTGAAGGGCAAGAAGATCGGGCTGTCGAAGAGCCTGAACACCCTGAAGAACGACTGGTGGCGAATCCAGGAGGAACAGGGCATCGAGCTGATGCTCAGGATGAACGGCATGACCCGCAAGGACGTGCAGATCGTCGAGTTCCCGTATCCGGACGACTGGTACAACGATCCGAAGATGGTCGGCCCGCCGATGGAGAACCCTTCCGAGTTGTGGCTCAAGCGTGACCACAAGCACGACCTGGCCTTCCGTCCGCTGGAAACCGCACTCGAGAAGGGTGTCGTCGACGCGATCTATACCCAGAGCAAGCCTTTCCAGCATCTCCAGGAGGCGACAGGCAAGTTCAAGGCAATCGAGGACCTGTCACGGTATCCGGACTGGACCCTGCAGGTGGCCAACATTCCGGCCGTCATTACCTGCACCGACGTGATGGCCGACAGGCACCCCGAACTCGTCGTCGCGTTCATGAAGGGCATGATCAAGGTCGGGCGCTGGTCAAACGAGCACAAGCACGCCGCCGCAGCGATCCTGGACAGGCAGACATTCTACCTGGACGTGGAGGACACGTACCGGGGCATCAAGGACATCGACATGGTGCCCAATCTGTCACCGCAAAACCTGGCCTCGATCGACATCGGCAAGGACTTCATGGTGAGCCACGGCTACATCAAGAACGACTTCGATGTGGGCACGTGGGCCGCACCTGAGTTCCTGGAGCAGGCCGCGAAGGAGCTCCTCGAGGAACAGTGGAAGAAACGCACGTCCGCTGCTCTGCCAGAGTCGACGACGCTGCTGCGTACCGGCTAGCCAATCGCGCCGGGGCCGCCGTCGCGGGTAGCGACCGCACTGCGGCCCCGGCGCTCAGCGGCAGCGCCGGCCAGGGACGGCGCACGGCGAGGCACACTTCGAACCGTCCGAGCACGGCCCCTTGATCGGAGTCCGCTCTGCCTGCCGACGGCGTGCGCATACGGCTCGCAAGGAGAAAACATGATGAGATCGCGCGTGTACATGGTCGCCCTGCTCTGCACGGCGATTGCTGGCCCCTGCTTCGCCCAAGAGCAGGCTGCCTCTGCGCCGAAGCCGCTTTCCAGCTCACTCGGCGTGGCCGTCTTTCCAGCCAAAGGTCAGACCCCCACGCAGCAGAGCCAGGACGAGGGGGAATGCTATGCATGGGCAAAGGGCCAGACCGGTTTCGACCCGATGGCGCCTCCCGCCGCTGCCTCGCCACCGCCCCCCGCCCAGTCGCCCGCCAGCGCGCCGCCTCCACAAGCCGACGGATCACGTCTGCGAGGTGCGGCCCGTGGCGCGGCTGCGGGCGCCGTCATCGGTGAAGTAGCCAGCGACGACGCAGGTAAGGGCGCGGCCATCGGTGCTACGGCCGGCGTGATGAAAGGAGGTGCCGAGAGCCGCAGGAAACAGGCTCAGGCACAACAGCAGGCGGTTGCGACGCAGGAGCAGCAACAGCAGGCTGCCGCACAAGAGCAGCAAGCAGCACGGGAGCAGGAACTGGATTTCTTCCGCAAGTCCTTCGGAGCGTGCCTCGAGGCCAAGGACTATACGGTGAAGTGACATGCCAGCCAAAGCTGACGTCGGGCTGGCAGAGCCCGTCAATCGCCCGGGCCGCCACCGCGTGCCGCTCGCGCTGACCCTCTGCGGAGCACTCGGCAGCGCAGTGGCCCAACAGGCGCCTACGACCGATGATCTGGCGGCGGCGAACAACCCACTCGCCAACTTCACGGCCTTCAATGTCCACGACTACTACATCGGTGAGCTCACCGATCCGGACCAGGACGCGAACCAGTTCTGGGCAAGGTTTGCCAGGCCGTTCTCGATCGGACAGACCAACTGGCTGATGCGCGCGTCGCTGCCGGTCAATACCTTCCCGGTCCCACCGGGCCTGGGCCACCAAACCGGGATAGGAGACATGAACGTCTTTGCGGCTTACCTGATGGACACTGGTAATCCGGCACTCAGCGTCGGTATCGGGCCGCAGGTCACCGCACCGACCGCCAGCAAGGACACCCTGGGCAGCGAAAAATGGTCCGCCGGACTGGTCCACACCCTGTTCAACGCCAGCTCGCCGAAAATTCAGTACGGCTACCTGCTGAGCTGGCAGGCGAGCTTCTCAGGCGCCGAGGACCGCGACGACGTGAATCTCGGTGCCTTCCAGCCTTTCGTGTTCTACCAGCTTGGCAAGGGCACGTATCTTCGCTCGACGGCGGTCATGGCGTGCGACTTCGAGCACAACAGCTACAGCGTGCCCATCGGGCTCGGCATCGGCCAGGTGATTCCCCGCGAGAAGGTCGTCTACAACCTGTTCATCGAGCCGCAGGTCTCGCTTGCGGACAAGGGAGCCGGTTGGCCGAAGTGGCAGGTCTTTGTCGGCCTGAATACGCAATTCAAGTGAAACCTGGTGTCGCGCGCCGGTCCGGGAGGCGATCCGAACATGACTGACACAATGGCCAGCATCCCCGAGGGAAAACGGACTGTCCTCGGTCTCTACGTGACGGCGAAAGAAGCCTACGAGAAGTGGAAGGCCGCACCCGACGACGTGAAGATCATCGACGTGCGTACGCCCGACGAAATGATCTTCGTGGGGCATGGCCCGATGGCATGGAAGATCCCGGTGGCCAGTCAGTCGTTCGAATGGGACGCGGGCACGCAGCGCTTCCCCATGCAGCCACTTCCGGACTTCGTCTCGCGGGTGCAACAGGCGGCTGGACCGGATGACGTGCTGCTGGTGACGTGCCGGTCGGGTGGCCGCAGCGCCATCGCGGTCAACATGCTCGCCAAGGCCGGGTTCAGGAACGTATTCCAGGTCATCGACGGCGTGGAAGGCGACGTGGTCACGGACTCCGACAGCGTATTCCTGGGCCAGCGGCTGAAGAACGGCTGGAAGAACTCGGGGTGCCCCTGGACGTACAAGCTCACCCCCGAGCGGCTGCTGCTGCCGAAGAGCACGGCGTGATGCTGCAGAAGCAGGAGACTCCGATGCTACGAGATCAGCGGCTCTTGCGTGATAGCCCACGACAGCCACGGCCGAGTACGAGCATCGCAGCGGCGTTCGCCGTGGGCGCTTGTTACCTGGCCGGCGCAGGCATGGCATGGGCCCAGCAAGCCTTGGTCACCGAGCCGCCGGGAAGACACTTCCCAATCGCACAGATCTTCACGTTTCTGTTCCTGATGCTCGGCCCCTTCAAGATCATCGGCCCCTTCTCGAAGATAACCAAGGCAGCAGATCCCGCGCTGGCGCGCCAGATCGCCGTGCGCGCGATCGTGTTTTCGAGCCTTGCGCTCCTGGTCGCCGCCCTGCTTGGCGAGAGCTTTCTGAACAAATACGGCATTCCCCTGCCGATCCTGTCCCTGGCGGCGGGAATCATCCTGTTTCTCGTGGCGCTGCACGGAATACTTCAGCAATTCGCGGCGCCGGCGCCGCAAGGCGTGGCCGCCGACGCGGAAATTCCGGTGCCGACATTGGCCACGGCACTGACACCACTCGCGTTTCCGACGATCGTTACGCCTTACGGCATCGCCACGCTCATCGTCTTTCTAGCGTTCAGCCAGGACCTGCAGAGCAAGCTGACCATCGGTGCGATCCTGCTGGCGATCATGGCTCTCAACCTCGCCATCATGATCCTGGCTCGGCGTCTGCCGACGGCTCTGAGCCTTGCGCTTGCAGTCCTCGGCGCCGTGCTCGGCGTCATCCAGGTTGCGCTCGGCTTGCAGATCATCAATAACTCACTGAGGGCACTGTTGGCGGCATGACTGTGCAGGACACCTCCCCGACGCTCCCGAAGCAGCTGGTCGAGCTCGCGCATGCCCTCGGCGGGCCGCTCTTCCAGTTCTGGAGTCGCAAGAACGCGTCCGGAGACAGCTACAGGCTCGCGCGCCGCCGCATCCTCGTGGCCGTGCTACTGGCTTGGCTGCCGCTGCTGGTGCTGTCGACCGCTGAAGGGCATGCCTGGGGAGACCGCGTTTCGCTGACCTTCCTGCAGGACATAGAGATGCACGTGCGGCTGGTGCTCGCCGTGCCACTGCTCATCGCGGCCGAGAGGTTCGTACATCGGCAGCTGCCCCCGGTGGTCGCGAACTTCCTGGAGCGCGACCTGATTCCCGACTCGGCCCGGCCGCGTTTCGACGCTGCCATTGCAGCGGCGATCAGACTGCGGAACTCGGTCAGCGCCGAGATCCTGCTGATCCTGGTCGTGTACGGAGTGGGCGTGCTGTTTTTCTGGAAGACGCAGTCGGCGATTGCCGGGGACACATGGTCCGGGATGGCGGAAAAGGGGGAGCTGCACCCCTCGCTGGCGGGCTGGTGGGCGATCTGTGTCAGCATGCCCTTGTTCCAGTTCTTGCTGCTCCGCTGGTATTTCCGGCTGTTCGTCTGGGCGCGATTCCTGTGGCAGGTGTCGCGCATCAAGTTGCGCCTGGTGCCTATGCATCCGGACGGTGCTGCTGGCCTGGAGTTCCTGACCCTGGTGACCCGTGCTTACGCGCCGGTATTGCTGTCACAGGGCGCGGTGCTGGCCGGATTGATGGCCAACAGGATTTTCTATGCTGGCGCAAACCTTCTGGACTTCAAGGTGGAGCTATTCGGCACGGTCGCGCTGATGGTGTTTGCCATCCTCGGGCCGCAGCTTGCTTTCACCCCGCAACTCATGGCAGCCCGGCGTAAAGGAATCGAAGACTATGGCGCGCTGGCGGAACGCTACGCGCGTGATTTCGACCGCAAGTGGCTTCGGGGTGGCCAGGGGCAGTACACGCTACCACCGAGTATCGAGTTGTACAGAAGCTTCGATTCGGCCGCGCGCGCCAGATGGGTGCCATTCACCTGGGCGCACGTCGTTCACCTTGCGGCGATCACGCTATTGCCCGTCACGCCACTGGTGCTCACGGCGTTTTCAGCCGAGGAAGTTGTCGAACGGGTGATCGGTGCGCTGTTCTGAAGGGCCCACGCGCCTCGAGCTGACCGATGTACCACGGGTTCGTCGATCAGGACTTGCAGTGACCGACGCCGCTACTCATGGAGGCTTTTATGCACTCACAGCATGCAAATAGAGAGAACTGGTCCAGGCGCACCCTGCTGGCGGGCTCCGCCGCCCTGATCGCCGGAGGGGCTGTCGGCAGCATCGTCACCGCTGCGGCCACCGCGGCGGACGGCACGGAGCCAACCACGATTCCCCCACCCCTTCCGTGGAAGTGGGTCCGTATCGACCCGCTGGAGGCCGGTCGCCGCGCCTATCGCTTCTACAAGGAGAAGGGCGGATGCGGCACTGCCTCGTATCTCAGTATGCTTAGCCTGCTAAAGGAGCAGGTCGGATATCCCTGGACCACGATGCCCGACATGATGATGGCGCATGCCGCCTCTGGCTTCGGCGGGCATGGCACGCTGTGCGGTGCGCTCGCCGGCGCCTCGACCATCATCAACATGGTGACCTTCGGCGAGAAGCGTGACGAGTACCTGCAGAACAACCAGATCGTCGACCGGTTGTTCTGGTGGTACGCCGAGCAGAATTTCCCGCCGACCCGGTTCGACGACCTCTCGCCCATCCCGGACCAGATCCAGGTGAAGGCCATGTCACCGCTGTGCCACACGTCGGTTTCAAAGTGGGCGATGGCAGCCGGCGCACAGATCAAGGACGCCGCAAAGATCGAGCGATGTGCGAAGGTGGCTGGCGAGGTCGCCTACATCGTGACGATGGCGCTGAATGAGTTCGTCGACGGCAAATGGGTCGCCCCGGTCTGGGAGCCGTCCGAAGACGTCATGCACTGCATCAAGTGTCACGGGCCCGACGCGACGACACAGAAGGCGCGCAAGTGGAACCAGCAGGGCCACATGGAGTGCCTCATGTGCCACGCGGATCACACCGCATAGCGCAAGCCGGTCGACCTGGGCTACCGAAGGGTCGGCAGACACTGAACGGCTGCAAGCGGTTACTGCTCACTGCGCGTTCCGTCAAATCGCCGCAGTGGAAGTAGCGGCACGGGGCAGAGTGGAACTGCCGACGCGCGGATTTTCAGTAGCTCGGAGAGCCCCGTTCGGTGCGAGGAAGCTGAAGAAACGGAACGCGTTTTCGGCGCGCCGACCGAACTGCCCTCGCCGACCGAGCCTACTCCGAACCCGGCTCACGTTCGCCGACCGAACTGCGTTGTAATCTCAAGAAACGCAAGGGCTGCGGCGCATCGCGACCGATCTCGGACCGAACCGTCGCCGCTCAGTCACGCCGGGTCAATGTCGACGGTCGACCGCAGGATTGTTTCGCTCACCCGAAGAAGCAGGCATGCGCATCTTCCGCCACCAGCGAAGCGAACTCTTCGATCGAATTCACCTCCGGTTTCGGCTCATAACCATGCCACTTCAGATCGCGACGTTGCCAGAAGACTCGCCAGACCCCGCACGTCCTCACGAAGGTTGCCTTCGCCACGGCCAGTTCGTCCTTTGCGCCGGGTGGTCCGCGCCAGCGCGGTCGGATCTCGAAAATCTCGACGCTGTGCCCAGCCACACGGAAACCGAGGTCCAGCTTCGGACGGATCTTGGGCGGAGGCCGGCGCTGTTTCATCAAGGCATCCATGGCCCGCCGTACTCGCGCCAGTTCAAACTCCGAAAGCGCCACGGTCGGGTAACGCCACTTTCCCTAAATCGACCGTCTGAACCTGGATGCCCACTTTGAGACGCTTCCTCAGCGCGCCAAAGATGGCGGCCAGGTTATCCATGCTCGGATTGCCCTTGGGCGAGAGCATTCGATGCAGGCTCTTGCTGGGCGTGTCGGTCAGCTTAGCCAGCTGTTCGAACCCCAAGGTCGCATTCACAAGATCGCGCAGGATGAGACGCGCAGTCTCCGGCTCGCCACTCAGGAACAGCGTTGCCGACTCATCCAGGAGCGCCTTGGCGAACGCGGGATCGCGCTCCACTCGAGCGACGACGGTTTTCTTGAAATCGCGAGTAAGCGCCATGGTCCTTACCTCTTCCGCTTCTTGTACTCGGCGTGCAACGCCTTGGCCCGTTCGATGTCCGCCTGCTGGCGGCGCTTGGTGCCACCGCCAAACAACACGATCAAGGATTCGCCGTCCTTCGCCAGGTAGATCCGATAGCCCGGGCCCCAGTCGATGACGTATTCGCCGATGCCTACAAACCACTTCACATTCGAAGTATTGCCGAGTTCCATGCGCAGCTTCGCGGTCGTGACTTTCGCCGCTGCTTGCGCGTCGAGACCGTCAAACCAGTCCCGGTAAGGACTCGACCCGTCCGGACGAATGTACTCTTCCACCCGGACTTTCATTGGCGCATGGTAACGTTTACGTTACCTTTTCGCAAGCGACGGTATTTGTCACAAACGCTGTCAGGCGGATGGGTCGCCGGCCGACTCTAGACCCGCGCGCTACTGAAAGCGGGGGGACGTCGCACCGACCCGATTCCGGGAAATCCGATGGTCGCCGACGCGATGTCGGATAGTCCGCGTGCCGCCGCGGGAACTCGAGGGTTTTCTTCGGTGCCCTTCCCGAGAGAAGGGTAACACTCCATTCCGGACACATAGGTAACACTCTTCGGCCTTTGCGGGGGGACGCAAAGTGCCGTGGCAGGAGTGTTGCAAAGTGGACGAACGGCTACGGTTTGTCGCCCGACTGCTGGAGGGCGAGAAGATGGCCGGGCTCTGCCGGGAGTTCGGCATCTCCCGCAAGACCGGCTACAAGATCTACCGCCGCTACCGCGACATCGGCCTCGAGGGGCTGACCGACCGCAGCCGGCGGCCCTACCGGCAGGCCAACAAGCTGTCGTTCCAGGTCGAGACGCGGATCGTGCAGCTGAAGCGGGAGCACCCGAACTGGGGCGCCCCCAAGATCCGCGAGAAGCTGCGCCGCCTCAACCTCGGCATCCACACCCTCGCCATCAGCACCGTGCACGCCGTGCTGGATCGCCACGGCCTGGTCAAGCGGCGGCGGCGACGCCGCTACAAGGCCCAGGGCACCCGGCTGAGCTGGCCACGCCAGCCCAACGACCTGTGGTGTGCGGACTTCAAGGGCGAGTTCATGCTCGCCGACCGGCGCTACTGCTACCCGCTGACCATCTCCGATTTTGCCAGCCGCTACCTGATCGCCTGCGAGGCCCTGGCCAGCACCCGGGAACACACCGCCTTCAGCGTGTTCGAGCGCGCCTTCAAGGACTTCGGCCTGCCCGGCGCCATCCGCACCGACAACGGCATGCCCTTCGCCAGCCCGCACGCCTTCTTCGGCCTGAGCAAGCTCTCCGTCTGGTGGCTGCGCCTGGGGATCGACATCGAGCGCATCCAGCCCGGCCATCCGCAGCAGAACGGCCGGCACGAACGCATGCACCTGACCCTCAAGCAGGAAGCCACCCGGCCCGCCGCCAGCAACCTGCTGCAGCAGCAGGCTCGCTTCGACGACTTCCTCGAGGACTTCAACCACGAGCGGCCACACCAGGCGCTCGACATGCACTATCCGGCGGAGCGCTACGCGCCCTCAGCCCGGCCGACCGAACTTGGCACCGAACCGGCGCCCGGGGCCATGCGGATCAGGGAGTTGCGACGGCGCGGACCGAACCGGGGCCGAACCTGCAGCTTCGGGTCGGTACGGATCTGCCGTGAGGCATGGCCGGGGCCCTCTCGAGCCGTTCACGGATGGCTGCTACCGACGGCACTGCCAAACTAGTTGGATGCGAGAGACCAATCCGCGGATGAAATACTCGGCCGCCCAATACAAGCGCCATCGCTTTCCTCCCGAGATCATCCAACACGCGGTCTGGCTCTATTACCGCTTCAACCTCAGCCGCCGGGACATCGAGGACCTGCTGGGCCGGCGGTCAGAAGAACACCCTGGCACGGAGGCCGACCACCCACACGACGTCCTGCCCTGGATCCAGCGCAGGGTCCTTGACGACCTGGATGTCCGGCGTGATCGACGTGTGCGTACCCAGCTGCAGCCGGTAGTAGGCCTCGAGCGTGTACTGGTCCCGCGCGTCCGCGCCGAACAGGTCGTGGTTGGGCCTGCCCCAGTTGACCCCGAGCCCGAACGCGCCGCGACGGCCGCCTCCGCGGTGGGCGACACCGGTGCTGATCGAGCGTTCGAGCAGCGCTCCGCCGCCATCGCCGTATCCGACGCGAAGGAAAGCCAGCCATCGCTCTCCCACGGCATGACTGGACGATAGCGCAGCGCCCCACCCGTCCGGAACGCCGGCCTCGGTCCGCCTGTCGACCTGCCAGAGCGTCAGGTGGACGTGGTCGTCATATCTCGAATCCCAGCTGCCGTACCACCCGAACTCGACGTGCTTGAAGAGTTCGCCTTCGCCGAAGAAGGACTCGAAGCTGTCGCCCGGATCCGCCGGGTCGCCGTTGGCGTCGGCCAGGCCGGCCAGGAGGTAGTAGTTGTCACCGAGCCGCCAGCGCAACGCAGTCCCGAGTCCCTGGTCCGGCACCGCGACGGTCGGGTCGGTGGAGAACGCCAGGTTGCTGAAGTCGGTCCACGGACTGGCCAGGCCATATGCGGCCACGTAGTCCGTGACATCGACCAATCCCGCCACGTAGGCGAACCGGTCGCCGGCCAAGGACTGCTCCCAGTAGAGATTCGTGAGCAGGGTGCCGGCATTGCTGAACGGCAGCGCAGTCAGGCCCGCGTAGCCGAACTCGCCGCCCAGCGCTTGCGGCGCGAGGTCCGTTCCCAGGCGGTGACGGTTCTCGGCCTTGAATGTCAGGAATCCGGTCCGGCCCGCATCCGGGTCCAGCAGCGTCCAGGTGCCAAAGAGCCGAAAGACGCCGCCTGCGGCAAGGTCCTCGCCAGGACTGTCCGTCAGGCCCTGGAGGAGAGTGTTGTAGTCGACGCCGAACCGAATGCCATTTTCCCGGTGCAAAAATCGCTTGAAGTCGCAGTAGAGCCTGAGGTGGGAGGCAAGCCCTTTCCGGCAATCCTGCGCGCCGATTTGCTCGTCGGCCTGCATCTGCGCGCTGGTACTGCCGGGACCCCCGAACGATTCCTGCCCGGAGCCTTCGACGTCCGTGATGCCAGCCACCTCCGGCTCCGGGTCCGCGATCTCGGCGGCACCAATGGGGATCGAGGAGATGGCCAGCCACAGGCCGCACCCGACCCCGCGCACGAGTTTTCCTGTCACCCGTCGCACCGTGCTCCTGGCCTCCTCCCCGCGGGCCGCGCTCCGGTTGGGGTTCTCCAGCCGGGACGCGACCTACTTCTTGCAGCCTCCCCCCAGGCACAGCCACCGCTGAGGGTCGGTCAGGTACATGAAGCCAATCTCGAAGCCTGGACTACCGGCACTATCGAAGGTGTCCCCGTAGGATGCGGCGATCACGAGCTTGGGACTCTCCCAGCGGATCCCGACCCGGTAGGCAGGCTCGGCATAAGCCTCGCCAGCCGTCCCGAAGACCTCGGCCACGATGGCCGACTGCGGGATGATCTGGTAGACGGCGACGCGCGTGGACCAGGTCATGCCCCAGGCCGTCTCGTCCTGCTGGTCCTTGTCCAGGTTGGCCACCACGCCGGGAAGCAGGTCCCAGGTCACCTGCCCGTCGCGGAACACCATGGTGTAGTCATAGGTCGCAAACCACGACTGGAAGGTGTCGGTCACCTCGCCCGCAGACAGGTAGGACGGATTGACGCCGGTCCCGACGCTGATGGACGTACCCGCAGTGCCGGCCTCGTTCTCCGTCAACCGCCGCTTGATGTAGAAGATGCCGGAATAGTGCGCGTCCGTCCGGTCCTCGGGGCTCTCCTTGAAGCGCGTCACGCCGATATTGAACTCGGTGTCCGGCAACAGGGCTGCAACAGCGACCGCCGTCGAATACTCCTCGCCCGCCGTGAGCACCAGTGTCCCGACGCCGTGTGGCGCCGTCCACTGGTTGTCCGAGTTGAACTGCTGTGCCTGTGCACCGCCTGCCGCCACGCAGAGCGCAGCCGTCGTGCCGATGAGCCGCGCGGCGTAGCGGATGAGTGCCGCCGGGCCGCATGTGCCAGACAGCCTACGCATCACGCATCTCGCCGATGCGCTTCGTCGCGCCCTTGACGGCCGAGCCGATGGCCATGAAGCTGATCCCGCTCATCAGCAGGCGGACACCGACCAGGGTACCGATCGCCCAGGCACCGGAGAACGGGAACTGCCGCCAGATCATGAACGCGAGGAGGACCGAGACCACGCCGCTGGCGAGCAGCCAGCCCCAGCCCTTCTCCGGCCTCGATCCGAATCCGTTGAAGATTTCGAGGAGGCCCTGTGCGAAGAAGAACCCGGCCACGAGCAAGGTCAGGGCGCCCAGCGCCACCCCGGGCTGGAACAGCATGTAGCCGCCGCAGACGATGGCGAGCAGGCCCAGGAGCGCGATCCAGATCGCCTCGCCCACGGAGCCTCCCTTAAAGGCCAGGAACAGCTGCGCCACACCCGACACCAGCAGCAGGGAGCCGATGGCGATCGCGACGGACAGGCCCGCTGCCCAAGGCGTGACAATCGCCAGCACGCCGAGGACGATCAGGAGGACACCAAACCAGCGGGCCGAGCCCGCCTTCTTGCCGATCGATTCAACCAGTGACATGGCGTTACCTCTACCCTTCAGATTGACTGCCGCAGCACGGCGGCTGTTCTTCGGACGCTCCGACTCCGGTTCCTGTTACTGGCGCTTCGACACGTCCCGGCGGATCGGGCGACCCGGTCCTGCGTCCGTGATCAATGCACCGTCTGCGACGACGAGTTCCCCGTTGACGAGCAGCGACTGCACGCCGACTGCCGGCTGGTTGGGTTTCTCGTAGGTCCCGACGTCGCTGATGGTCCTGGGGTCGAACACGACGATGTCGGCATCCATCCCTTCCTGCAGACGACCCTTCTTCTTCATCTGCGGCACGAAGCCTTCCAGCGTCTGGGCCGGCATCAGGGTCATCTTGCGCAGGGCCTCCTGCATGGACATCAGCTTGCGCTCCCGGACGTACGATCGCAGGATCTTGGCGAAGGTGCCGTTCGACCTCGGGTGCGAAAAGGCTCCCTCTGGCAGGGGCCACGCGTCGCCTTCGTAGTTCTCGACCTCATCGTGCTCGTCCATGAACATCCAGAACATCTCGTCGGACTCGATGAGAATCCTGGGATGAAGGATGGACTTGTCCAGGATGGCGAGGTCTGCCGGGTTCTTCTCGTCGAGGAAATGCCAGACGATGAAGGTGCCGGGCTTGTTCTTCTGGTAGTCGGCAACCTGCGCCTCGGTCATGCGTTCCGTGCCCAACTGGAAGCTGCTGGCGGTCGAACCCATGCGGTCCTGCCACCCCTCGCCGGAGAACATGGCGGCACCGATCACCGTGCTGGCGGCGCCCCAGGGGTACGCGCCTACGGTGATGTTGATATCTCTTCCAAAGGCGTCGTCCACCATCTCCAGCACGGCGTCGATGTCCTTGAGCGACGTGCTGTTGATGTGGCAGATGTGCATGTGCGCCCCGGTAACCGCCGCATTGGCGATCAGCTCCTGGATCGCCTCGAACGAGCTCTGCGGCTCCACGTTGCTCGCGTAGCGGAAGTGGGTGAACGTCGCCACGTCGCGCTTGGCGGCCAGCTTGGCCAGCGCGAAGTACTCCTTGCGGCCGTAGCCCGGCGCATAGCCGGCATTGATGCCGATCCCGAGCCCGCCCTCGTCCAGGCCCTGCTCGACGTACTTCAGGATCTGGGCCTGCTGCTCCGGTGTCGCGATGTCCATCTTCCAGTCCGACCGGCCCTGTACGTCCTGGAAGTATTTGGCGGTGGCCTTGGGCACCGTGCCAGTGAACGTCGCGATGCGGCCGTAGGTCCAGGCGGCCGATGAACCGTAGTTGATCGGCAGGTTCTTCTTGGCCTGCGCGTCGTACCACTCGCCGATCGGCAGGACCCCGGACTCCAGCTCCAGCATCGTCGTCACGCCCTGCATGGCCTGCATGCGGTAGTCGCCGATGTTCTGCCCGTGGGCGTGGAGGTCGATGAAACCGGGCGCGACCACGTGGCCTGCGGCATCAATGGCCTTCTGGCCGGCAATCTTGTCCGTCGTGACGGTGGCGATCCGGCCGTCCTTGATGCCGACATTGCGCACGGCATCGAAGTTGGTCTCCGGGTCCATGACCCGGCCGTTGAGGATCACCACGTCGTAGGTCTGCGCGACGGCCGGGATGGCGGCCGCGAGGAGCCCACAGGCCACGGTTGCCGTCGTGATGATCCTTGCCAGGTTCTTTGTGGATTTCATGGGCGAGCCCTGTATCGGTATGCGTCGATCGTCTCAAAGGGTGTTCTTGTAGATCTTTCCGTCCTTCATGATGAAATCGATATTGTTCGAATTCATCAGAATCTTGATGTCCTTGCTCGGATCACCGTCGATCAGCAGTAAATCCGCATAAGCGCCTTCCTTGATCACGCCCAGGGGGCCGTGCGGATAGGGGTTCTTCCACCCTGAAAGCGCGAGCACCTCTCCGTTGTTGCCGGTGACCTGTCTCATCTGTTCGATGGGCGTGAAGAACGGATCGCGATAGGCAAACTCCTGCCTGAAGTTGACGAAGGCGTCGTCGCCGAAGAACACGTCGGTGCCCCAGAGAATCTTGACGCCGTACTTCTTTGCCCACTTGATTGCCTGGGGCGCGCCTTCCGCAACCTGCCGGTTCTTTTCCTGCTGGATCGGGTCCTGGAACATCGGATTCTTCGAGACGTCCTGCAGCGCGAGGAAGGCCTGCGGGTTGTAGTAGGCGCCGATTTCGGCCATGCGTTTCACCGTTTCCTCCTCGAGGATCAGGCCGTGCTCGATCGAAATCGCCCCGGCATCGAGCGCCGCGACGACCCCGGCATTAGTCTGTGCATGCACGGCGACATAGGTGCCGTAACGCTTCGCCTCCTCGACGCCCGCTGCGAGTTCTGCGGCGCTGTATGCCGCCGAGAACAGAGGATCGGTGAAGCTGGTCACGCCGCCCCCCGCCATGAGCTTGATC
>Ga0209536_100007444_pt1 | contig 16582 bp, 10 predicted proteins | sample DeeMarSeWOR28_12_FD_187461 | JGI IMG/M metagenome (GOLD analysis project Ga0209536, IMG submission 187461) | Marine sediment microbial communities from White Oak River estuary, North Carolina - WOR-2-8_12 (SPAdes) (version 2) | ecosystem: Environmental > Aquatic > Marine > Intertidal zone >... | reverse complement strand
ATTTCAATATTGGAGGTAAACTTCCAGAAGCCGTAAATCTTTGCAAGCGACAGAAGATTTTTTGCGTAAAGCTCCCAGTTAAAAGTTGTATCGACTCTTTTAATTCCTGCTTTGGAAATTTTATCCCAGTAGTTTTTATCTTCTTTGCATCGCTTAAAGAAGTCGACTAACTTTTTTTCAACACTCTTTTCGTGCACCGGGTCAATATGGAAACCGGATTTTTCATCCTCAATTATTTCAAGCGGTCCGCCGTACTGTGTTGCAAAAGTGGGCAGCCCGGAACGCATTGCCTCGATAACAGTCAAGCCAAATCCCTCAAAAGAAGCCGGCTGCACAAAAACACCTTTTGTATCCGCAATAACCCTGTAAAATTCAGGGACTCTTTTTCTGTCCGCATCGCCCTGCAGCCACCTTACGCTATTGTGAAGTTTATATTTTTCAAAATGGCCGTGCATAATTTCTATCTGTTCCTTTTCTTCGTTGTCGGTTGAGTCTTCAACTTTAAGTTTGCCCGCAACAATTAAAAGGTTTGCCAGCTTTCTCAGCTCTTCGTTTTCGCCATACCATCTCACTAGCGAAGTAAGGTTTTTAATTTTGTCCAGTCTTGCCATCGAGTAAATTATCGGCAGGTCTTTGTTTTTTAATTTACCTATTCCGGGAATAAACTCGTGTTCGTGGAATATCAGTTTATCAACTTCTTTGGTGACTTCTTTATCTCTTCTGTCTTTTTCAGTGTAAGGAAAAAATATTTCCGTGTTAACTCCCGGCGGAAGAATGTTAAACTTTGGATGGAAAATGTTTATTCCTCCCGCAACACGGTAAAGTCCTGGCATAGTAAAGTTCACATAAGATTCATACTGCCCTACGCTGTCTTCCCTTCCCGCAATTTCCTGGTAAGTTGAAGTAATTATAAAATCAGCATTGTTCATTGATAAAAGATCCGCAGTAAACTGCGTTGAAAAATGATACGGGTCTTCCAGCTCAGCCCAGTAGAGTGCGCTGTAAAGATATTTACTTTTTTCTAGTGCGTGCGCAACATTGCACTGCGTTACACCGAATTTTTTTGAAAGTATTGTTGCGACAAGATTTCCATCTGAATAGTTGCCGATAACGAGATCGGGTCTTGTCCCAAATTCTTTATGTACTTCTTTGTATGCATCTTCGGCAAAATGTTCAAGGTATGGCCAGACTTCAAATCTTGAAATCCAGTTGTCTGTATTTTCTTCTTGAAGACTTCTAAACGGCACTCTGAGTATCCAGACATTTTTTGTGTCGTTTACTTTTTCAAGCCGCTGGTTGCACTTTGTTCCTTCTGCATTCGGAATGAGTCTTGTTAAAATTATAATTTTAGGTTTTGCATCAAGGCCTGCTTTGTTCAATGACTGAATCATTTCTTTTTCAAGAGCTTTTACCTGGTCGAGAATGTAAACAATTTGTCCGCCGGTATCGGGTTTGCCAAGCACACCTTCCTGCCCAAAGTAACCGTGCGGAGAAACTATAAGTATGTTGAATATCATCGGGATCTTTGACATAAATTCTTTTAGTGCAATATGATCAGGACTTGCGAGAAGTGAGTCGAGGTGATTGAGATTGTTGAGAATTTCGCCGGCAGTGTTTCCAAGTCCGTCTTCAAAACCAAGTTCCAGTAATTCTTTCTTTACTTCTTTGTATTCAACATCTTCATCTTTCTTTTTGAGTAAAGCAATTGCCTTATCCATGGCACTGCTGAGTTTTTCAGGACTGTCAATATTTTCATTCACAATCAATTGATCAGAATTGTGCTTGTGCACGAAAAGGAATTCGTACATTGCCTTGCTAAGCTTCTGCGGTTGTGTAAACATTGTACTCGAAAGATACCTGTTAAGATATTCTACTCCCCTGCCAATGCTTTTTGACTCGCGGATGCTCGGGAATTTATCGTAAAATGTACCGAAGTTTATTGTGAGCAAATCGTTTTCAAGAAGCGGATATCTGTATTTTTCTTTTGCCTTTAAGTAATCAACTGCGGATATTTTCTTACTTGTAAGTTCTTTTACGTTAAACCGATAATATTCGCTTCTCCCGATTGTTCCCCTTGTTTCAACACAAACATTACATTCATCAATGCATACTGATTCAGTAATCTTATGAACTGCCTGTTCGATTGATTCATTAGTAGAGTTGTTCCCGTTCTTTCTTCTCGACTGATAAAAAATTTCCAGCAATTCACCTTTAACCATGAGTTTTTTATCATTTGAGCAGACTTTTTTAATATAGCTGAAGAATTGTTTTTTGTATTTCTGAAGCACTTCTTCCAACAATTTACCCAACAGGCATCTCCTTTTTCAGTTTCAGAAAATGATAGTAATCTATGCCGTCCACAATTCCTCCGGCATATTTTCTTTTGGCAAAATAAATTCTGTTTTGTCCTTTCAGTGATTCAAGTTCGCTACTGTAGTTAGCAACAACCACGCCAAGCAAATCTCCCTTTAACATTTCGCTATCGTTGCCTGAATCACCTGCAACCAGAATATTTTCGTACGGTATGTTCCATCTGTAGGCAAGGTATCTAATCGCTTTTCCTTTTGATGCACGATAGGGAAGAACATCAAGATATTGTCCGTGACTAAATATTACGTTCGCTTTAATTTTATTCTTAATTAATGTTGATTTTACCTTCTCAAGATATTCCGAAACGTCGGATGTATAGTAACTGATTTTAAATTTCCGTTGCGCATCTTCTTCCTGGTATTGAAGAAAATCAAATGAAGAAAGCAGCTGCTTTATTTTCTCACGTTTCCACAGATGCCTGATATGTGCATCCCACCCGGATGAATAAATAAGTCTGCCGTGGTAATTGTAATATATTTCTGCGCCGACAGATGATATAATTATATCCGGATACGGTACATTGTTTTCTTTTAAAACATTAAATGCCGAATCTACAGTTCTTCCTGTTGCAACTGCAAAACCAACCTTTGAATCTGTGTCTTCAAGTTGATTGATAAATTCTTTTAGCGCTTTTTCATCACCAAGAAGCGTATGATCAATATCCGACACAATTAATTTTTCAACGTCCAGCATTTTCCTGCCTACCTGTGCAAAAACTTTTTCTTCATCTTTTCTTCGTCCGGCAATTTTTTCAATTTCGTGAAGATACTTTTCTGCGTGCGCTTTCCAGGTATAATGTTTTCTAACGTTTGTCATTCCGTTTTCAGAAAACTGTTCCCATAATTTTTCATTATCAAGAATTTTATTGATTGCATCAGAAATGTTTTTTGTATCAGAAACATCTACCAGAATTCCATTTTTACAATTCTTAATTATATCACGCGGTCCGCCATCGTTTGTTGCCACAACGGGTACACCGCACGATGCTGCTTCGATCAATGTTAAGCCGAAAGGTTCAACTAGAGCAACATTAATAAAAACACCACCTGTATCTGCAGCGATTCTGTAAAGTTTGGGTACTTCGGTTTGCGTGTCATGTCTTTTCGGAATTGCAATTTTTCCGTAAAGATTATATTTGTCCATCAGCAGAAGAATATCTGTTAACACTTCTCGTTCGTTATCAGGCATTGTTGAAATATCTGTTCTAATGCCGGCAAAGATTGCAAGATTTGCTTTCTTCTGGAGTCCTTTGTCTTCACCATAAGCAGTAATCAGTCCCGAGATATTTTTTCTTTTATCGGGTCTGCAGACAGTGAGTATAAGTGGTTTATCAATGTGAACAAAAAAGTTCAGAAGTTTTGTACTGATTGTTCTTATTAATTTTTCTGTTTCTTCATCAAGAGGTATTCTATGATTATAAGGATAAAACCTATCTATGTCCACTCCCGGTGGGATAACTCTGAATTTATCGGGGGAAGTGTTTTTATAATCTCCGTATTGATTTTCAATTTCCTGGTGAGTGCTGGTCACTATAAGGTTTGCGAGATATATTATTTCTTCTTCAACTTCAATTCTATGTGAGAGCTTATACTTTTTTTCGATGTCTTCTTTTAACATTCCGTCATCTAAAAGTTTTCGCAGCTTATCTCTGCCAAGCGAGTGTCCAGTGTGAACGAACGGAATTCCAAAAAACTGTGTAAGCTCTTTACAAACATAGCCGGCATCTGCATAATGGCTGTGGATAATATCCGGCAGGCGGCCAACTGATTTTATGTATTTAATGCTCTTATCAACAAACTCCTCAAGGTGATTCCAGAGGAGTTCTTTTCTGATATACTTTCCGCCACCAGCACGTACTCTGATTATACTGAACTTATCATTAATTTTTTCTTCCTGCTTAGAATAATCAGATGAAATTGCTTTATCCTTTATTTCTCTTGTAACAAGTTCGACTCTTTCAACACGTTCGTCTTCACTCAATGTTTTTGCAAGCTCTAGTACATATTTTGTTTGTCCTCCTGTGTCTGCATCATGACCAAGTTCAAGGTTGTGTCCCCTGATCAATCCGTGAATACTGTAGAGCTGAATGTAAAGTCCTTTTCGTCCGGTGTGATGGTTGTTCATTATTTAATCTCGTCTTTAAAGCGATCATAAACAGAATCGTCTTTTGGAATGGCTCCATCTATCAGGCATATCTGGCCGGCGAATTCGTTAGCAAGCTTATTTAATTTTTCGAGGCTCCAATTATCTACATAACCAACGCAGGTGATTGCAGCAAATGCGTCTCCCGCACCAACAGTATCTATTACCCTCTGCGGTTCAGAATTATGTTCACTGACTTCACCGTCTCTCAACATTATCGAGCCCGCGGCACCTTTTGTAATAGCAAGCAGCTCTATGCCAAATTTATCAATCAGATTTTTTGATGCTGTTTGAATACCCGATTCTTCTTTAAAGTAAAGCTTCTCAAGTAACCTTAGTTCATCTAAATTTAGTTTGACTACATTAGCGGTGTTTAAAGATTTTGAAAGGATTTCCTTTGTATAAAAATTCTGTCTGATGTTAATATCAAAAAAATATTTTATATTTTTATTAAAGAATGAGTGCAGTGATTTGCGGCTAACCTCATTTCTTTGTGCGAGTGAGCCAAAGTAAAGGCACTCGGTACTCTTACTTATTCTAACCCTTGCATCATCATTAATATTAATAAAATCATAGGCTTTGTTTTCTTCTATATTAAAAATTGGTTCGCCTTTTTCGTTTAAGGAAATAACTGCAGTTCCCGTCTCGTGTTCGCCATCTATCTGGATATTTTCAGTGAGAAGACCTTCGGAGTTGAGGAAATCTATCGCCTCCCTGCCCAGATGATCTTTCCCCACACGACTTATTATTCTGCCGCTACCGGTAAGCTTATTAATATGGTATATGAAATTGAGCGGTGCACCACCCAAACTTTTGGAATTTGCATAAATATCGAACAATATTTCACCAAAAGCCGCAATTTTATTCATTATTCGAGAGAACCTTTTTCAACTTGATTAACATATTGAGATTGTTTTTGTAGATAACAAAATTTTTCAAGAAATGAAAGTTATTTTATGAAAACCGCTGAACTTCGAACAAATTAATAGTGACTTGATTTTAAAGGTACCTGGAATTTTTTCCCCGCCTCGTTTGTTTAAACCATTATGAAAATCTATCAATTAAAAACTGTTCAAAATTTACCAATTGGAATTGAAGAAGCCTGGGAGTTTTTTTCTAATCCAAATAATCTCTCAGTTATTACTCCTGAGTGGCTGAACTTTAAAGTAACAAGCAAACTGCCCGATAAAATGTATGAGGGAATGATCATTTCTTACAAAGTGCACCCGTTTTTAGGAATTCCAATAAACTGGGTAACGGAAATTACACACGTAAAAGAGCCGTTTTATTTTGTTGATGAACAAAGATTTGGTCCCTACAAACTATGGCATCATCAGCATCATTTCAACGAAACAGAGAATGGAGTTAAGATGACGGATATTGTAAACTATGCACTTCCGTTTGATCCTTTTAGCAGACCCATAAATTCATTGGTTGTAAAAAATAGGGTGGGGGAAATTTTTAAATTCCGAGAAAAGAAACTTGAGGAGTTATTTCTTCCTGTCAATGCGAGTCCGGCATTTACCGGGCGAAGCAATCCCTAAATTTACATTTGAGATTGCCTCGTCATCCCGATAAATCGGGATTCCTCGCAATGACATAGACAAATAATTCAGCGTTATAAAGTCTTAAAATAACCTAATAACCAGTCATCACTTTTTTATAACCGTTTCCCCACGATATTCATAAATTGCTAAACATTCTTACAAAAAATGGGAGAAAAAAATGAAAAATCATTTCACTAGAAAATCCACAATTTTAAAAACATTGGCTGTCTTTTTGTTTATCGGTGGTAATTTCTTCGCACAAACAGACAGTGGTGATCCGCTTCCGGGAAAGTTTAACCAACCGATACAATTTGCGAATCTCACCCCCGAATATTTACAGCAGGCAACGGACCTTTCAATCAGCCGGGCAAAAGAATCACTAGAAAAACTTTACGCTATTCCAAAAGAGCAGAGAACGTTTGATAACACTATGCTGGAATTAGATAACATTTTTAATAATGCCGGTAAAGTATCTAATTCAATTGATCTGATGAGCAATGTTCATCCAGACGCTGCAATTAGAGATAAAGCGGTTGAATGTAATGTAGTGTTTGCAAAATTTTTCAATGAGGTTGAGCTTGATGAAAATCTTTATCGTGCAGTAAAAGATTATTCTGAATCTGCTGAAGCAAAAAAACTCTCTGGATATAAAGCGAAATTCCTCAAAGAAACAGTAGAAGAATTTGAACGAAACGGTTTTGCGTTATCCAAAGAAAAACGAGATCAATTAAAAGCTATAAACGATAAGCTTTCGGATTTGAGCATTATGTTTGAGAAGAACATAGCAGATGCAGACGATTACTTAATTGTAGATGAAACACAAATCGACGGTTTGCAGGAAGATTATAAAAATGCGCGCAGAACCGAAGACGGCAAATATAAAATTGATCTTTCCTATCCTTCATACAGACCATTTATGAAGTACTCAAATTCTGTTGAAACCCGTAAAGAGCTTTACGCTCTGTATAATAACAGAGCTGCAAAAAGTAATCTTGAAGTTCTTATTAAGGTACTAATGCTTCGCCAGGAAATGGCACGGCTTCTGGGTTTTAAAACTTATGCTGAATACAGAGTTGGGGACAGAATGGCCAAACTTCCGCAAAACGTATGGGACTTTGAAAATAATCTTGTTGATAGACTCAAAGAAAAAGCAAAAATGGATTATGACGAACTATTGATAGTAAAAAGAGAAAAACTAGGTGATGAAACCATAGATGTTGTTCAGCCATGGGAAGCTTCATACTACAGCAACATTCTGTTAAAAGAAAAGTATGATCTCGATCAGAACGTGGTAAAGGAATATTTTGCAACTGATGCTGTGTTCAGTGGACTTTTCCAAATTGCACAGCATTTATTTGGAGTACAGTTTGAGGAAGTTAAGGACCCTTCTGTCTGGGATAAAGACGTAAGAATGTTTAACGTAAAGAAGGATGGAAAAATAATTTCAAGATTTTACACTGATCTTTACCCAAGACCAAATAAATTTTCCCACGCAGCCTGCTGGCCAATGATAAAAGGGAAAAAAACACCGGAGGGCTACCAGATGCCGGTTGCAGCTCTTGTCTGTAACTTTCCTGCGCCAACAGCAGACGTCCCATCGTTATTAACTCATAATGATGTGGAAACTTTCTTTCATGAATTTGGTCACGTATTGCACAATGTCCTTACAACAGCAGCACTTTCAACGCAATCAGGTACATCAGTCTCAAGAGATTTTGTTGAAGCACCCTCGCAAATAATTGAGAACTGGACCTGGAACTACGAGGCTTTGAAACTTTTTGCAAAACACTACAAAACCGGAGAAGTTTTACCGGAAGAACTATTTGATAAAATGGTTGCTGCAAAAAATGTTGGTTCCGGACTAGCAAATACACAGCAAGTGTTTTACGGAATGATAGATTTTACACTTCACGATAAATATGACCCGACAAGTCCAACTACAACAACTGAAATTGTAAAAGAGCTTCAAAGCGAAATTACATTATATCCATATCTCGATGGAACACATATGCAGGCAGCATTCGGACATTTAATGGGTTACGCGGCCGGTTATTATAGTTACCTGTGGGCTCTTGTTTATGCTCAGGATATGTTTTCCGTTTTTGAAAAGGATGGAATTATGGATGTAAATACCGGAATAAAATTTCGAGATGTTGTTCTTGCTAACGGCGGTTCGCGTGATGAACTTGAGATGGTAATTGAATTTTTGGGAAGGGAACCAAACCAGGATGCATACTTTAAATCAATTGGATTAGATGTGGAGAAAAGTGGTTCTTAATCAATATATCTTTTTATAAAAGTAAAAGGCGAACAGAGTTGTTCGCCTTTTTTTCATTAATTATTAATTCTATTTAACTTCTTTATCTTCCGGTGCCGGAGGTGATGGCGGCATTTTCTGCATTTCTTTTCACGGATTTATATCAGTATTTCATTTTTCCGCAATTACTATAAATGACTTATCATCGTAGATTTTATTCCAAAGTTCTTGTTTGGATTCCACGGCAATTTTATCTTACAAATATAAATATTAAATGAAAGGAAATTATGAGTAAGGAAGAACCCGAAGTCGGTTCAATCACCTGGTTTGATTTAACTGTACCCGACGCTGAAAAAGTAAATGATTTTTACAGCAAAGTTGTTGAATGGAAATCAGCGCCAGTATCAATGGATGATTATAACGACTACAATATGAATTCGCCAGAAAGCGGGAAAACAAACGCTGGTATCTGCCACAGACGAGGAACAAATGCAGAACTTCCGTCTCAGTGGCTTTTATATATCACAGTTAAAAATGTTGACGAGAGCGCAAAAGTGTGCAAAGAAAACGGAGGTAAAATAATTGTTGATCCTAAATATATGGGAACTTACGGAAGATACTGTGTAATTGAAGATCCCGCTGGCGCAGTCTGTGCATTGTTTGAACCAAATTAAAAAATGTAGCGCAGATTATTAATCTGTGCTACGAGAAATCACATTGTTTTAATGATGATGCCCGCCGGAATTGTGAACATGTCCGTGAGAAATTTCTTCGGGAGTCGCATCTCTAACATCGAGTAATTCAACATCAAATTCTAAATCTTTTCCTGCAAGCGGATGATTAAAATTAACTGTAATGTCTTCATTTTCAACTTCTGTAATTACAAACTGAAGCTGCTTGCCTTCAGGTGAATGCGCAAAATATGTTCTACCGATTTCTAATTCAGCTTCTTCAGGAAACATTCCACGATTTAATTTCTGAATGGCACCTTCATCATATTCTCCGTAAGCATCAGCAGCAGCAAGCTTAACGTTCTTTTTACTTCCTATTATCATACTACCAAGTACTTCTTCCAGCCCGGGAAGTATTTGTTGATTGCCAGTTATAAAAGAAAGAGGTCCTCCTTTATCTGTCGAGTCGAGCAGATTACCTTTATCATCCTTTAATTTATAGTTAAATGTTATAACCTTGTTTGTTAAAACAGCCATCATTACTCCATTTATTATATTAAAAAGTGGGTGGCATAATACTATTAAAACGAAGGAAAACCAATGCAAACATCTTTCAAATCAGTTCTCTATTATAAAGATGATGAAATTATAATGTAGTGATTCTTAATAATTAAAATAAAAAACCCCCGGCTGACCGGGGGTTTATCATATTAATAAATGTCCTTTCTTATTTCGTCAACAGCAATTTCTTCGTCTGATTAAAATTACCAGCCTTAATATTATATATATACATACCACTGGCTAAATGACCCGCATCAAAATTTACTTCATATATACCAGGAGATAAATCTTCGTTTACAAGAGTAGCAACTTCTTCGCCTAAAATATTATATATCCTAAGCGTCACAAATTGACTTTCGGGAATTGAAAATCTGATGTTTGTCGATGGGTTGAAAGGATTTGGATAGTTCTGTTCCAACCCGTAAACATCAGGTATTTCATTATTGTTTGCCAGTTCAGTCTTACCTGCTTTAAACAAACTGTTCTGAAGAAGTTCTATTATAGCATTTGCCGCATCGACCAATTCTTCACCCTGCGCCACAGTTAAAATGCCTACATTTACAAAGGCGTTTACCTGGTTTATGAATGCACCCAACTCGTTAATTGCTGCATTTATATTTCCATTATCTATATTTTTCTTCGCAGCCTGTAATTTAACTATCAATGCATTTGCCTGTCCTTTATTCAAAACTCCGGCAGCCTTAAGTGCCTGAACTTTTGCAATAAGATCATTAATCCTTTCGACAGGCGTTCCAACAATTAAAGCTATGGGAACAAACAACTGGTTGCCATTTGCAGCGTTGCTTAGTACCAATAACTGGCACTGATAACTGCCAATTACTAATCCTGTTGCGTTAACATTAACAGTGACCTGACTCGAACTGCCTGCTGGTGTTGTGCCGGACATTGGAGAAATTGAAGAAATCCAGGAACATGGCTCGGGCAGAGACAATCGTACTGCCAGGTTATTGTGTATATAGGCAGCATTGAAGACTACCTGCGATCCAACTGTACCCGTTGCATTCTCAATACCAACTGTGGCACTGGTTAATATACCCTGCATATCCAGATATTGGAACAGCATTGATCCATCAGAGTTAAGAATAACCTGAAACGTGTTGGGTTGTGTCGTTGCAAAGCGCCGGATGTTAGTGTATTGAACTATGAATTGTGTTGCAGTAGACAAATAGTGAATCGTACCTCCCGGGCTTGCTGCAGGATTCAAATCATCCCAGAAAGGACAGATAATGTCGTTTGGAGTAGCTGAGTTCGGGATGTTCGTGTTTGTAAACGTCGAGCCTGAAGTGCCAAAAGTCAAGTAACCGTTGGATGATATTCTTACCTGATTCTGATTGTTGCCATAGAAGAAGAAAGAGAATAACAGAGGCACCAAAACAGAGGCGTCATCACCTAAAGTAACTGCTGTGCCTGTTCCTGTAATATCTACCCAATTGAAAACAGGGCCGCCAGGCTCATCGCTATCAATCCAAGAGTATCCAAATGCATCAAAGCCGCCAGCACCATCCATTTCACTAAGAGAAACACCGCCACCCGGAGATCCTTGAGGAACTACTGCAATCCTATTTGTAAATTCCTCTTTAATTTGAAAATCGAACAGAATAGAATTTTCCATAATAACTTGATAAAATGTACGGAAGTTTTCTTCGCCGATCGTATTGCTTACCATATTAACGAACTCTTCCTTTTCCTTTGGCGGTTCAGACATCAAAGTTTCCAGCTGCCTGCGAATTACGGTTGGAGTCTGGTGTTGCAATGCAGCAATTGTTTCCTGAGTTATCTGGAACATTGCATTCCCACTTTCGAATGATTTAGATCCTTGTGCAGAACTAAATGATTCCTCAATGCCTAATATAGCCCAGTTGAGATCCAATGCCCCCGGATCCGCTGAATTAGAAATAGTCAATTCACCCGAGCCGTTTCCATTCAACTCTACGGGTATTGTTATTTCTTCAGGTGCGACTGAAATCTCAGCCGGACAGGTAGAAGTACTTAATGTGAACGTTCCTGTCTCACTTAAAAACCCATGAACCAAGATATAATATGTTGTACCTATAACAGAATTAAATGTAACCTGAGACCTTAAGCCACAACCAGGAAAATCATCGTTGCCTCCAACACAAACTAAAGCTCCGCAACTTCCTTCAAAAACTGAGAGCTTGGTGTCATAACTTGCTGCCAGGCATGTTGAAACTGTTATCGGCTGACCATTACCAGCTACAGTATACCAAACACCTGGTGCAGTATTGCTTGTTCCGCAGGTCCCAACATCGTCAAACGTGGCTAACACAGTTGTACCATTAATGCTTGATCCGCAATCAATTGGAATAGCATTGACACAGAGATCATTTGGCGGGGCGACAATACCCTCGCCTTGAAGATTGACCGTAACGGTCGGCGCACCAATGGCATCGCTGGAGATGTCAAAGCTTGAGTTGTGTACACCAGGACTAGTCGGGGAAAAGAAAGCGTTTACTGTAGTAGTGCCAAGCGGGGGAAGGACAATCGGAAGCGGATCATTTGTTACTGAAAAGTCTCCACTCGGTGCACTGATCCCGGAAATAGTCAGGTTGCCAGTTCCGCTGTTCTCAATTACCACGTCGCTGGCTCCGGAAGTCTGTCCGACCGGGACTGTACCAAAATCGACACTTAGAGGAGTTACACTTATGTTTGAAACACCTTCACCGGTGAGGTTCACAGTTACAACCGGATTATTAAGTGCATCGCTATTAATAGTGAAACTCGAGTTTTGATTTCCTAAACTTGCCGGAGAGAAAGATGCTGTCAGTGTGATAGACCCAAGCGATGGAATGACCGCAGGCAACGCTGGAGTCGTCAATGAAAAGTCTGGACTCGGACTGGTAATTGAACTTACCGTAAGAGGGGCATCACCAATATTCGTAATCGTAATATTACTGTTTGCAGTTTGAGTTACCGAAACAGGTCCAAAATTAACACTGGAAGGAGCGACAGAAATGTTTGGACCAGGTAGTATTCCCGCTAGAATACTTTCATAGTAAATATTTGGGTCTTTACGGGGCGCACCGCCTGCGAGGTCATCGCGGTTGTCAGACCAGACAACATGAAAATGCGTGGCTGTGGCCGCTGCGTGATTGTAATCGCCCATATATACGGAGTTCACCACTGCATCGCGGCCAAATTCAGGTAGTGACGCCACATCACTTATAGCAAAGCTAGGTGTAAATGTAACGGTCGATCCGGAGATAACACCAGTGCGACCATAATACTTGAACAAATTGTTGTTTACAAAATCTTCCTGTCGGCTGTAATAGAAAATACCTATACTGTTACCATCCGGTGTTACTGCAATAGTTGGTTGCCATTGGTCTGTAAGGGTGGCATCATCGTTCACGCGTACACGCGCACTCCAGGTTGCGCCTCCATCAGTAGACATAACCATATAAACATCTGCCTTATCAGTACCTGCGGGATTGTCGTTAAAAGTTACATAAATATGTCCACTTACCGGATTTACAGCAACGTGCGGAAAAGAATTTGAACGAAAAGGTGATGCAGTTGCCGTTCCTTGCCTTATGCCCGTTAGCGCAAGGTCGCCGTTGGTACCACCAACCAAGCCACTTGCTACTGTAACCGGTGGACCAAATGTAACAGCTTGGTCAGTTGATTTACGCATTTGCAATGTCGTCCCAGCATACCAGAATGCATAGACAGAATGATCAGGACCAACCGCAACAAAAGCACCTTGTTACCCAGATACCATTAGAGTGCCACCGGCTGGTCCGAATGTAGCACCATTATCTACAGACCTGAACATGTAAATTCCAGGTCCAGCTCCAAAGCGACGGGACATAAGATAGACATTTCCATTACCCGCACCAGGAAAGTTATCTACGGCCAGCCACTGCTTATCTTCAGAAGATCCGCCGGGTGTACCATTGACCGGGGCCATCCACGTTACTCCGTTGTCATCAGAGCGGAACACTTGTATGGTGCCTGGACTACCAAAACCGAGTGTAGAAAAGTAAATCCTTCCGGTAGCCTCGTTACGAGCCATAACCGGGTCGCCAGCGTCACCGCCGGCATTAGTTGGTAAAGTACCGCCGTCCGTAAATGTTGCTCCTCCATCCATCGAGTAAGACCAACCTGTAAATTTGTTCGCGCCACCAGCATTTGATCCAGAATCGTTGAAACCGATGACCACGTTACTACCGAAAGCTAAGATGGTTGTTTCGCTTTGAGTGAAATTCGCAGTTGCGCCAGCGCCTGCATTGTTGTTTGCTAATGCATCTGCAGCGGTGGGAGAATAAATAACCCCGCCCTGTGGTGGAATTTCTCCGTTCCTCTCCTTCTTTAAAAATGCTTCAAAATCGCTAGGAGTATACTGTTCACGCAGCTGATCTCTTGTTGATGGAATCTGCTGCACGTTATCGTTCTGTGCGAAAACAGAACTAGTTAGTAGTATCAGTATAAAATAAATAAAGATACCAGCAACTGATTTTTGCAATTGATTATTTTTTTTGCAGCTAGAATTTGATTGTGCAAATTGTTTTTTATGATTCATTGTTAGTTAACCTCAAAAAATTTTTTAAAAGTTATTAATTATTTTATTCCTCAGTATTACTCTTTTATACAAACAATAAAGAGAAATCTATTTCGACTAAATCATTTTCCAGTTTTAATCTATTAACTGACGTTTGTAACCTTCCACTGATTTCTTGGTTTTCCGATCAAAAGATGAGTAAGCTTTTAACTTCTAGTTGAGGTATTTTGAATGCCGTTTATTGTTAATGGTCAACTTGAAATGATTTAAGGTGGGGTACTAAGTAACACGTAGTTAGGATATAAAAGAAAACAAATCGGTTTAGCATATGCTTCACCAAAACAAATTATTTTCACGGAGCCTCCTTTGTAAATAATTTAATGATGTATTAAAAAAAATATAACCGTGGAAAGGTTGTTTTATATTAGTCAATTATTTTCAATTGTGCAAATTTGATAGTTACGTCTAATTGTCTTTAAATATTGTTCCCCCTGTTGAACCAATCCTAATTTATTCATCTAGAACATATACCTTTGTCAATCATTCCCACTTATTTTAGTAACACATTTTATTTATCAATTTAAATTTGGTGATGTTATGCACTTGGTTTTTAGATATTCCACTTTAGTAATTTGCTTACTACTCCTGTTTAATAGTATCGCATTAACACAAACTGACTCAACCCTACAACAACAAATTGAATCACTTACAAAGTTTAATGAAAACCTTGAGCACAGGCTTGATGTACTTGAAAAAAATATTGATGATGTTTTGTGGTTTCAAAGAGTCGGTGATGTTGCCTTTATTGACAAAGTTTTTATGACCGGTCCACCAAAGTGGAAAGAAATTGATACAACTGATCCTGCATTCGGTAATCCGGTAAAATTCTGGTCGTATGTTTTCATTCCAAAGGATATTGACTTTAATAAAAAATATCCGCTGCTGGTTTTTCCCCATGGCGGTGTTCATAGTAATTTTTCAACTTACTACACACATATAATCAGAGAATTGATTTATCAACAATACATTGTTGTTGCTGCGGAGTACCGTGGCAGCACAGGATACGGTAAAGATCATTACGAAAAAATAGACTACGGCGGTCGTGAAATTGAAGATGTAGACTCAAGCAGAAAATATATGCTTGATAATTACGAGTTTATTGATCCGGAAAGAGTTGGTTTAATTGGATGGAGTCACGGAGGATTAATCAGTCTGATGAACATTTTTAAATATCCCCAAAATTATAAAGTGGCTTTTGCCGGCGTCCCCGTGAGTGATTTAATTACGAGACTAAATTATATGGATGAAGACTATCGTGAATTATATTCAGCTGACTACCACATTGGTCAAACTCCGGAAGAAAATCCAGATGAATATAAAAGAAGATCGCCTGCCTGGAATGTTGACAAACTTCAAACACCTTTGCTTATTCACACAAACACAAACGATGAAGATGTGAGATTTATTGAGGTTGAAGTTTTGTTAAAAGCGCTACAGGATGTAAATAAAGATTTTCAATATGAAATCTTCCAGGATTTACCCGGGGGTCATTCGTTCGATAGGCAGGATACAAAACTTGCTTTAACAATTAGACTGAAAATTTATAAATTCATTGCTGCTTACCTGAACCCCCAAAAACAATTCAACAGTGTCAAAGAAATCAGAAAGGCTGTTTACAGATAGGCATAAAACGACAGATATAATATTAAGTGGCAATCAGTCTTGATATTGCTGATTACCGGGTGACAAATATGACATCAAGTATACTTTGAAGTCAAATATTTCCTTTGTAGAAACCCCTTTTTTACTCAATCAATTGAAGATTTTTCATAAAAAATAAGATTTTGCTTCATTTTTAACAAAAAACGCCATGCGTCAAAGGAACAATATTTGCGAAAACGCGATAACTGTAAATAGTAAAAATAATTAAAAACCATGATTAGGTTTCTTGCAATAGTAATTCTCCTCACAGCGGCTGGTGGTGGTGGTATTTATTATCTCCTTTCGAAAGAAACGGTCGAGGACGTTAAGGTGACAGGTAAACTTCAGATCTCCGAACAATATGGAAGCTATGTTATGGCTTCTCAAACCGAGGATGCAAACTTCTATGCCGTAATTGAAGGAAAGATTAAAAATAATCTTAAAAAACCTATAAAGAATATTTTTATAAAATATGTTATTGCCGGACAGGAAACCAGTGCTACTATCTTTGATCTGGCACCAGGTCAGGAGATCCATTTCAACACAAGTGGAGTTGCAACATCTGCGAAAAACCCTGAATACGATTTTGTTGCATTATACTATGATTAATTAATTCTTCCTCCCCTAAAAATCTGGTTATCTTTTCAAAATAAGTTTAACAAGATTAATTGTATTTGTTTTCTCTTATTGCTTCGAGCTCTAATCTCAATTGTCTTGAATTAGTTACCGTTATCGCACCTATTTCATCAAGAACATCATAGTACCCTTTCACAGCTCTTCCACCAACTACAAG
>Ga0209536_100007443_pt1 | contig 16583 bp, 16 predicted proteins | sample DeeMarSeWOR28_12_FD_187461 | JGI IMG/M metagenome (GOLD analysis project Ga0209536, IMG submission 187461) | Marine sediment microbial communities from White Oak River estuary, North Carolina - WOR-2-8_12 (SPAdes) (version 2) | ecosystem: Environmental > Aquatic > Marine > Intertidal zone >... | reverse complement strand
GGCAGGGGACTGCTTCCCCGTCATCTCCTCGACCTCGATCTCCACCACGGCGAGAGTGGCGAACATCTCCATCCGCTCCCGGGTGATCTCCACGCCCTTCCCCTCGGCGTACTTCTCGACGATGGTCCTGAGGGCTTCGGCCCTCTCGTCGATGTCGGTGAGCATCCGGGCACTCCCCGTGGCTATTACGCTCCTGTACCTGTAGCTGTAGTCGCAGGGGCCCTCCGCGGGCATCACCTCGGCCGTGTCCACCTCGAAGCAGACCCGGGGGTTCTCTGCGATGTCCCTGAGTTTCTTCCCCTCCCCTGCGCCGTGGAAGAAGATCTTCCCATTCCTGTAGGCGAAGTTGACTGGGACGACGTAGGGCCTCCCGTCCACGGAGGTCCCCAGCCTCCCAACCTCGGCCTCGCGGAGGACCGCCTCCACCTCCGCCCTGTCCGTGATCTCCTTCTCAGCCCGTCTCAGACCAGTCATGCTAGAGGCTTCCCCCTCCACACGTAAATCGGTTTCCCGTTGGGAAGACTTATGTGGACCGGAGCGGGCGTATCAATAGTCTTCAATTTAAGAGGTCGTCGAAGGAGGGAGATGGATGTTCGAGATGAGGTTGTGGCACTGGCTCTACGTGGCGTGTTTCGCCTTCCTCGGCCTGACGGTGTTCATGGTCTACCAGATCTCCACGACGGGCGACCTGAGCCTGGAGTGGACCCTCCTGATCCTCATGACATTGTCGATGGCCTCCTTCCTGGCGGGATGGTTCCTGGAGAGGGAGCACAAGAAGAAGCAGCCCCAGGCGGGGCTAGAGGAGCTCCTCTGAGGCGAGCCTCCCCGGATCTTAAATATGCGATATGTTTCTCCAGACACGCCATGTCAGAGGAGAGAGAGTTCCAGATCGGCGTAGCAAGGGAGGAGGACTTCGTCTTCAAGGTGGACTTCGGCCTCGAGGGAGTGGGGGGCCTGGTCATGGACGAGCCCGAGCCCCTGGGGGGCGAGACCGGCCCCAACGCCTCCAAGGTCCTGGCCGCCGCCGTGGGGAACTGCCTCTGCGCCAGCCTCCTGTTCTGCCTCCAGAGGTCCAGGGTCCAGGTCGAGGGCTTGGCGGCCTCGGTCTCGGGGGTCCTCGCCAGGAACGAGAAGGGGCGCTGGAGGGTCAAGGAGATGAACGTCGAGGTCACGCCGGAGGTCGACGAGGGGGACGCCAAGCAGCTTGAGCGCTGCGTCGAGATCTTCGAGGAGTTCTGCATAGTCTCGTCGAGCGTGAGGCAGGGCATCCCCATAAACGTCAAGGTGAACCGGTAGGTTCAGATCCATTTTTTAACTCCCACCATCGGCCAGTGGAGGTGCTAAATATCCTGGGCGTGTTCTCCCTATGAGCGACATGGCTAGGAGGATCTGTCTAGAGTGGCCGTCAGCCGGCCTAGCGGTCCAGGCGTCCCTCCTCGAGGACGAGGAGCCCGAGCTCTGCGACAGGCTCTGGGAGCGGCTCAGCGAGCCCGTGAGGTTCTTCTGCAGGCATCCCGTCTCCACCGGGGAGGAGTTCAGCGCCGAGGCGAGGCCCCCAAGGCACCCCGTGAAGACCGGGGAGGCCCTGGGCAGGCACCGGAGGATGTTCTGCGAGATCCCCCCGGGGAGCATCAACTACTCAGTCTTCGGGGGCTACGGGGGCCTGAGCTGCTACTACGGCCCCTGCACGGAGGCAATCACGGTGAAGGGGGCCGTCGTCGCGAAGGTGGACGACGGGGACATGGGGGCCCTCGTGGAGGCGGGGAGGGCCGTCTGGAACGCCTACTACATGACCCACGAGCCCATCACCATGACTGCTAGGAGGTGCCCGGAGTGAAGGACTGGCGCCAGGTCAAGGACGAGATAGAAGCCGACATCGACCGCATCTGGTGGGACGAGCCGGAGGAGGTCACCATGTCAAAGCTAGGGATCTTCCCCAGCGGGGCCAGCGTCGACGGACAGGTCCTAGGGAACCTGGTGTTCCTCATCGCGGACACCCAGGCCATGGGCTGGAAGTCGGCTGCACCAGCCCTGCGGGCCGCCCTGGCTGACCCGGAGTTCAAGGTGGACCACTGCAAGAGGATGTGGATCTACACGACGAGCCACATCGCGAAGATGCTGGGGAACGAGAACCCGCCTGGCTGCCCGGCCCCCTGGCTGAACCTCCCCAAGCTCTACAGGTTCTGCCTGGAGATCGAGGAGAGCTTCCCGTCGGTGGAGACGAAGGAGGAGCTGGGGGACCTGCTGTGGAGCTGGTTCAACTACGTGAACTGCCTGAACCGCTGGTTCTTCCTCGTCTTCCCGTGGCACCTGGGGAAGATGTTCCCCCTGGTGAAGCAGGAGGACGTGGAGGAGCTGGCGAGGCTCCACAACCTGGATGTCAAGAGAAGGAGTTGAGTTCACATCGCTGCTCTCGGAATGCCAGGGCCTGAGGGCTTCCCCCATTTCCGGGTATCATGGATTTCAATTCCATATCGCTAATATATTCTCTTACTCCGGATCCTAGTCGATACGGCAGACCCGAGAAGCCAGAATCTAGGGTGTGGTGTGTGTAACATGAACGATGAGACGGTCAACGAGAGCGAAGATCAGGTAGAGGTTGTTCCCGAGAGCTTCGGGTCGACGATGGTGCCCTGCCCCAACTGCAAGGAGACGGTCCCGACCTCCTTGTACTGCCTGAAGTGCGGATACCCCCTCTACATGTTCAGGCAGGAGGAGGAGGGCATCGACGTCGTGCTGCCCCCCGACGAGGGCTCCCTGTCGCACATGCAGCAGATCTCCAAGAATCTGATGAACGCCATCTCCATGAAGCTCTGGTCCGTGGAGCAGCTCAAGGAGGGCATCCTCGAGGCGGAGCACTTCGAGAAGCTCTTCGAGGACTACCAGGCCCGCTCCGTCCAGTGCATCGGCAAGAGGAAGGTGCTGCTGGCGCGCTACTCCCGGGAGCTCACCGCCATGGCCCGGGACCTTGAGCCCGTGGAGTGCGCCCTGAAGGAGGCGAAGGTGAGGCTCCGAGAGCTGGAGATGAGGCGCTCCATCGGAGACCTCATCGAGGGCGAGTACGAGGCCAAGGGGCCCGCCTACAAGTGGGAGATCCGTAACTACGAGGACGACATCTCCAAGAGGAAGGGGGAGATGACCTTCCTGGAGGACATCACCAGGGTGATCCCCGCCATGGAGATCGAGAAGTCCAAGGACAAGGTGGAGGAAGCCAACATCTCACTGGACGAGATGCTGAGGGACGGCAAGATAGGGCCCGAGACGGCCACCAAGGTGAAGGTCTCCCTGGAGGAGACAAGGGCGTTCTTGGACAACTTCAAGTGACCCTAAACAGCCTACTTATCTCCTTTAATTCATTTCCAGCGGCTAGCCTGGGACAAGTAGTTACCTGGATAGACGTTGGGGTATGTTGAGGGCCGACTTACTGCCTCATGCGTATGAAGGCCAAGGCCCCTATGATCAGCAGTCCGGCCGCGGCTGCGATCATGATGATCGTATTGTTGGAGGTTTCCTCGGTCTTGACCTCGTTGCCTACGTCCTCGAGGTTCTCGATGTCCTCCAGGTTCCAGACGACCACCTGCTCCTCCTCGACTACGGGCTGCTTGGTCTCGCCTGGCACGCTGAAGGAGATGTATTCGTTATCGTCCGATTCCCCCTCGAGGACGAGCATGAAGTCCCCCATGGGCTCCTGCCTCGAGAGCTCCTCCAGGGAGACGAGGACGGTCTCGAAGGAGGGCGGGTTCAGCCCCAGGCCTTCAAGCGAGAATGTGTATGCGGCCTCATCGCCCTCTACGGAGTAGCCCACCTCAAGCTGGGTGTCCAGGGCGTCCAGGTCTATGGGCATGGCCTGGGCGATCAGCGTTCTCTCCTCCTCGTCCAGCTCCACGTTGTTCAGCAGCCCCTCCAGGGAGGCGTCCTTGAAGTTGTTCAGGTGCCCGTTAAAGTCCCCGACGACGGTGCCCCCGCCATCCACCTCCAGCGTGAGGGTGCCCCCGTTGAAGGACACGTGGAAGTCGAAGGACTCTATCGTCAACGGGGCGGCCTCGCCCGGCTCCTCGGGCGTGGTGATCTCCGCCCCCATGCCCTCCGCCACCGCCTGCAGCCCCTCCTGGATGTCGCCCTCGAGGCTCAGCCTGGCCGTGAAGGAGGCCGAGTCGGTCCCCTCCACGAGGTCTGAGATCTCGAACCTCTTGAGGGTGACCTGGCCGTCGGTCGCCTCCGACACCTGCTCTGCCATCTGCGCCTCCAGGAGGGGGAGGAAAGCCAGCATCATCTGGATGCTCTCCTGAGGGTAGAGCTCGTAATAGAGCTCCACCTCAAGGTCGAGGTCCAGGACTAGCCCGTAGGGCGGGTCGACGACAACGATCCCGACGCTTCCGCTGAGGCCGACGTACCCTGGGTAGTCGACTAGGAGGGTGAGGTTCGTGTAGGTGTCGTCGCTGTGCCCCTCCATGTCGATGTCGAGGTCGGCCAGGGATGAGTAATCGGAGGGGCTCAGCTCCACGGAGATGTGGCTGTCTATCTCGGTGACATCCCCCTCCGTCGAGGTCTCCAGGGTCAGTGTGATATCCTCCGCCGAGACGACATCATAAGGCGAGACTTCCTCGGCGAAGCCCCCCTTAAGGGTCATCAGGATGCTTTCATCGGGGAACAGCTTGATGGCTATGTAGTTCTCGTACTCCTCCTCGTAGTCCAGGCCCTGTGCTATGACCGAACAGGACGCCACTAGGACGATGGCGAGGAGCAGCCCTACGGTGAGGATGGATTTTCTACTCTTGGGTGTACTGTGCTTGGACATGGTGGCACCCACTCTGCGGTCTACGTATAAATCGTTTACCTAGTATAGATCTGTACCAGCGCAACTGTAGTCTAGACCTGTCCCAGCTTCCTCATGTAGATGAGGGCGGCGATCTTGGCGCAGTCCACGATCTCGTCGATGGAGGCGCTCTCGTCCTGCTTGTGGCCGTTGGAGTAAGGCCCCCCGACGCCGAGGTTGAAGCAGGGCATCCCCCCCTCGTTGACCTGGTAGTTCATGTCGGTGCTCGCCAGGGTCCCCGTGAAGGGCAGAGTCCTCCCGGTGACCTCCCTCACTATCTCCTGGGCCTCCAGCACGTACGGGTCCTCGGGGGAGACCACGTAGCCCTCACGGCTGTTGATGACCTCCACCTCGTACACAAGGTTGGGGTCCCCGGCCTTCACGGCCTCGATGACCCCCACGAACTCCTCCCTCACCTCGCCGAAGGTCTCCCCGGGGATCATCCCCCTGAGCACCTCCTCCTCGCAGAGGTCGGGCACCGTCGCCCCCTGGACGCCCCCCTTGATGGTCCCGATGTTGAGCATCGCAGTCATCTTGGTGATCCCCCGCTCCCTCAGGGCGGAGCCCAGCTCGATCCCCGGGATCTCCCTCTGCCTCTTCAGCAGGGTTCCCCTCCAGTAATCGGTGAGGGCGACGTTGATCTTGGACATCTTCTCGATGGCGTTCACCCCGAGGATGGGCACCTGACCGTGGTAGGAGACCCCCCGGGTCCTCACGAGGAACCTGGTCCTCCCCTGGGCGGCGAGGCCGATGCCCGTGAGCCCACCGTCCCACTGGACGCCGTAGTCGGCCTTCACGATCCCCTCCTGCATCAGGAAGCCGAGGCCGGCGACTCCCCCTATCTCCTCGTCGCAGTTGGCCGTCAGTATCAGGTCCCCGTCCAGCTTCACCCCGAGCTCGTGGACAGCCTGCAGTGCGTAGATCATGGAGGCGAGCTCCCCCTTGTCGTCGGCGACCCCCCTCCCCCAGATGTAGCCGCCGCCCCTGTCCGAGGCGCTCCTCCCGTAGGGGTTATCCTTGGTGACCTCCCCTCCCAGGGGGTCCACGATCCAGCCCTCCTCCTGGATGGCGGCGGTGTCGATGTGGGCGCTGATGTGGAGCACTGGTTTCCCCGTCCTCCCCGGGTACTTGGCGACGACGTTGCTCCTGGGCCCCTCCAGCCCCATGGTCTCCGCCCCGGAGAGCTCCATGTACTTCTCCGGCGCCTCGTGGATGCAGACATCGCAGCCCAGGCCAGCGAGCTTGTCGGCGATGACGTCACTGATTACGTCGTAGTTGAGCCCCGGCGGGGTCTGGGTGTCGATCCTCACGAGCCTCTTGAGGAACCTGATCATCTCGTCCCTGTGCTCCTCGACGTACTCGAGGACCCTGGCTTCGGACAACTGGATCACCTAATACAGTGAGAGTAGCGCAATGAGAATGTAAGCTTTTTCAGATCAGATTAAAGGTATCCGTCCACCATCTCCCCCACCATCTCGGCGATGGCTGGGCTGCTGGTGAGACCGGGGCTCTCAATGCCGATGAGGTTGATGAAACCCGGGTAGCCCTTGTCCTCCTCGTGGCGGATGACGAAGTCCTTCACCGGGTCCCCGGGGGCCTGGAGCTTCGCCCTGATCCCCGACATGTCGGGGTGGAGGTCCTCCCTCCTCACCATGGGGAAGTACCGGACGATGTCCCTCCAGAAGGGCTCGAGCTCCGACTCCACCTTGTAGTTTATCTCGTCTACGTAGTAGGCGTTGGGCCCGAACTTGAGGCGCCCCGTGAGGTCGGGGACGCTGTGGATCCCCAGACTCGCCGCGTCCAGGGGCGGAGGGGGGTAGACCAGCATCCTCGCCGGGGCCTTCCCGGTGAGGCTGAAGTAGTCACCCTTGCACCAGTGGATCCTGTAGCCCTCCTCGTCGACGTCGAAACCCGCCATCTCGGCGACCCTGTCCGCGTAGAGCCCTGCGGAGTTGATGACCATCCTAGCCTCCACGGAGAACCTCTCCCCCCCTGAGAGCATCTCGACCTCGTAGCCGTCCCCCCTCTCCTTGACGCCGGTGACCTCGGTGTCCAGCACCAGGGGGTCTACGCCGCTCTTCCGGCGTGCCTCCCTGAGGAAGTGGTCCATGAGGCCGTGGGCGTCCACGATCCCCGTGGAGGGGCTCAGTATCGCGGCGTCAGCCTTGACGTCGGGCTCCAGCTCGTGGACCCCGTCCTCGTCGATGAGCGTCAGGTCCCGGGCACCGTTGGCCCTCGCCCCTGCGATGATCCCCTCCAGCTGCCTCACCTCCTCCTCGCCGTTGGCGACGATTATCTTCCCCACCTGGCTGAAGGGGACGCCGTTCTCCCTGCAGATCTCGTAGATCATGGGGTTCGCCCTGACGCAGAGCTCCGCCTTCAGGCTGCCCCTTGGGTAGTAGATCCCCGCGTGGATTACCTCGCTGTTCCTGCTGCTCGTCGCCTGCCCGTGGCTGGTCTCCTTCTCCAGGACATAGATCTCCCGGTCCTCCCGGGCGACCTGAGCTGCGATGGCGAGGCCCACAACCCCGGCCCCGATGACTACGATGTCGACCTTCTCCAATGTGGGTTCCAGTCTAAAGGAGAATATGTCTACTTAAATCTGAGGATGTGAGGGGTGAAGAAAATTGGGGGTTACCTGACCCTGAGGAGCTCCTCTAGGATCCCGAGCTGCGTCGGGTTCGCCCTGACGATGTCGCTCGTCGAGATGACGCCGACCACCTTGTCGCCGTCGACGACGGGGAGCTTCTTGATGCGCTTCTGGGCCATGATCTTAGCCGCCTCCTCCACCGCGTCGTTGGGGTTCACTGTGACGAGGGGGGCGGACATGATGTCCTTCGCCCAGATGGTCCCCGGGTCGAGGCGGGGCTCCACGACCCTCTCCAGGATGTTCCTCTCGGTGATGATGCCCACGGCCCTGCCGTTGTTGGTCACGATGACGGACCCTATCTGAAACTTGTTCATCTTCAAGACGGCGGCGTGGACGGAGTCGTCGGTCCTCACCGTCTTCACGTTCTTCATCATTATGTCCCTTACGAGGATTATACCGCTCATAGAATCAGCTCAGTTTAAACCATGAAAGACTTGGAGGGCATCCGATTTTAACGTTTGTGTATTTAGCTGAAGATACATGGGGTCCGGAGAGGGGGTCAGCTGGCCCCGGCGTTCCCCTCTGAGATCTGCATGGCGGCGTAGGGGTAGACTGCGACCTCCGCCTCCCCACCGTGGGTCTCCACGAGCTCCCTGACGGCCTCCTCCCAGGAACTGACCCAGACGGAGCCCTTCCCGTAGTACCACTCATCCGCCTTCATGAGGTGGGGCGAGACCACCGTGACCCTGTCCATCACCCAGGGCCTCTTCACGTAGACGTCGGGCCTCCAGCCCTTGCCCCCGTAGCCCAGGCCGAAGCGCCCATTGTAGTAGTGGACCCTGCAGCCCTCGGGGGTGTAGATGAGGAAGACGAGGTCTCCCCCCTCCCGAACCGACTCCACGGCGATATGGTAGGCCTTGTACCCCTCGTTGGCCATGGGGTATCCGTTCCCGATGGAGACGTCCACGTCCCTCACCGTGGGGGTCGCGTAGTGAGCCCTGGCGAGCTTGGCGGCCTCCCTGTGGGCCTCCACGACGTCCCCGCAGACGAGGTCGGCGACGTCCGCGTCCTCGTTAAGGAGGGCGTTGACGGAGAAGTCGAGCCCGGCTATCCTGGCCGCCTCCTCGGAGTCCAGCCTCCTCACGTTCTCCTTGATCTTCCCGGGCCCCGTCCCCTCCCTGATGGCATGGTTGGCCCAGATCGACTCCATTCCGGCCACCCCCGGGAGGAGCATCTTGGCGCCCCCTCCGAAGCCGTAGCCGAAGTGGGGGAGGATTGCGCCGACGGAGACCTTGAGGTCGCAGTCCGCGACCTCCCTGTTGACCCTCACGGGCGTCCCCCGGCTGGTCTCCCCGAGGTCAGCGAGGTTCTCGTAGGGGTTGTGGTTGTATACCATGAACCTGCGTGGGACCTCGTCCCCGAGCTTCTTCCGGAAGTCAATGAGGGTCCTCCCCGAGTGTGCCCCGGAGGCCATCACGAAGGAGATCTGGTCGTCCCCCAGCCCGCCTCCGCGGAGCTCGTCGAGGACGGAGGGCAGCATCTGGTAGGTCTTCGTCGGCCTCGTCATGTCGTCTATGATTATGGCGCATCTCTTCGCATCTGACGCGAGGTCTCGGAGTTGCCGGGAGCCCTTCGGGCGTGTCAGCCTCCCTGATATCTCCTCCTGTGTGAGGGGCTTGGCGCCGTGCCCCCTCATCCTCTGCACGTGGACGTTCCAGCCCTCAGGGAACCGTATCTCCTCCGTGCCCCAGCCGTACCACTCCCAGGCGGGGACCTCCACCGTTGAGCCGCTCATGGTGGATGCAATGTTGACGGGAGTAAAAAAACTTGCACTGTTCGTTCAACAAAACGAATAAAGACGGTGAGGCGCGAATCATACTATGCCGACCGGAGAGCCCGCATCCGACGCAATCGCCATCCTCGACTTCGGGGGCCAGTACTGCCACCTCATCGCCAGGCGCGTCAGGGAGATGGGAGTCTACTCGGAGATTCTGCCGTGCGACGCCACCCCAGCCGAGATCAGCTCCCTCGACGTGAAGGGGATCATCCTGTCCGGGAGCCCCGCCAGCGTCAGGACCGAGGACTCACCCCGGCTCGGTGAGGGCGTCCTGGAGATGGGCCTCCCCGTCCTGGGGCTCTGCTACGGCCATCAGCTCATCGCCCACATGTACGGCGGGGAGGTGAAGCGGGGCAGGAAGAGGGAGTATGGCATAACCAGCGTCACCGTCGACAGCCCCGTGGGCGTCCTCAGGGGGATGAACCCCCACGAGAGCGTCTGGATGAGCCACGGAGACACGGTCCATAAGGTCCCCGACGGATTCGAGGTCCTAGCTCACACCGACATCTCCCCCGTCGCCGCCTACAGGCACCCAACGAAGCCCATCTACGGCCTCCAGTGGCATCCAGAGGTCGTCCACACCGAGAGGGGCACCGAGATGCTCGAGAACTTCGTCTACGAGGTCTGCGGCTGCCAGCCCAACTGGAGGCCCGTCGACGCCGTTGACAGCGCTGTCTCCGAGATTAAGGAGCAGGTGGGGGCTTCCAAGGCAATTATAGCGTTGAGCGGAGGGGTCGACTCCAGCGTCGCCGCGGCCCTCGCGAGCAGGGCCCTGGGGGAGAGGCTGGTGGCGGTCCACGTAGACCACGGCTTCATGCGCATGGACGAGTCGGACACCGTGGAGAGGACATTCAGCGAGATGGGCGTCGACCTCGTTGTCGTACGTGCCCAGGAGCAGTTCCTGGGGAAGCTGCGTGGGGTCGTCGACCCCGAGGAGAAACGGAAGATCATCGGCGAGGAGTTTATCAGGGTCTTCGAGGATGAGGCACGGAGGTCGGGGGCGGAGTATCTCATCCAGGGCACCATCTACCCCGACCGCATAGAGTCGGGGCTCAGCCGCCACTCGGACAGGATCAAGACCCATCACAACGTCGGCGGCCTCCCCCTGAACATGGAGTTCAAGGCGGTCATCGACCCCCTCCGGGACCTCTACAAGGACGAGGTAAGGGCCCTGGGTGAGCGCCTGGGGCTGCCGGGAACCATCGTCCAGCGTCAGCCCTTCCCCGGCCCGGGCCTCGCGATCCGGGTCATGGGGGAGGTCACAGAGGGGAAGCTGGACATCCTCAGGAGGGTGGATGCCATCGTCTGCGAGGAGGTGGAGGTGTCACCCCTCAGGGAGACCGCCTGGCAGTACCTCGCCGTTCTGACGAGCATCAAGAGCACAGGGGTGAAGGGGGATGAGAGGGCTTACGGGGAGACCGTCGCGGTGCGGATCGTGGAGAGCGTCGACGGGATGACCGTCAGCTTCTCCAAGGCCCCGTGGGAGGTCCTGGAGCGGATCTCAACCCGGATAACAAACGAGGTCCCCGAGGTGAACCGTGTGGTCTACGACATAACACATAAGCCCCCGGGGACAATAGAGTGGGAGTAGTATGGGTTACAGGTACTCGGAGCAGGGGCCCACCGCTGACCTGATGGTGGAGGCCTGGGGGGATACCCTTGAGGAGGTCTTCGGGAACGTCGCCAAGGCCATGTTCAACTCCATGACCCCCATCGAGGGCATCAGGGGAGACGAGTCCCGCTCCTTCGAGGTCGAGGGGGACGACATCGGGGGCCTGCTCTTCAACTTCCTCGACGAGCTCCTCTACATCCACGAGGTAGAGCTGATGGTCTTCTCGGAGTTCGAGCTTGTCATCGATCAGGGCAAGAACAGGCTCAACGCCGTCTGCAGGGGGGAGCACTTCGACCTGGGGCGCCACGAGCAGGGCATCGCCATTAAGGCGGTGACGTTCCACAAAATGCTCATCGAGAGGGCCGAGTCCGGATGGGAGATCAGGGCCGTCCTCGACACCTGAGCAACGTATGGATCATTCCTCTATTTCGGGTACATATCATTGCTTCAATTTCCTTATTTTAACCTAGGACGTTCCCGTCTACAATCAAGGCGGGGATACCATGGGGGCAGATTCTGGATTCCGGGATGGAGATCTTGAGCTGAATGAAGATCTCCTCGCCGGCATCTCGCCCAGTGAAGGAGCCGCCGAATCTCAGGGCAAGCTTAAGGTTCTGATTGTGGACGATGACGTCGGCCTCTGCGACAGCCTCGCCGCTCTTCTGAGGGTCGTGGAGTACGACGTCGTCAACGTCTACTCTGCGGAGGACGCCCTCGAGGCCGCCTGGTCCGAGGGGTTCAACGCGGCGATACTGGACGTCAACCTCCCGGACAGGGGGGGCTTGGAGGTCCTCGAGAAGCTCAGGGAGAACCCCGAGATGGCGATACTGATGCTCTCGGGATCGGTCACTCTCGAGCAGGCGGTCGAGGCCCTCAACCGCGGGGCGGACGCATTCGTCATTAAACCGGCGAAGCCGGAGATCCTCCTGTCGAACCTGACGAAGGCTCTCCGCCTGAAGAGGCTTGAGAAGGATCTGAAGGAGTCCGAGGCGAGGTACAGGGAGCTCTTCGAGAACATAGGGGACGGGGCCTTCCAGCTTGACTTGGAGGGGGACTACACGGCGATAAACCGGGCAGGGGCAGAGATATTCGGCTTCTCCCAGCCGGACGACATCCTCCGCGGGAGGCTGAAGGTCTGGGACACCCACGCCTCGAGGGCCGCCTCCGACGAGTTCCTGGAGCAGGTGAGGGAGGCGGGAGAGGTGGTGAGGGTGCTCAGGAGGTTCAGGGCCCACAGCGGTAACCTGGGATGGCTGGAGACCACGGTCAGGACTAAGCTCAACGAGAGGGGCGAGGTCACTGGCTTCGAGGGGATCTTCAGGGATGTCACGGACCGAGTAAGGTACCAGGAGATGCTGGAGGCCCTCTACTGCCTCTGGGAGGACCTCGGGGACGTTACCACCATCGAGGAGATAGGGAGCCTGACCCTGAAGTTCGTCTACGCCATGCTTGAGATCGACGAGGGGGGCTTCAACATCATCGAGGGAACGGTATTGAGGCAGGCCTGCGAGGGGATAAGCGGCATCGAGCCTAGAGAGCAGCCCCTTGGGGGTAAGAGTATGGCCGCAGAGGCCGCGCGCACAGGCGAGAGCGTTTTGATATCAGACTCCAAGAGAGATGAGGAGTCGAAGCTTGCGGTCCCCGTGAAGGTCAGGGAGAAGGTCGTGGCTGTCATCGAGATCGGGAGGAGGGACGCAGGGGCTTTCTCCGAGGACGACCGCAAGCTCGTCGAGATCATCGCCGAGTACGTGGGCTCAGTCATAGGCCGCCTGATAAGCTCCAAGTTCGGGCTGAAGCCCGACTACAACCTGAGAGACTACCTCTGAAACCTCAGTTTATCATGAATTTCCCGGAGGGCGTTCTCAGGGTAATCACATTTATTTAACCCATCGATGTTGACTAACGGGAGATTCTATGAAGGTCCTCCTGCTACATGGCAGTGCACCAAGCGCGAACGGAAAGGAGCTAGCTGAGGCCGCGGAGAGGCTGGGCCACGAGGTCATGGTGGGCAGCATCATCGATGTATCCTCCGAGGTCTCACCAGAGGGCTCGAAGTTCTGGCTCAAGAGCACGGAGGTAACCGACTCCGAGGTCTGCTTCCTCCGGAGCTTCGGCCCTGGCAGCTGCGAGCAGCTCACCAGGCGTATCAGCATGATCGAGCATATGGAGATCGCGGGCATCAGGGTCGTCAACCCGACCTACGCATTCAGGAGAGCCAGGGACAAGTACTCCACCCAGTACACCCTCCAGGCCGCGGGGCTGCCCGTCGCTGAGACTTTCACGACTGAGAGCATGAACAGGGCCTACGCTCGCTCCCAGGAGATGGGGGTGAGCGTCTACAAGCCCATCCTAGGCTCCATGGGGAGGGGCTCCCTCAAGTTCGAGGACCACGACCTCGCCTACAACGCCTGGAAGATGCTGACCCGCCTCGGGCAGCCTCTGATAGTCCAGAAGTACATCGACAACCCGGGGAGGGACATCCGGGTCTTCGTAGTCGGGGGCGAGGTCATCGGGACCGCCGTGAAGTACGGCGAGGAGGGCAAGTGGAAGACCAACGTCGCCCAGGGGGGGACCATGGTGGATGAGCCCGTCGCCCAGGAGATCCAGGAGCTGGGGGTCAAGGCGACGGAGGTGATGGGCCTCGACTACGCCGGCGTAGACGTCATCGAGGGCCCGGACGGCCCTGTGATCTTGGAGGTCAACGGGGCCCCCGGGTGGCAGGGCCTCAAGGGCGCCACAGGCATAAATGTGGCCGAGAAGATAGTCAGATACGTCGCTGGGGGTTAGAATGAGTTGGATGAGAGCCCGTCCAGGATACCCGTGAGGATAGTCCTCCCGGACAAGGGGGAGGCCACAGGGGAGTTCATCAGGTTCTCCGCGCCCCTCACGTATAGGATCCTCATGTCCAAGATGCCCCTCGAGGGGCGCCTCCACCCCCAGCCCGGGGGCTACTCGTTCATCGTGGGGATAAGGCGGGGGGCCGAGAAGGCTGTGAAGACAGTGAAGGCCGGGGACATTGCCTACTGGCCCATGCAGGACGCGGTGGTCATCTACACAAACGATGCCAAGCCCTACAGCCCCGTGAATACCTTCGGCAAGGTGACCGAGAACCTGGAGCTCTTCAGCGGCCTGAGGAGCGGCGCCAAGATCAGGATAGAGCGGGCCTAGTCGGCAGTCATTGCGTAGACCTAGATGTTCCTGCATTTCCGCGGGGATAGGCCAAATTTCGAGCCACATAAAATCCTATTTTTATAAAGTGAAGAGATTACATACAAAATGGGTAACCGCGCGCTCAAAGATGGAAAGTGGTGGGAGGGTTTGGGGGATATAATTTCAACTATAACGGTCTGCGCACGTGTAGAAAGGTTTGTGCGCACAAAATAATCAAATATTTTATCCTCACTTAACCTTAATCCCTTCTAGTGTGTGCTGGGTGATTCTAATGGACATAGAAAAACGAATAGAATTGATTAAGATGCCTCCAACGGAAGAAGTAATTACAGAAGAAAATCTAAGGAATCTATTACAGACCAAAGAGCATCCTAAACACTATATCGGATTTGAGATCTCTGGAAAACTCCACTTGGGAAATTTTCTCCTCTCAGGCTACAAAGTCAACGACTTTGCCAAAGCAGGTGTTGATACATGCATATATCTGGCAGACTGGCACAGCATAATAAATAACAAACTAGGTGGAAACTGGGAGAACATTCTTAGAGCTGCTAAATATTATGAAGAAGCTTTCAAATTTTTATGTCCAAATGCTAGAATAGAACTTGGTTCAGATTTGTATCATCATAATGATGAATATTGGAAGGACATCATCAGATTCTCAAAGAATCTTACTCTTTCAAGGGTTTCAAGGTGCTTAACAATAATGGGAAGGAGTGAAACAGATATCCTAGATTTTAGTCAGTACCTCTACCCACCAATGCAGGGAGTAGATGTGAAGTATTTAGGGGAAGACCTGCCTCATGGTGGGATGGATCAAAGAAAGGTACACGTTCTTGCTAGAGAGACATATCCCAAGATGGGTTGGGAGAAACCTGTAGCAGTACATCATCACCTATTAGCTGGGTTGTCTGAACCAGTTAAGGCCACATCTGATGATAAACTAGATCAGGTAATAGCAAGCAAAATGAGTAAATCAAAACCTTGGACAGCCATATTCATACACGATACAGCTGAAGAAATTACTGACAAGATTATGAAGGCGTGGTGCCCAGAGAAATCAGTGGCACAAAATCCAGTCGTTGAGATACTAAAATATATAATATTTCATGAAAAAGATGTCTTTATCTTAGAAAGAAAGGCGAAGTATGGAGGGGAACTTGAATTCCAATCATATGATGATTTTGAGAAGGATTATCTTTCATCCGAAATTCATCCCATGGACTTGAAAATGAACATTGCCAGAGAAATTAACGAGATCGTTAAGCCTTATAGAGAACATTTTGAGAAACCTGCTAATAAAAAGCTGTTAAGTGTTTATGACGAGGCACAAATCACGAGATAAAATTCAATGCGTGTGCGATGCGCGCGCGCATTTATAGAAAAAACTTGAATGTTTAATAGGTTTTTCAGCATCAATAGAATGATTAGAGTTTGATTTAGATTCTACAATATTAATGGTTTCTTTTCTCGATAGCTTATTGAAATAGCATATGTTTGTTGATTGTCAATTACCCTAATACGAAAATGATAGACTACATAGTTTTGATTTCGAATGTGTTGCTTAATTACGTGACCTGATTTAGATTTTATAAGGTCTAGTAGTTTATCCGCGTCTGAAGTGTTTAGAGAAAATGCATCCATGTAATGACCATATTTTTCAGTATTTTCAATAGCATTTAACAATGCAGTAAATTCCATAATTTCTTCCAGAGACACGTTTGTCTGTTCATGTGAGTTTTTTAACCCATAAGCTGTTATCCATACTATTGATGGCTTTCTGGAAATATTGTAAAGTTGTATTGATGCTATTATAGCCAATAAAAAGAGAAATGCAATCAGAATTCTTTTTGGTTTCTCAATGAGTGGCATCTGTGTTTCATATAGTTTCATTTCAATTTAAAGGACATGCTGTAGAATATTATTCTTAAAACTAAAACCCGCGTGGATTCTCGCATGTTTATATTTCAGTAAATGAAGGATCCTCGCAAGATCTAAATTTGAGCGGAAAAGAAGAGAGCGCCGGAGGAGCACGGGTAAGCCCTATGTCCAGACTCAAAAGCCTCCTAAGAGACCGAAACTTCATACTGTCCCTAGCGATAATACTCGGCCTTCTCATCGGCCAGGGCGCCCAATGGACCGTGAACTTGGTGCTTCCGGTACTGGCCTTCGTCATGATGCTCTCAACGACCAGCGTCACAGGGAGCCTGTTCCGTTCCCCACGTAGACTGCTGGCCCCCATCCTGGCGGGTGTCACCCTGAACTACGTCATGCTTGGAGGCATCATCCTGCTTCTAAGCTCCCTACTTATCCCCGAAGGACCTCTCAGGACCGGGTTCGTCGTCCTGGCGGCCGTCCCCCCCGCAGTGGGGGTGATCCCCTTCACGGGCTTCCTAGATGGGGACGTGGAGTTCTCCCTCATAGCCAGTCTGTCCTGCTACCTCGGGGCCTTCATCGCCACGCCCCTGATACTCTTCACCATCCTGGGATTGAGCGCCGGATTCCAGGTCAGACTGTTCACCACCATGTTCCAACTGATAGTCATCCCGCTGTTCCT
>Ga0209536_100007441_pt1 | contig 16587 bp, 15 predicted proteins | sample DeeMarSeWOR28_12_FD_187461 | JGI IMG/M metagenome (GOLD analysis project Ga0209536, IMG submission 187461) | Marine sediment microbial communities from White Oak River estuary, North Carolina - WOR-2-8_12 (SPAdes) (version 2) | ecosystem: Environmental > Aquatic > Marine > Intertidal zone >... | reverse complement strand
GACGGTTTCACAGTCAAATACGGCGGGAATGGCGGGCGCAGCGGCGGTGGTGTTGGCGCGGGTGGTCGTGCCGCGGACGACCGAGTCCTCGACGACCACGACGCGGCGCCCCTGGACGACCTCGCGCATGATGTTGAGCTTGACGCGGACGCTGCTGTCGCGGCCTGCCTGGTGAGGGGGATCGGGTCGCGAGCCCGGGCTCGGCCGAACGGGATGCCGATCGGGGAGAATTGTGATTCAGTCCGATGGCGTCGTCGAGCTTCGGGCATCGGGCCGCGCTGGCCGCCGCACGCGGCCTCGAGGCTTCCCGGCACCGGCTCCACTCGGCCGACGCAGCTGGAGCCCCATGCCCCCGGACCCTGCCGCCGTTTCCGACTTCCCCATCGCGATCATCGGCGCCGGCTTCGGCGGCATCGGCATGGCGATCCGGCTCAAGAAGGCGGGCATCCACAGCTTCACGATCTTCGAGCGCGCGGACGAGATCGGAGGCACCTGGCGGGACAACACCTATCCCGGCGCGGCCTGTGACGTTCCCTCCCACGTCTACTCCTTCTCCTTCGAGCCGAACCCGGGGTGGAGCCGCGCCTACGCCGGGTCCGACGAGATCCAGGCCTACCTGCTGGGGCTGGTCGAGAAGTGGCAGCTGCGTCCCCACCTGCGGCTCGCAACCGAGATCGTCGACGCGCGCTTCGACGAGGCGGCCGGACGCTGGAGCCTGACCACGAGCCGGGACGAGACCTTCTCCGCGCGGGTGGTCGTCTCGGGGGTCGGCGGGCTGGTCGATCCCGCGCTGCCCGACATCAAGGGCCTCCAGAGCTTCGGCGGCGAGATCTTCCACACGGCGCGCTGGAACCACGACTTCGATCTCACCGGCAAGCGCGTGGCGGTGATCGGCACCGGGGCGAGCGCCGTGCAGGTGGTGCCGTCGATCGCCCGCCAGGTCGAGCGGCTCAGCGTATTCCAGCGCACTGCGGCCTGGGTGATGCCCAAGCCGGACAAGCGCTACTCCGAGCGGGCGAAGCGTATGCTCGCGCGCTTCCCGTGGCTGCTGCGGACGAGTCGCCTGCTCAAGTACTGGCTCTCCGAGCTGCTCGGACCGATGGTCTTCCTGGACTCGAAGCGACTGTCGGCGATCGCCGAGCGGGGCTCGCTGAGGCACCTGCGCGCGAGCGTCTCGGACCCGGTGCTGCGGGAGAAGCTGACGCCGCACTTCCAGTTCGGCTGCAAGCGCATCCTGATCTCCGACGACTACTGGTCGACCTTCGAGCGCGAGAACGTGGCGCTCGTGACGGAGCCGATCAGCGAGATCCGACGGGAGGGCGTCGAGACGCGGGACGGCTTACTGCATCCCGCCGATGCGATCGTGCTCGCGACGGGCTTCGCGCTGGGGCTCGCGACGGCTCCGTTTCCGGTGACCGGCCGCGGCGGCAGGACCCTGGACCAGGTCTGGAGCGGCGGCGCCGTGGCCTACAAGGGAGTGACCGTATCCGGCTTCCCGAACTGGTTCATCCTGATGGGGCCGAATACGGGACCGGGCCACACGTCGGTGCTGGTCTTCAGCGAGGCGCAGATCGCCTACGCGCTGCAGGCGATCCGCAAGCTGATGGCCGAGGGCCTCAAGTACGTGGACGTGCGGCAGGACGTGCAGGACCGCTACAACCAGGGCCTCCAGCGCCGGATGCCGCACATGGCCTGGTCCTCGGGCTGCAACAGCTGGTACCTGTCGGACGATGGCAGCAACCACGCGCTCTACCCCGGATTCGCCGCGGAGTACGTGCTGCGCGTGCGACGCTTCCGCCCGTCGGAGTACGAGATCGCGCGTTTCGAGCGCTGATCCCTAGATCCCAGATGCTTCCACAGGAAGACGCGCAGCTCGCGTTGGTAGCCGCCCATCTCCTCACGTCGAGGAACGAGTGGCGCAGCCCGGGGCACGAGCTTCCCATGCAGCGCGAGCATCCGTTCGAGCTGGGATACGGGCGCGCGGCACTTGCGCCCGGGGGGGGCGTGGTGGTAGACAGGCTCCATGGCCGTCTACTTCATCGCGCAATATCAGGTGAACGATCCCGAGCTCTACCGCGCCTATCAGCAGGGGGCGGGGCCCACCATCGCCAAGTACGGCGGCGAGCTGGTGGCCTTCGACGTCGCGGCGGCGACGGTCGAGGGCGAGCCGCCGGGGCCGCAGACCGTGGTCCTCAAGTTCGAGAGCGCCGAGCAGGCGCGCCGCTGGTACGACTCGCCCGACTACCAGGCGGTGGTCGGCAAGCGGCTCGCGGCGACCCGCGGCTTCTCGGTGCTGGCCCAGTCGGCGAACTTCGGCTGAGCCGGCCGGCAGCCCGGATCGATGCCAGTCCGGGCTACAGCTCTGCCAGCGGGACGAGCGTGGCGCGCGGCGTCTCGATCTCGCCCTCCGGCAGCATGAAGCGCCAGAACACGATGCCGAAGGGCCGCTCCTCGCTGTCGATCCAGTTCGGCACGCCTGGATCGCGGTGTGCGAGCACGATCCGGAAGCTGCCATCCGGCTCGAGCCGGGTCTGGGCGCGGTTCAGCGACACGCGTCGGTTCACGTAGTCGTAGGTCTGCTGGTGGCGCGTCCAGAGGCAGACGTTCGCGCAGCGACAACGGGGCCAGCGACCGGTCATCACCAGCGCCTGGTCGGGTCCGATCAGGTAGGGCGCGAGGGAGTACGCGGCGTCGAAGGCGGCGAGTCCGAAGTCGCCGGGCCTGACCGGCGCCGGGAACTGGTTCGGCAGCTTCGAGACGAAGGGCGGCTGCTCGGCGTCGCTCATCGGAGGCATGTCGAGCGTGCGGCTGCGCACGAACCGGGCGGCGCGGCGGATGCCGGCCGCGACGCTCGCGTCGCTCGGCGCCGCGGGCGCGGGACCCTCCGGCACCGCCTCGATCCGCAGCTGCGGATCGTCCAGCCCGGGGTCGGCGGCGGCCGAGGTCTCGCGCTCGTAATAGTGGCGGGTTGTCACGCGCGAGGCGCCGGGCTCGAGCGGCAGCCAGTCGCGCTCGCGCTCGGGACCGCCGAGGTGGATCTCGAAGCTCCCGTCCGGGGCGACGCCGAACTGGGTGTCGTTGATGACGCCGGCGGTACGCGTCCCCATCGAGCCGTCCTCCGTCCCCACCTCGATCGTGATCGAGACGTAGACGGCTCCGGCGATACGGCCGCGCACCACGTAGTGGCGGTCGGCGCGTACGGGTGCGTCGAAGTAGATCGCGTCCGGGTTGTCTCCGGTGAACTTGCGGGTGGGCGTGACGATGCGCCGGAACATCGGTCGCTCCGGGTCGTGCTCGAACATCGAGGACAAGCCGCCCTCGATCAGGTGCATCAGGGCCCTGTGCGCGCCGGCGACGTCGGCCTCGCTCGCGAGGTTCCACTCGGGGCCCGCCCAGCGTTCGTCGATCTCGCCGAGCAGGTCGATCAGCTCGTGCAGGGCCTTGCGGGACTCGGTCGGAAGGGACATCGGGAGCTCCTGTGTCGCTCGCACGATACACGCGATCCGCTCGCGGTGGAGATCGCCGAATGGCCCCATCGATCGGATTCGAACTGGCCCTTTCGAAGGGTCCGATCGGGGCCGAGACTGGGCTGCGAGCCGCGCGCCACCCCGGAGGTCCCCCGTGAAGCTCTACACCGGTCCGCTGAGCCTGTTCAGCGCCAAGGTGCGCATCGCCCTGGCCGAGAAGGGCCTGCGATTCGAGCACGTGAGCGTCGGCTGGAGTCCCGAGAGGCGCTACCAGCCGCACCACCCCGACGTCGTCGCCCTGAACCCGAAGCGCCAGGTTCCCGTGCTGGTGGACGGGGAGCTCGTGGTGTGCGATTCGACGCGCATCCTGGAGTACCTGGAGGACCGCCATCCCGTGCCGCCGCTGATGCCGCGCTCGCCGGCCGATCGCGCGCGCTGCCGCGAGCTGGAGGCCTTCGGCGACGAGATCTTCTTCCTCCCGCTCTGGGATCTGATCGAAGAGGTCTTCTATCCGGCCGGAACCTCCGCGCGCGACCCGGGTCGCCTCGAACGCGCCCGCGACGAGATCGCGGGCCACTACGCCGCGCTCGACCGTCGGCTCGCGGGAGCGGACTACCTGTGTGGCGAGTTCAGCATCGCCGACATCGCGGTGTTCGTGATGGTGTCGGCCGCCGTCCGCTTCGGTGCGGCGCCCACGTCCTCGCAGCCGGAGCTGCTCGCCTGGCTCGCGCGCACCGGGGGACGCCCGGCGGTCGAGGCCGACGTCGAGGGCATGCAGCGCTTCGTCGCAGGCCTCGCGGACGCGAACGCGGCGCCCGCCGCCTGACCCGCTCACCCGCGACCGGGGTGCGTTCGCTACCGTTCGCATCCCCCGGAGGGCGAGCATGGGCATCTTCGAAGACGTCAGCGCACAGATGAAGGACGCGTTGCGCGCGAAGGACGCGCCGCGGCTGGCGGCACTGCGCAACATCCGCGCGGCGTTCCTGGTCGAGCTCAAGAAGGACGGCCGCTCGCAGCTTCCCGACGAGGATTGCGTCCCGATCTTGCGGCGACTGGAGAAGCAGCGCCGCGAGTCGATCGAGGCCTTCGAGCAGGCGGGCCGCAGCGACCGCGCGGACGCCGAGCGGGCCGAGCTCGCGGTCGTGCAGTCGTTCGCGCCGGGCCTGGCCGACGAGGTGACCACGCGAGCCTGGGTCGAGGCCGCGATCGCGGAGACGGGCGCCCGCGCCGTGAAGGACCTGGGCCGGGTGATGGGCGCGCTGATGAAGGCCCACAAGGGCGAGGTGGACGGAACCCTCGCGCGCAGCCTCGCTCAGTCGCTGCTCGGCGCCGGCTCGTAACGGAATCGCAGGCGCGGCCGGGGCCGCGCCTCCGTCAGCTCATCTGGGGCGGATAGGGAAGCAGCGCGAGGTGGCGAGCCCGCTTGATCGCGACCGCGACCTGACGCTGCTGCTTCGCCGTGTTGCCCGTGATGCGACGGGGCAGGATCTTGCCGGTCTCGGACAGGAAGCTTCGCAGCAGCTTCGGATCCTTGTAGTCGACGACGAGCGTCTTGTCCGTGGTGAGACGCGAGACCTTCTTGCGGGCGAGGCCGCGCTTGCGGGCCTTGCGATCGCGTTTGCGGGCCTTGGCGCGCAGGCGCGCCTTGACCGAGTAGCCGCCGCCGCCGTCCCGATCGCGATAGCCGCCGCCGTCGCGATCGCGATAGCCGCCGCCGTCGCGATCGCGGTAGCCCCCGCCCTCGCGATCCCGATCGCGGTAGCCGCCGCCGTCCCGATCCCCTCGCTCTCGTTCCGCCATCGACTCGTCGACTCCGTGGTTGCTGGCGTGGTTGCCGGCGTGCTTGCCGGCGCCTGCGTTCGGGCTTCGTCCCGCCCGCCACCGCCGCGGCGCGGGAGCATAGGACAAAGGCCCCCTCGCTGCCGGTACCGGTAGAGGCTCCCGATCCCCCGAGATCGCTCGCCTTCCGGTAGGCTCGGGCGGCGATGGACACCCCGATCGTGACCCGCTTCGCCCCGTCCCCGACGGGGCACCTGCACGTCGGCGGCGCCCGCACGGCACTGTTCAACTGGGCGCTGGCCCAGCGGGGCGGTCGCTACCTGCTGCGGATCGAGGACACGGACCGGGCGCGCTCCTCCGAGCGCGCTGCCCGGGGCATCCTGGAGGACCTCGCCTGGCTCGGAATCCCCTGGGCGGAGGGGCCGGCCTGGGAAGGCCAGGGCGGCGATCCGCACGGTGTGGGCCCTTTCTTCCAGGCCCAGCGCCTGGCGTTCTACCAGGCGGCGGCCGGCGAGCTGCTCGAGCGCGACCTGGCCTATCCCGCGTTCGAGGAGCCGGAGGAGCTCGAGGCGCGGAGACGCGCGGCCCAGTCCGCGAAGCAGAGCTTTCGCTACCGGCGCCCCGCGGACTTCGATCGGGCCGCGGCGCTCCAGCGCATGCAGGCCGAGCCGCACGTGCTGCGCTTCCGCATGCCGGAGACGCCGGTGCGGGTCTCGGACGCGGTGCTGGGCGAGATCGAGTTCGGCGAGGAGCACCTCGACGACTTCGTGATCCTCAAGCGGGACGGCTTTCCCACCTACCATTTCTCGGTGGTCGTGGACGATCAGGCGATGGGGGTGACCCACGTGCTGCGCGGCCAGGAGCACCTGAACAACACGCCCCGCCACGTCGCGCTCCAGCAGGCGCTCGGCTATCGGGTGCCCGTCTACGCGCACCTCCCGCTCATCTTCAATCTCGACGGCTCGAAGATGTCGAAGCGCGACAAGGACAAGGCGGCGCGCGGAGCGGTGAAGCAGCGCGGGAGCGACGCGCGAGCCGCGCTCGAGGCGATCGTCCCGGCCGAACGGCTGTCGCGCTGGCTCGACGACAAGCGCAGCCAGCTCGAGCCCGACGAGCTGCGGGCGCTGGCCGAGGCGCTGGATCTCTCGCTGCCGCCGATCGAGGTGGAGGACTTCCGCCGCGCCGGCTTCCTGCCGGACGTGCTGTGCAACTACCTGGCGCTGCTCGGCTGGAGCCCGGGCCAGAAGGATGCCGAGGGGCGCGACCTCGAGCGCTTCGACCGCGCGTTCCTGGCCGAGCACTTCTCGCTCGAGCGCGTGGGTCGCGCCAACGCGAAGTTCGACGAGGAGAAGCTGCTGTCGTTCAACCAGGATGCGATCTCACGCCTCTCGGACGAGGAGTTCTTCGCGCGCCTGGAAGCCTGGTGTGCGCGCTACGCGGAGAAGCGGCTCGACCGCGACCAGGGCTGGCGGCGTCGCTTCGCGGCGACGGTGCGCACGCGTTGTCGGACGCTGGCAGACGCCGCGGACCCGAGCGGGCCCGGGGGCTTCGCACTGGTCTCCGACGACGGCTTCGCGTTCGACCCGAAGGCCGTCGCCAAGCACCTCGGGCGCGGGGATCCGCCCGGCCTCGAGCTGCTGCGCGAGCTGCGCCCGCGGCTCGCAGCACTCGAGCCCTTCGCGGCCGCGGAGATCGAGGCGGCCGCCCAGGCGTTCTGCGAGGCGCGCTCCCTGTCGCTGGGACGGGCCGCCCAGCCGCTGCGGGTCGCCGTGACCGGTCGCGCCGCCAGCCCGCCCCTGGGCGACACCCTCGAGATCCTGGGGCGCGAGAGCGTGCTGCGCCGCATCGACCGCTGTGTCGCGGAGTGCGCAGCCGGGTCCGGCTGACCCGCCGGTCCCGATCCGAACCAAGGAGCGAGAGTCCCGCGATGTCGTCCTACGAATACGACCTCTTCACGTTGGGCGCCGGCTCCGGGGGCGTGCGAGCGAGTCGCATGTCCGCCTCGTACGGCGCGCGCGTGGCGGTGGCCGAGGAGCGCTACCTCGGCGGCACCTGCGTGAACGTGGGCTGCATCCCCAAGAAGCTGCTGGTCTACGCGTCCGCGTTTCGCGAGGAGTTCGAGGACGCCGCGGGCTACGGCTGGTCGCTGGGGGAGCGGGTTCCCGACTGGCCCCGCCTGATCGAGCGCAAGAACCGGGAGATCGAGCGGCTGAACGGGGTCTACGCCCGGCTGCTCGACGCCGCCGGGGTCGAGCGCCTGGAGGGCCGGGCCCGGATCCTGGACCCGCACACGGTGCAGCTGGGCGAGCGCCGGATCACGGCCCGGCACATCCTGGTGGCGGTCGGGAGCTGGCCTTACCTGCCGGACATCCCGGGCATCGAGCACGCGATCACCTCGAACGAGGCCTTCCACCTGCCCGCGCTGCCGGAGCGCGTGGTCGTGGTGGGCGGCGGCTACATCGCGCTGGAGTTCGCGGGCATCTTCCAGGGCCTGGGTGCCCGGGTCACACAGCTGTACCGCGGGCCGCTCTTCCTGCGCGGCTTCGACGACGACGTGCGCGAGACCCTCGCCGCGGAGCTGCGCAAGACCGACATCGACCTGCGCTTCGACGCGAACGTCGCCGGTATCGAGCGCCTGCCGAGCGGCGAGCTGGTGGCAACGCTCGAGGATGGGTCGCTGATCGAGGCCGACGCCATCCTGTTCGCGACGGGGCGCCGGCCGCTCACCGAAGACCTGGGCCTCGAGGACGTCGAGGTGAAGCTGTCGTCGAACGGCGCGATCCTGGTGGACGAGTACTCGCGCAGCTCGGTCGACAGCATCTGGGCGATCGGAGACGTCACCGACCGCGTGACCCTCACGCCGGTCGCGATCCACGAAGGCATGTGCCTGGCCGCGACGCTCTTCGACGGTCGACCGACCGCCCCGGTCCACGAGAACGTCGCGTCTGCGGTCTTCAGCCAGCCGCCGCTGGCCGCGGTGGGACTCACCGAGGGCGAGGCGCGCGAGCGCTACCGCGAGGTCGATGTCTACCGCACCCGCTTCCGCGAGCTCAAGCACACGCTCTCGGGTCGCGATCAGCAGACGATGATGAAGCTGGTGGTCGATCGCAGGAGCGACCGCGTGCTGGGTGCGCACATGGTGGGCGCTCATGCCGCCGAGATCATCCAGGGGCTCGCCATCGCGCTGAAGTGCGGCGCCACCAAGGCCCAGTTCGACGCGACCATCGGCATCCACCCCACGTCGGCCGAGGAGTTCGTGACCCTGCGCGAGAAGGTCCCGGATCCGGATTGACGTGCTGCGCTCTGGCTACGAGCCGCCCAGGTCGTTCGCGCTCCAGTCGTAGTCGAAGTACTCGACGCGCGCGTCGGGATGACTCTCGAGCCACGCGCGTGCGTCCGGGGGCGCGTAGCGGGCGGCGAAGGCGAGTGGGCCACCGGCCGCCTCGAAGTCCTGCTCGAACCAGTCGAAGATCTTCGAGAGGGTGACGGTCTGCGCGGCGCGGTCGATGCGCAGCCCCTTGCCCGGGTCGGCCATCCAGCGGCGCATGGCGTCGTCGAGCTGCGCGTCGAGGTGCTCGGCGCGCCAGGGCTCCCGCCGCAGCGCCGGACACGAGGTGGAGGCGCAGATCACCGCCGCGTGGGTGCGCGGGTCGCCCAGGGGCCGGATGATGCCGTGCTCGATCCGGTCGAGGCTGTAGGACTCGCCGCCGATCGTGCCCGCGCTGCGCTTCCAGACCGGGCGGAAGAGCGACCCCACGTCGCGGATGCCGTCGACCGGGTAGTGGCTCACGATCGTGTCGATCGCGAGGATGTTGTAGGCGTCGATCCAGAAGGCCAGCTGCGCGTCCCGGGTCGCCAGGCGCGCCGGCTCGCTGGCCTCCAGGCTCGCGATCAGCCGGGGCCAGTCCGGCGAGCGGGTGAGTCCGCGATAGTCGACGCGTGTGCGGGCCAGGTCGTCGACCTCCCGGGTGTAGCGGTCCAGGATGCGCGCGTACAGCTCGTCATCGAGGGCCGCCGCCGGCGCGGCGAGCGCGAGACCCGTGAGCAGGATACAGATTCGCCACATGTCGACTTTCCCTATGCTGCCCGACGATCCCATGGATGTCCCGCGCCCCGAGCTCCCGCGGCCTCCGGTCCGTCGCGCCGAGGTACGCGACGGACTGGTGCTGGGTTACTGGCGGCTCGGCGAGGGCGGCACCCCGCTGCTGCTGGTCCACGGCTTTCCCGAGACGAAGCGCATCTGGGCGCGCAATCTCGGCCCGCTCGCACGCGCCGGCTTCGACGTGATCGTGCCGGACCTGCGCGGCTGTGGCGATTCGGATCCCGCGGGCGACGGCTACTACGACCCGGCCGCCTATGCCCGCGACCTCCACGCGCTGGTACACGACGTGCTGGGCCTCCCCCACTGCGGCGTGGTGGCCGGAGACGTGGGGGCGGCCGCCGCGATGGACCTGTCGCTGCGCTTCGAGGGCTTCGTGACCCGCCAGTGCCTGTTCAACACGGTCGCGCCGGCGCTGGAGTCGCTCTACCGGGAGGCCGGCATCGAGCCCGATCCTCCGATCGACGAGCGACCCGAGTTCGACTACTTCCTGCGCCAGGGGCGGGACGGGGAGGGTCTGATCGACGAGCTCTCGAGCGAGTCTCGCCGGCGCGCCTATGTGGCCGCGATGTACGGGCACCGACTGTGGAGCCCGCCCGGCAGCTTCAGGCCGGCGGAGGTCGACTACATGACCGAGCCCTTCGCGCGGGCGGCCGCGCTGCGCGCCGCGGCCGCGGTCTACGAGCTGGCGTTCGGGCGCCGGCCGCTCTCGGAGCCGCCGCGACTGGCCGAGACGAGCCCCGTTCCGACGCTGATCCTCTACGGCCCCGAGGACCCGCTGGTCTCGGAGCGCTTCCAGCGGCGCATGGCGCTGGCCTTCCCGGATCACGCCGGACCTTTCGTCGTCCGGGGCGCAGGCCACTTCCTGCAATGGGACCGCGCCGACGTGCTCAACACGAGCGTCGCCGCGTTCTTCCGCGACCTGCTTCCCTAGCCGGCGAGGATACGCTGGCCAGGAGCCCCTCTTCGCGGCTCGGGTCAGGCTCCTAACCCTCCGTCTTGAGCGCGCTGTTCTGGTTCAGGTGCTCGATCACATCGCCCGCCTCGGAGCGCTCCGCGGCCAGGAAGCGATCGACGGCGGCGCGCAGGCGCGGGTCGGCCAGGTAGTGCAGGCTCCAGGTCGGCTGCGCGTCGAAGCCGCGCAGGAACTTGTAGTCGCCCCCGGCGCCCGGCTCGAAGCGCGACAGGCCGGTCTCGATGCAGTGCTCGATGGCGGCGTAGTAGCAGACCTCGAAGTGCAGGTGGCGCACGAACTCGAGCCCGCCCCAGTAGCGCCCGTAGAAGCTGTCGCCCTTCACGACGTTGGTGGTGCCGCCGATGATCCGGCCCTCGCGCCGGGCGACCACGAAGCACAGGCGCTCGCGGAAGCGCTCGCGCAGCAGCTCGAAGAGCTGCTGGTTCAGGTAGCGGCGGCCGTAGTAGTGGGCGTCGACGGTCGAGCGGTAGCAGCGGAACATCGGCTCGAAGGCATCCTCGGGGATGTCGTCGCCGCTCAGTGCGACCACCTCCACGCCCGCCTCGGCCACGCTGCGCCGCTCGCGCCGCACCTGGTTGCGCCGTTTGCTGCGCAGCCGGGCGAGGTAGTCCTCGAAGTGGTCGTAGCCCTGGTTGTGCCAGTGGTACTGGAGCCCGAGGCGTGCGCCGTAGCCGCGCTCGCGCAGCACGTCCACCTCGTCCTGCCGACAGAAGTTCACGTGCACGCCCGAGAGCCGGTTCTGGTCGCAGATCTCGCGCAGCGCGTCGCCGAGCAGCGCGATGCAGGCGGTCCGGTCCGCGTCCGGCGCGGTCAGGAAGCGGGCGCCCGTCACCGGGGTGAAGGGGACGCCGACGAGCAGCTTCGGGTAGTAGTCGATGCCGGCGCGCTGGGCGGCGTCGGCCCAGCCCCAATCGAAGACGAATTCGCCCTCGCTGTTGCCCTTCACGTAGAGCGGGCAGGCCGCGACCAGTCGGCCCGCCCGACGCAGCAGCAGCGGTCGTGCCTGCCAGCCCTGGCGCGTGTCCACGCAGCCCGCCTGCTCGAGGGACGCCAGCCACTCCCACTCGAGGAACGGCGACTCGTCGCCCACCAGTGCGTTCCAGTCCGCCGCCGGCACCTGGTCCACGCCCTCGGTCAGCTCGACCTCGAACTCCGCGTCTCCGCCCACACGACCCAGTCTAGTGCGGCGGAGGCCCGGCGCTTCGGGTCGCGCGGGAGTCGCTATCCTCGAGGCATGCCGAGCTCCGCGCAGCGGCACCGCGGCAGCGCGCCCGACGACCCCGGCGGTCCCAGGGCTCCGGGCACGGCGGATCCGCGCCGGGAGGGGGGGGTCGCGACGGCCACGCGCAAGCGGGTCGAGCGGCCGCCGCGCTACAAGGTATTGCTCTACAACGACGACTACACGCCGATGGAGTTCGTGGTGGCGATCCTCGAGCAGCTCTTCGGCAAGGGTCCGACGGAGGCCACCCAGATCATGCTCGCGATCCACAACAGCGGTCTCGGCGTGGCCGGGGTCTACGTGCTCGACGTCGCCGAGACCAAAGTGGCCGCCGTCCACCGGGCGGCAGAGCAGCGCGGCTATCCGCTGCGCGCGGGGGTGGAGAAGGAGTGAGCAGCATCAGTCGCGAGCTGCACCTGATGCTCCAGGCGAGCGTTCGGGAGGCCCTGGCGCGCCGCCACGCCTACGTGACCGTCGAGCATCTGCTCTACGCGATGCTCCACGACGGGCGCGGAGCCGAGGTGCTGCGTCACTCGGGAGCCGACGTCGCTGCGCTGAAGGCCGCCCTCGAGCGCTACTTCGAGCAGGACCTCGAGCACGTGCCCGGCGAGGACGCGTTCGAGGCCCAGCAGACGATCGCCTTCCACCGCGTGCTCCAGAACGCGCTCTCCCACTGCGAGCGCGCGGAGAAGGACGAGGTCGACGCGGGCGACGTGCTGGCCGCGATCTTCCAGGAGCCCGATTCCTACTCGGTGACCCTGCTGCGCTCCCAGGGAGTCACGCGCCTCGACGTGCTCCAGTACATCTCCCACGGTGTCTCGAAGATGTCGGGGCCGGGCGGGGGCGGCGAGGGCGCTCCCGCCGGCGGCGAGCCGGGCCTGGGCGAGCCGGGCGAGCTCCCGGCGGACCCGCTGGCGGCCTTCTCGACCGACCTGACCGCTCGCGCCGCCGAGGGCCGGCTCGACCCGTTGATCGGCCGGGGCCGCGAGCTCGACCGCACCACCCAGATCCTCGCCCGCCGCCGCAAGAACAATCCGATCTTCGTGGGCGAGACCGGGGTCGGGAAGACCGCGTTGGCCGAGGGACTGGCGCTGCGCGTGCGCGAGGGCCGCGTACCCGAGGACCTGAAGAACGCCGAGATCTTCGCGCTCGACGTGGGCTCGCTGCTGGCAGGGACGCGCTATCGAGGCGACTTCGAGGCGCGCTTCAAGGCGTTCGTGGCGGCGCTCCAACAGCGCGAGAACCCGATCCTGTTCATCGACGAGATCCACACCATTCTCGGAGCCGGCTCTGCCCAGGGCTCGACGATCGACGCGTCGAACATGTTGAAACCGTTGCTGGCCAACGGCGAGCTGCGTTGCATGGGCTCCACCACCTACCAGGAGTACCGCCACTTCGAGCGGGACCGCGCACTCTCGCGGCGTTTCCAGCGCGTGGACGTGAAGGAGCCGACGGCGGAGGAGACGTTCCGCATCCTCCAGGGTCTGGCGCCGCGCTACGAGGACCACCACGGCGTGCGCTACACGAACCCCGCCCTGCGCGCCTGCGTCGATCTGTCTCTGCGGCATCTGAACGACCGCTTCCTGCCCGACAAGGCGATCGACGTGCTCGACGAGACCGGCGCGGCCGTTCGGCTGCGCCCGAGCTCGCGGCGGCGCAAGACGGTGGGCGTGCGCGACGTGGAGGAGGTCGTAGCGCGCATGGCCAACATTCCGACCGTGCGCGCCACCGGCTCGGACCGCGATCGCCTGGCGGACCTCGAGCAGACGCTGCGCGGCGTGGTCTTCGGCCAGGACGAGGCGATCGCCTCCGTCGTTCGCGCGGTCAAGCGCGGGCGCGCCGGGCTCGGCGGTCCGGATCGCCCGATCGGGTGCTTCCTGTTCACCGGACCGACCGGCGTGGGCAAGACCGAGCTCAGCAAGCAGCTCGCCGCCGCCCTCGGCGTGCCCTTCCTCCGCTTCGACATGAGCGAGTACATGGAGAAGCACGCGGTCTCGCGCCTGATCGGCGCGCCGCCGGGCTACGTCGGCTACGACCAGGGCGGGCAGCTGGTCGAGCGCGTGCGCAAGGAGCCCTACACGGTGCTGCTGCTCGACGAGATCGAGAAGGCCCATCCCGATCTCTTCGACATCCTGCTGCAGGTGATGGACCACGCGACGCTGACGGACAATCAGGGTCGCGAGGCCGACTTCCGCCACGTGACGCTGATCATGACCTCGAACGTCGGCGCGCGGGAGATGCAGGCCCGGGGCATCGGCTTCGGCGCGGGCCGTGCCGGGGATGGTCGCAAGGAGATCGAGCGGCTGTTCAGCCCGGAGTTCCGCAACCGCCTGGACGAGATCGTCGGCTTCCGCGACCTGCCGCGCGAGGTGATGGCGCGGGTGGTCGACAAGTTCGTGCGCGAGGTGGAGGCGCAGCTCGCCGAGCGGCGCGTCAAGATCACGCTGACGAATGAGGCGCGCTCCTGGCTGGCGGAGAAGGGCTACGACCCGCTGTTTGGCGCCCGACCGATGGCCCGCGTGATGCAGACCGAACTCAAGGACCGGCTGGTCGACGACCTGCTCTTCGGCGAGCTGGCGAAGGGCGGCAGCGTGCTGGTCGATCTCGCCGACGACCACCTCGTCTTCAGCGCCCAGGGCCGGGACTCGAGCTGAGCCGTCTGGCGCCCGGAGCCGCCTCTCAGCGCGATTCGTCCTCGGGAGCCTTGCCACCCTCGCGCTCGGCGCGGCGGCGCAGCCACACGTTCGACAGGCTCACCAGCACCAGGATCACCAGCATCACGAGCAGCAGCGGCAGGTTCAGGCCCTGCGGTGCGCCTTCGTTCGCGGGGTAGCTCGGGGGGGCGGCCGGCTGCGCGGTCGCGGTCTCGGTCGCGGAGTAGCCCGGATCAGCCATCGCAGCCTCCCTGTCAGGGAACGCAGCGCTCCGGCAGCGGGTGCCGGTAGAGTCGCGCCGCGTTCTCGTGGGTGATCTTGCGCACGTCTTCGACGGGGATGCCCGCGAGCACCCGTTCGATCACCTGCTGGGTGTCCGGCCAGGTGCCGTCGCCGTGCGGATAGTCGGATTCGAACAGGATGTTCTCGACGCCGATCGCGTCCCGGGTAGAGATCGTCGAGGGATCGTCGATCATGCAGAACCAGAAGTTTCGCCGCAGGCACTCCGAGGGCGAGATCTTCGGATCCGGCCAGCCGCGGCCGTAGCCGGAGCGCGCCATGATGTTGTCGCAGCGGTCGATCAGCCCGGCCACCCAGGCGATGCCGCCTTCGGACATCGCGATCCGGAGCTCGGGGTAGCGGGCCGGCCAGCCGCTCCAGAGCCACTCCGCGCAGGACTCGAAGGCCATCGCCTGGAAGAGCGTCGCTCCCAGCTCGAGCAACGGCGCGCCCGGAGGCATCGCCGGGAAGCCGGACGAGCCGACGTGCAGATTCAACACGGTTCCGGTATCCGCGCAGGCCTGGATGATCGGCTCCCAGTAGGCGTCGAAGACCGGGGGCAGACCCTGGCGGTGCGGCTGCTCGGGCATCGTCACGGCGGTGAAGCCGCGGCGGGCGTTGCGGCGGATCTCCTCGGCGCCCTGATCGGGATCCGAGAGGAACGTGATGCCGAGCGGCACGATGCGCTCCGGGTAGGAGCCGTGCCACTCCTCGAACAGCCAGTCGTTCCAGGCGCGCACGCAGGCCAGTCCGAGCGCGGGATCCTTCGACTCGGAGAAGAGCGTGCCGCCGAAGCCCGTCACGCCGGAGGGGAAGTTCACCGAGGCCCAGATGCCGCCGATGTCCATGTCCTTGATGCGGTAGTGGATGTCCCAGCAGCCGCGTCGCACCTCGTCGAAGCGGGCGGGCTCGACCCGGTGGTCCTCCCGCGGGCGTCCGGCGACGCACATGAAGCCGACCTGGAAGTAGGGTGTGTCCTCGTAGACCCAGACCTGGTGCCCCTCCTCGGTCTCCTCCACCCGGGGCGCCCGGTCCTGGAGCGCGCGGGGCAGCCGGCCCTCGAAGGTATGGGGCGGCTCGACCAGATGGTCGTCCACGGAGATGAAGGTGTACTTCACCTCGCGGGGCTCGGGGTCGGGTAGCAGATCCCCGTAGGCGGGGCGCTTGATTCCCAACTTGACGACTCGGGCCACGGGCGACTCCTCGGCTTGGCCCCATCGTACTCGATGAGGGCGGAACCGGGGAACGGCCCGGTGCGCGGGGTCGGCTATCCCCGCTTGCGCAGGTTGGCCGCCAGCACGCGCTTGCGCAGCCGCAGGCTCTTCGGGGTGACCTCGAGCAGCTCGCCGTCGCCCATCCACTCGAGCGCCCACTCGATCTCGATCTCGCGGTGCGGGGTCAGCACGTCGGCCTCGTCGCGTCCCGCGGCGCGGATGTTGGTGAGCTTCTTGCCCCGGCAGACGTTCACGTTCATGTCGCCGGCGCGGCGGTTCTCGCCCACCACCTGGCCTTCGTAGACCGGCACACCCGCGGGTGCGAACATCGTCGCCCGCTGCTGGATGTTGGCCAGCGCGTGCGCGGTGGTCTGGCCGGGATCCGACGCGACGATCGCCCCCACGTTGCGGCCCGAGAGCTCGCCGACCCAGGGCTCGTAGCCGCGCACGGTGCGGTGCAGCACGCCCTCGCCGCGCGTGTCCGACAGGAACTCACTGCGGTAGCCGAACAGCCCGCGGCTCGGCACGACCAGCTCGAGCCGGGCGCGCCCCTCCCGGTGCTCGAGCGAGACCATGCGCCCGCGCCGGGCCGAGAGCTTCTCCATCACCGAGCCCAGACAGGCCTCCGGCACCTCGGCGACCACGTCCTCCACCGGCTCGCAGATCCGGCCGTCGATCTCGCGCCGGATGATCTCCGGCCGCGACACGCTGAACTCGTAGCCTTCGCGGCGCATGGTCTCGATCAGCACGGAGAGCTGGAGCTCGCCGCGGCCGGCCACCGAGAAGGTCTCCGGCGTGTCCGAGGGCTCGATCCGGATCGAGACGTTGCCCAGCGCCTCGCGCTGCAGCCGGTCGTGGATCTGCCGGCTGGTGAGGAAGCGGCCTTCGCGGCCGGCGAAG
>Ga0209536_100007440_pt1 | contig 16589 bp, 12 predicted proteins | sample DeeMarSeWOR28_12_FD_187461 | JGI IMG/M metagenome (GOLD analysis project Ga0209536, IMG submission 187461) | Marine sediment microbial communities from White Oak River estuary, North Carolina - WOR-2-8_12 (SPAdes) (version 2) | ecosystem: Environmental > Aquatic > Marine > Intertidal zone >... | reverse complement strand
TTACCCATCTCCCCACCTCAATTTAGTGCGTAACACTTCAAAGTAACTTCGATCGGGAAAACGGATGAGCTGCGTGCGATGGTCTGAAGCTCGAACATGTACAAGGTCCCCCCTCAGCATTTCCGTTCCCACCTGGCCATCGATTGTCGCCATGGCCGGTTCTTGACTTGTCAGTTCAACGGTGATTGGCACATCGCCAGGGGCGAGGAAGGGGCGGTGCGAAAAGGTGTGGGGGCAGATAGGATTAATCAGCAGTACTTCCAACCTTGGATCTAAAATCGGTCCTTTTGCCGACAAGGAGTAAGCAGTCGATCCTGTCGGGGTGGCAATGATCAATCCATCACCACGCAAGTTTGTCATGAAGGCGTGATTCACCCATATCTTGGTTGCGATCATTCTTGCCAAATGCCCTTTGCTGATCACCAGATCGTTTAATGCTGAATAGTTGCCGAGGATGTGATCACCCCGCTGGAGCTGGATTTTTAACATCAAGCGTTTATCCAGATGAAATTTCCCCGCGAACACTTTATCCAAGGCCGTGGGGAGATCGTCGAAGTTGATTTCAGTGAGGAAGCCCAGCCCGCCCATGTTAACTCCCAAGATGGGAATCTCTCGCTGTTCAACAAGGCGTGCTCCACTCAACATCGTCCCATCCCCTCCCAGCACAATGAGAAGATCAGCTTCCTTTGCGATTTGGAGGCGTGTGACGCTATCCGGGGATGGGGAGCCTGGAGGAGAGTCAATGAGGACAGTTTTATGATGTGCGATCAGCCAATCATGAATGGGTTTGACTCCCTCCAGGATATTGGGTGCGTTGGGTTTGGTGATGATACCGATAGTCTGGAAGGTGGCCATGACTTTTGAAGGGGTGGTGTTGCCTGGATCCACGATGGTAGTGTCTTGACTGGCTGATAGCAAGAGAAGGTTGATTCGAAATGAGTAGGCAATTATTTCCATGCTTTGAGACAAGCTTTTCTTAGACTGATGTTACTGGTAGAGTTGAGAGTTCCTGGCATTGCTGAATCCTCTATTTCCAGACTTCTAACTTGACACTTTTGAGGGTTCACGGATAGACTGAAACAGTGAATTTTTCTCGAATTTTTTGTGGGTTATGGACAAATCAGTGAGCGAGAGGTTTCGCCAATAATCGGCTAGAGGAGGTCCAATGTTCGAACGATTCACGGATCGTGGTAGAAAAATCATCATCCTTGCCAGAGAAGAAGCGGAACGGCACCAAAACGATTACTTGGGCACTGAACATTTGGTGTTAGCCATCCTTCGAGAATCGGATGGAATTGCCCTGATGATCATCAAGAAAATGGGCCTTTCCCCGGAACAAATCCGTCTAGAGATCGAACGGAATTTGCCTGGAGGCGGGACGACCGTCACGTTCGGGGAAATTCCATTCAGCCCAAGAGTTAAAAAAGTCATTGAGTACGGTGTTGAGGAAGCCAGACTGCTGGGGCACAACCATATCGGGAGTGAACATCTGCTTCTAGGGCTCCTTCGAGAAGAAGAAGGCATAGGGGGGAAGGTTCTTCGAAGTCTAGGAGCCAATCTCTTAACGGCCCGACAACTGACAGTTACGTTCTTGCGGAAATCCGGAACGCGTGAACGGGATAAGAAAAGCAGCACCCCTGCCTTGGATGAATTCGGCAGAGATCTGACGCAATTGGCTCAGGAAGGGACACTAGATCCTGTCATTGGACGGGCAGATGAAATCCAACGTGTTCTCCAAATCCTCAGCCGTCGGACCAAAAATAACCCCGCGTTGATTGGTGAATCCGGCGTTGGAAAAACCGCTATTGTGGAAGGGTTGGCCCAGCGGATCATTGGCATGGATGTCCCGGATAATTTGTTGAATCGTCGGGTCATTGCCTTGGATTTGGGTTCTTTGGTTGCGGGTACGAAATATCGTGGACAGTTTGAAGAACGGCTGAAAGTGGTTATGAAAGAGATTTCCCAAGCGGGAAATATTATTCTCTTCATTGATGAGCTTCACACTCTAGTGGGCGCTGGTGCTGCTGAAGGATCCATCGATGCCGCCAATATGTTAAAGCCTGCGTTGTCCCGTGGGGAAATTCAATGTATCGGTGCGACGACGCTGGATGAATATCGTAAGCATATTGAAAAGGATGGAGCGCTCAAACGGCGGTTTCAGCCTATTTATGTTCAACCTCCTTCTGTGGAAGAGACCATTCAAATCATTCAGGGCCTTCGTGACCGATACGAAGAACACCATGGAGTTGAAATTACGGATGAGGCTGTTGAAGAAGCTGTTAAGCTGAGTGAACGGTATATTACGGACAGGTTTTTGCCGGACAAAGCTATTGACCTTATTGATGAAACCGGTTCCCGGGCTAAATTGTTAACGTACGCCCTCCCTCCGGAGTTAAAGTCTCTTGAGCAGGAACTAAAAAGGGTAGCTCGTGAAAAAGAAGTGGCGATCGGGCTTCAGAATTTTGAGGAAGCGGTGAAATTCCGTGAAGAGGAAGAGCGGTTCAGGAAATTATTGGATGATTCCAAACGCGATTGGAAGAAAAATCAAGAGAAGAACCGACCGGTCATTTCCGGTGAAGATGTGGCCTATGTCATATCAAAAATCACCGGGATTCCCCTCTTTAAACTCGAAGAGGAAGAGTCTGAGAAGTTGCTGCATATGGAGGAATACCTTCATAAGCGGATTGTGGGGCAAGAAGAAGCCATTTCTGCCGTTTGTCGGTCTATTCGTCGGTCACGGGCCGGATTGAAGGATGCCAAGAAACCAATTGGGTCGTTTATTTTTCTTGGCCCAACAGGTGTAGGGAAGACCGAGTTGGCGCGAGCATTAGCAGAGTTCTTGTTTAATACCGATGACGCCTTGATTCGGGTAGACATGTCAGAGTACCAGGAAAAATTCACCAGCTCACGTCTCTTTGGCGCCCCTCCTGGCTATGTGGGGTATGAGGAAGGTGGGCAATTAACCGAAAAAGTGAGGCGCCGTCCCTATTCGGTTGTCTTATTTGATGAAATTGAAAAAGCGCACCCGGATATTTTCAATGTGTTGCTACAAGTTCTGGATGATGGGGTGTTAACGGATAGTTTAGGCCGGAAGGTGGATTTCAAAAATACCATTTTGGTGATGACATCAAATCTAGGGACTCGATTCATCCAAAAGGGAGTGTCCATGGGATTTCAACGTGAGGGGGAAGCAGATCATTCCTCACGTATGCGAGGCGAAGTATTAGCCGAGTTGAAGCGTCATTTCAGTCCTGAATTCTTGAATCGTATCGATGAATTGGTAGTCTTCCACCAACTTGCGAAAGAACATTTGGTGAGTATTGTGGATATTCTCATCGGGGAGCTTAATGCTCGTCTTGTGGAAAGAGGAGTGCATTTAGATGTGTCCGATGAAGTGAAGCAGTGGTTGATTGACGAAGGGTTTGAGCAACAATATGGTGCCCGTCCCCTTCGCCGGACTATTCAACGCCGTCTGGGGGATCCGCTCTCTGAAGAACTGATTAAGGGGCGGTTTAAAGATGCAAAGAAAATTAAGGTTGTCTTGACTGATCACACTCCAAACTTTATCGAGGAAGAGGCTTTAGCGAGTGTGTGATTGGAAGTAGGGAAGGTCAGATCGTAGATGAGACCCTCAGGACCGTCAGTCCTGAGGGTCTTGTTGTTTTTTGCCAAATGAACATACGTGTTATAAAGGACTCTGCCAGTGGTTTTAGGAATTGAAACCTCGTGTGATGAAACATCCGTTGCCGTGTTGGACGGTGAGGGCCATATCCTCTCGAATGTATTGGATTCACAGGTTGACGTGCATGCGCGTTACGGGGGAGTCGTTCCGGAATTAGCCTCGCGCCGTCATATGGAGTGCATGGAACTACTGACCAGGGAAGCTTTAGAGCTTGCCAAGGTTTCTTTTTCACAATTGACGGGCATTGCGGTCACCAATCGTCCGGGATTGGTAGGCGCTTTGCTTGTTGGCGTGAATTTCGCAAAAGCTCTGGCTTATAGCATCAATATCCCCTTTGTGACCGTGAATCATTTAGAAGGACATTTAGCGTCAGCGTGGCTGGCCAATCCTCAGTTGCGAACGCCTACCATGGTCTTGATCGCGTCCGGTGGGCATACGCATTTAGCCTTGGTTTCTCATCCTGGAGAATACCGGTTCATCGGATGGACTATGGATGATGCGGCAGGGGAAGCCTTCGATAAAGGCGCAAAAATGCTTGGACTACCTTATCCGGGCGGGCCCGCTATTGATAAACTTGCTGAAAATGGCAATTCTCAATTTGTGTCTTTTCCTCGCCCCAATATTCACAGTCACGATTTCAATTTTAGTTTTAGTGGCCTGAAAACAGCACTCCGTTATTTTTTGCGTGACGAACAGCAGAAGGGACATTCTTCCTTACCCGTGGCAGATGTGGCCGCCAGTTATCAGGAAGCCATTGTGGATGTGCTGGTGGAAAAACTCTGTCGTGCTGCGCGGCACTATAACGCCAAAGCCATCTCGGTGGTGGGAGGTGTCGCCGCTAATTCCCGTCTTCGTCTGAAGCTTGAGGTGCGAGCGCAGATATTGGGGCTGGATGTGACTCTGCCTCCACGGGCCCTATGCACGGACAATGCAGCGATGATTGCGGCTGCCGGGTTGGAAAAACTTAAGCGCAAGGAGAGGGCGACATGGGACGTGGATGCGATCTCTACGCTGCAATGTAAGCAGGATGTGTCCTCAATGGCCGGGATACAGTCTCAATTACACACTTGATAGGGCCAGAGGAGAACGCCTATTCCTACTGTTCTGGGTAATCTTCATGGGTTGAAGGCTAACCATATTAGCCGATTGGAGCGTCTCTATCGGCGACGGATCTCGCCAGAAAAAGTTGTGACACCTGAGGTGGCTCGGGAATGTGCCGAACTCACCTATGATACAAGGCGGCAAATTGGGCTGTTGATAGACCGACAAGGAAAAATTGAGTCAGTCTTGATCGGTGACCACCATGAGTTGGTCATCCCGCATCTCTCGCGGACCCGCTCCGGACTTCGTTTGTTGCGTGGGGTTCGCTTGGTCCATACCCACCTCAATAATCAACCGCTAACACAGGATGATCTGACCGACCTGGCTCTCCTTCGGTTGGATTTAATTATGGCTCTTGGTGTGGGAAAAGATGGCACGCTTCGGGATGTCTATGTGGCGCATATCCTCTCAAATCCCACACAAGGTCGAACCACCACTGAATTCCCCCCTTGTGCCTTTCACTCATTCCAGTTGGATTGTCAACAATTTATTCAAACCTTGGAGCAGGAAATTGTCCGCTCGAATCCAGGTTTGCGAGAAGGTATTCGGGAGGGAAGGGCCCTCTTGGTCAGCGTCAGCGCGGGTCACCCGGCTTCTGAACAAGGGCGGCTCGAGGAACTTCAAGAATTAGTCCGTGCGCAAGACGTGGAAGTCTTGGGGTGTATCACCCAACGGCTGGGGGCGATTCATCCTAAATATGTGGTTGGTTCGGGAAAAATGAAAGAGTTGGCAATTCGCGCGCTCCAGTCAGGGGCCGATACCTTGATTTTTGATCAGGATTTGACCCCCGCTCAAGTACGCGGTATTTCGGAAATCACGGATTTGCGGGTCTTGGATCGATCTCAAGTGATCCTGGATATCTTTGCGCAACGGGCGCACTCCTCTATCGGGAAAATTCAAGTCGAACTGGCGCAACTCCGGTATCTGCTTCCACGGCTCGCACAGTCGAGCACCGCACTTTCCCGGTTAGCGGGAGGAATCGGGACTCGAGGTCCGGGGGAAACCAAGCTGGAGACTGATCGCCGTCGTGCCCGTGAGCGCATTCAGCGATTAGAGCGGGACCTGAAATCTATGGCGCATGGTCGTCAGGAGCAACGAAAAATGCGTGTAAAGCGAGGGCTTCCCGTTATTTCCATCATTGGATATACCAATGTGGGGAAGTCCACCTTGTTTAATGCGTTGACGGACAGCCAGGTCTCCGTCAAGAACCGCGTTTTTGAAACGCTCGATACCGTCAATCGGCGATGGCATCTTCCAGGATTAGGCGATGTCATTTTGACAGACACCGTAGGATTTATCCGGGATTTGCCAAAAGATCTTATGGCGGCCTTTCAGACCACCTTGCAGGAACTGCAGGAGGCTGATGTGCTGCTTCACGTGATTGATGCCCATGTGCCGGATCCCGGGCAGCATATTACCGCCGTGGACAATATTTTGAATCAATTGGGACTTGATACCATTCCCTGTCTGCGGTTTTTTAATAAGGCGGATCTTGTTGGAGAAGAAGGCATTCAACTTTTGTGTCAGCGATACGGAGGAATGGGGGGATCCGCCTTGCAAGGAGAGTCTCTTCAGATGATTCAACGGGAGCTGACGCACCTGCTTCGTGGCCTTCAGTCTGAAGGTGTCTTAAACGGGAAGGCTGGTGAACTAGCACTCCATCGTTCTCTGTCTTCAGCGGGTATCCTTCCATGAGGGCCCTTGCCTCACCACCCTTTCGGACAAAAGCTCCACGGCGTTCGATCGACTCGCCGGCGGTGGCGAAAAAACGGGCAGCCCGGATCCTTGCTGCATTAGGTCAATCCATCCCTGATGCCAAAGTGGAATTGGATTCCTCAAATTCGCTTGAGCTATTAATGGCCACAATTCTTTCGGCACAATGCACCGACGAGAGAGTGAACCAGGTGACGCCTAGGGTCTTTTCCCGCTTTCGCACGGCCGAGGATTATGCCAACGCCGATCGAGCTGAATTGGAAGCCCTCATTCGGCCAACCGGATTTTTTAAAAATAAAGCGCGACATCTCATCGGGTGTGGCCAAGCGCTGATAAAGCATTTTAACGGAAGGGTGCCGGAAACGATGGAAGCCTTAACCTCTTTGCCTGGAGTGGGGCGAAAAACTGCCAATGTTATTTTGGGGAGCTATGTGGGAGAGCCCGTTATTGTGGTGGATACTCATGTGAAGCGGGTGGCCAATCGGCTTGGGTTGACGAAAAGCCCGGATCCGACAAAAATTGAACAGGATCTTCAACATCTCTTCCCCAAAGCGCAATGGACGGTAGGGGCGCAACGCCTGCTTCTCCATGGCCGATACGTCTGTTTGGCCAGAAGGCCAAATTGTCAAAATTGTGTGCTCTATACCGATTGTGGATGGGAAGGAAAACGAAAGCCAATATGAAAAGCATGACCGGTTTTGGGAGACGAGAATCCCTTTGTCAGGGAACAATGGTCGGAGTTGAAGTTCGATCTGTGAATCATCGATTTTGTGAGATCATGGTGCGTCTTCCCAGGCCCCTCTCTGGTATGGAGTTAGAACTGAAGGAACAGGTGAAGCGTACTTGCGAGCGCGGTCGCATTGAATTGACGGTGACGGTGAATGGCGGCGGGTCCGGAACCAACAAAGTCGTGCAATTGGATCGCGCGATGGCGAGCCGGTATGTTCAGGCGCTTCGGGAGTTGCAACGGGAATTCAAATTGAGTGGAACGGTGGATGTAAATGTGGTGGCGGGGTTTCGGGATCTGTTTACCACAAGTGAAGAGGCCACCGTGATCAAGGACATGCCGAAGGTCATCCAGGGGTTAGCCCAGCGTGCCCTGACCGATTTAGAAAAAATGCGGAAAAAAGAAGGCGCGGCCTTACAAAAAGACCTGTTGCAGCGACTCCATACGGTTGAAGGACGGCTTCAGATGGTTCATCAACGCATCCCGGTCGCGCTGCAGGCGTCCGTCGATCGACTGAAAGCTCGAGTAGCCAAATTATTAGAAGGGGAACGGGTCAACGATGATCGGGTTGCTCAGGAAGTCGCCATGCTGGCGGAACGATCAGATGTGACAGAAGAATTAACACGACTACAGAGCCATGTGGTTCAATTTCGTTCGGCTCTCAAAGCCAAGGAGCCTGTTGGGAAACGGCTGGATTTTCTCCTTCAGGAAATGGGCAGGGAAGTCAATACCATTGGGTCTAAAGCGAACGACGCCGAGATCTCTTCACAGGTTGTGGAATTGAAAAGTGAATTGGAAAAGATCCGCGAACAGGTCCAAAATATTGAATAATCGATCAAGCCGTTTCAAAATCTCGGAGGACATGTGTCTTTAGCTGGGGAAAAACTGTTGTTTGTCGTCTCTGGACCTTCCGGAGTGGGTAAGTCTACGTTATGCCGGCATATTTTGAAGAATGTGCCCGACATTCGTCTTTCGGTATCGTATACCACCCGGAAGCCACGGTCTGGCGAAACCGATGGCAAAGAGTACCGGTTTATTTCGGAAGAGGAGTTTCGCGCAAAAATTTCCGAGCATGCCTTTGCTGAATATGCCGAAGTCTATGGACGATTATATGGAACACCATGGAAGGAATTGGAACAAGAGCCTGGCTCAAACACGGATGTCTTGTTGGATATTGATGTGCAGGGTGCCCGGCAGGTCATGAAAACCCTTCAAAAGGCGGTGACCGTGTTCATCCTGCCCCCTTCACTGGAGGTGCTTCGGGCTCGTCTGGTTGATCGAGGGACGGATACACCGGATGAGCAGAACCGTCGCTTTCAGAAAGCTCAAGATGAGATGCGAAGCTATACGGAATATCAATACACCATTCGCAATGAAACCCTGGAGCAGGCCATCGAGGAACTCCAAGCGGTCATTGTGGCTGAACGTGTCCGAACCACCCATGTCGATCCGGCCCATGTATTCCGGTAGGTGCTGCAATGAAGGGATCAATTTGTGTAGACTAATGGGTTGAGTATGTTCTTATCACAGAAAGGAAAGAGGTTCATTCAATGGATGCCTTATCGTTATTACCCCAACACAACCAAAAACAATTTGATTCCCGGTATCGGATCGTGTTGATTGCCGCCCAGCGGGCCAAACAGTTGGTGCGGGGAAGTGAGCATCACGGGCCCAGCAAATTCACGAAAGAGACCTCGAGAGCTCTGGAAGAAGTGCTGCAGGGTCAGGTTCCCTATCTGATCGGGCAGGAGGCCAAAGAGGCCATTCGCCTTGCCAAACGATCGAGTGAACGGCCTATCGATCCGGCCCTCTATGCGCAGCCGGATGAGAATGCGCAAGAAATCAAAAAAGAGTTGAGTGTGTATATTGATGACACGGCTCAACATCTTGGCACGGTCGTTGAACCCGAGGAATAGCCGTATTCACTCACCGAGAGCACACAGGCGATGAACGGGATGTTATCAGGGAAGCGGATTGTCCTTGGGGTGACGGGGAGTATTGCTGCTTATAAGGCGGTCGGGCTTTTACGCCTGTTGACCCAGGCCGGTGCCAGCGTTCAGGTGGTTATGACGGATTCAGCCATCCGGTTTATCGCCCCCCTGACCTTTGAAGTGTTATCAGGGCATCCTGTGGCCAGCGATGTCTTTGCCGGCCATCAGGAAATGAAGCACTTGTCCTTGACGGAACAAGCCGATTTGCTGGTCGTGGCTCCTTGTACGGCGAACACGCTGGCCAAATTGGCCTTGGGCCTTGCGGATAATTTGCTCGGGACGCTTGCGCTCACCGTGCAATGCCCGGTGATCATTTGTCCGGCGATGGACGGCGAAATGTGGGTCCATCCGGCTGTCCAAGCCCATGTTCAGACTCTTCGGCATCGAGGGGCGGTCATTGTGGAGCCTGAGGTTGGTGCTCTTGCGTCGGGAGAATGGGGACAGGGGCGTCTGGCTACTGAAGAAGCCATCATGTCGACGGCAGTTGGTTTGCTGCAGTCCCGAACGGATTGGCAAGGGGAGCGCGTGTTGATTTCCGCAGGTCCCACCCAGGAACCGATTGACCCTGTGCGCTTCATCAGTAACGGGTCATCAGGCAAAATGGGGTATGCCTTAGCCGAGGCAGCAGTCGCGCGTGGGGCTGAAGTCGTCTTAGTGACGGGTCCCACCCAACTCGCTCCTCCCAAGGGAGTGACAGTGGTACCCGTGGTCACGGCAGAAGAGATGCTTCAGGCGCTCACTGCGCGTTTTGAGTGGGCCACAACTCTTATTATGACGGCAGCCGTAGGGGATTTTCGTCCCAAACAGGTGCATGCGCAGAAAGTCAAAAAAGATCTATGGCAGGGCGAAGGGTTAGTTCTGGAACGGACTCCGGATATTTTAATGGCCCTCTCCGCCAGGCGCACGCACCAACGTCTGATTGGTTTTGCAGCTGAAACGGACCATCTTATTGAGCACGGACAAGCCAAACTCGCCAATAAGCATCTGGATATGGTGATCGCGAATTGCATCGGGGGAGAGCAGTCTGCCTTTGGAAATGAGACCAATGAGGTGTATGTCCTCACGCCCGGTACCGACCCGCATCACATCCCTCGCATGCCGAAACGACAGCTCGCAGATACCCTCCTGGATCGTATCCTGTCACTTCCGGTTCAGCCCTCCCGGCAAAAGGCCGCTTCTTTCCCCACTCCATAATTCCTGTTTATCTGGGTTGATTGACCCTTGGTTTTTTTATTTTCTTGGTGCATCAAAGGACGAAGATTCGCGGTTTGCCTTGTTGATAAGCAAATCGATAGTGGTGAAAGAACAACCAAGAATCTCCATAAACAAGAAAAGACTTAACTTTACTCGCACATATGCCGATAAAAAATAATATGGAAGGATTCTTCATCAATATCATCTTTTTCGGCTGGCTGATTTCCATGGTCCTTCTCGCCATCCGAAGAATCTAACCCCTTCTCCCTACCCATGCGGGTTAGGAGAAGCTTCGTCGCTTCTCTTTCTGTCAGCCTTATTTTCTTCTTACTGAATTTTGAACACAAACCTGCTTGGCCCTCTGGACGAAGCCTTAGCGAAGGCTAAGGCGATTCAATTCTTCATTTTCTGATTTTCTCTTTAAAAACAGGGCATGAAAAGGCAAGGGTGCTGCATGAAAATGTATGCCCTGGAGGCCTGAGGGGTTTTTTGCCCGGACGGAATTGGTTTATGGAATGGCTCGAATTTGAATGGAATCGATCCGTTGTTGTGCCAACACGTCGGAGATAATTACGACCTTTTCCCCGGTTTGGAAATGTTCCCGTTCTTTTAAAATCCGAAAGGCGGTTTGTAACGTTTTTTCAGGGTCTGAGCTAAAGTCGATTCGGAAGGGATAGACGCCTCGATTGAGCGTCATGGTCCGACGGGATTGACTCCCGTTGGTAAAGGCATAAATGTTCGTGAAAAATGGACGACAATTTGAGACGAAATCCGCCATGATGCCTCTTCTCGTGATCACGACAATCCCTTTAGCGTGTAAGTCTTCTGCGAGCTGGACCGCCGCGATAGCCAATTGCTGTTTGTCTGTTGTCCGTTTTAGCTGTTTGGCAAACTGTAACCCTGGAATGGCTTCGGTTCTGATGGAAATTTTCCGCAGATGCTCTACACATTTCAACGGATATTTCCCGACTGTGGTTTCTCCGGAGAGCATGACCGCATCGACTTCTTCATAGACGGCATTGGCCACATCAGTCACTTCGGCGCGGGTGGGGATGGGATTATGAATCATCGATTCCAGGAGGTGGGTCGCGACAATCACGCGTTTGCCATATTCGGCGCAGAGCCGGACAATTCTGCGCTGCACATTCGGCAAATCCTCCAAATTGATTTCTGCCCCCAAATCTCCACGAGCCACCATAATGCCATCTGATTCCTGGATAATATCTTCCAGATTGCGAACGCCTTCCTGATCTTCAATTTTCGCAATAATTTTGACCTTTCCGGCTTTGTGGCCCATGAGCTGTTTTAATTGTCGGATATCGTTCACCTCGCGAACAAACGAAAGGGCAATGAAATCCACATCGGCGGCCAAGCCAAACGCAATATCTTTTTCGTCCTTTTGGGTGATCGCCGGGAGATTGACCCGGATTCCCGGCAAATTGACATGGCGTTTACTTTTCAACACCCCCCCATCAAGGACACGGCACCGCATAAGGCGACCTTTTTTTTCCAGCACCTCAAAATTAATCAACCCGTTATCCACCGTAATTTTATCTCCCACATTCACCGCCTCGATTAAATCGGCATAGTTGATGTGAATAGAACTTTCTTCTACATCCAGCGGCCCACGTGCGGAGATGGACACAATCGTGCCTTGTTGTATATTGAGATCAAGAGGAAGGTCCCCTGTGCGGATTTCAGGGCCCTGCGTATCTAAAAGAAGAGGAATGGGAAATGGAACCTTTTTATTGAGGGTCTTAATGTGCTTGATCACTTTGGCATGGGATTCGTGGGTGCCATGGGACATATTTAACCGCACAATGTTCATGCCGGCGTCATACATTTTGCGCAACATCTCGTAAGATTCTGTCGCCGGTCCGATCGTACAGATGATTCGTGTTTTTTGCATAATTCCTTCTCTGGAATATGAATTATCGCCAATTTTGGTAGTATAGCAAATGAAAGGATCGTGCTGAGTTCAGGAGTAATAGCCAATGGCAAATAATGAACCCGCTGAGGATTTCATCGTCGGCCTCTTTGAATACGGCCGAGCACACAAATAGGAATGTACAGAATTTTCCACCCTCGGCCGGTTGAAGACCGGGTGTGGTGATGAGGTGAGGGATGAAGGCAGAAACAGAGAATCTGGATTTTGTGACCATTGACGGTCTTCTATTATATGGAGAGGCGATGGCCGGGCGTCTACCTGTGGAGGGGGCGGAATTACCTCCACCTCCAGTTTCATCCGGAGATCGCCCGCAACGTGCTCGAGAGGCCATGGCCGCAATCCGAATGTTGGTCCAGGAGGCTCAATGCGGTTTTGCCAATGCGGCAGCATACAAAAACGCACGACACACGCTGATTCAACAAGCCTGCGGGGGAGATGAGTTGGTGTTTTTCGCGGCATGGAATCAGCTCCTTGCCCAAGGCGAGCTTTCATGCTTATTGCGAGCTCCAATTGGCGCCACGATAAAGCCAGCACGACGGCGCCCTGTGGCTATCGTGCCACGTGACCAGATGACCCCTAATTTGGCTGAAGGTCGAATCGTGTTGGACATAGGGAATGATCGGTATTGGTTGATGCCTCGGGATTTAAGCGGCCGCACGCTTTTTCTGACCATGCGACATGGCGTGTCGCAGATGGACAGTAAGAAATTTCGTGTGGGGCGCCGGTTCAGAAATGTTCTTGACCCTGAACGGGGCATTCCCAAGGCGGAGGCCATCGGGACCGCCCTTGCCCGTACCTTGGGCCTGGTCGGAAAACAACTGGACTTCCTCCACCTGCATAATTACCTGGATTCAGATTCCTTTGTGCATATGGTGAGCAACAGTCCCAATACTCGGCAGCTCTTTGAGCGGGTCGTCTCCATCCTGGCTCCGGAGACAGCCCAGTCGACTCAAGCCACGTTTGAAAGTGCGTTAGAATCACAAGACTTCGGATGGGCCACCGGTATTGAGAAAACCGCAGAACTCGAAGAAGCCGCCAAGGCTTTTGGCGTCGACGCGAAGACGGCCCAGCGCCTGATTAAACATCCGCTGTACAGTTATCCGGGAGGCCACTCGTTCTTTGAACTCTATGTGGAGTTGGTCGATGGGTTCCATCAATTGGGTCAGACCCACCAGGGAAAAGTCCTGTGTTTATATACGCACAGCTCAACCTTGCGCGCGCTCTTAATTTTTCTGGATTCTCGTCCGTTCAGCGAGGCTTTTTCAGAATTTGGAGCCTATAAGGAAGGACAGGACAACGTCGTGCTTCTCACCTATGAGCATGGACAGTTGTCAGGGTATTCCACGGCCGTCGGTCTTTCAGAACGAGAGCGGGTGGCCCGCGAGGCCTGGATGACCGTGGAACAAGATCGCCGGGAAAAAGTCACGCTGAAACCACGTCAAATCCGGCGGATCGTCGCCTTGGTTTCCGGTGGGGATTTTGCCGGAGCCGGGGCCGCCTTGAAGGAGCTTCGCGTGACGGGGAACCGGTTGGGTCTCGAAGTCTATTTCGTGCAACACGGATTTCTGGGGTTGGCGAACAATTGGATTGAGTTAGTGACGGAGGAGGACACGCGTGGCATGAGCAATCACGCCAGCAGTCCGATTGGCAGTAGCCGGTTTGAAGATTTCAAAGATGAGGAAGTCCAACTGGCAGCCCTCCATCATCTCAAACCGTTTATGGAGGGTGGGGCGTTAGTAGTGATGGGAGGGGACGGAAGCATGCGTGGGGCTCGCGCCATCTATGAACGGTTTGGGGTACAGGTCGTGGGGATTCCCGGCTCCATCGACGACAATATCGCCGGAACCACGTCACTCGGGCTGCAATCGGCTGTTGCCCTGGCGAACCAATCAATCGAGTCGCTGAAAGCGACCAGCGCGGCCATGGGAAGTGTATTTTTCGTGGAGGTCATGGGGGCAGGATCCGGTCACCTGGCTTTAATGTGTGCCTATCAGGCACGAGCTGAGGGGTTGTTGGTCAATGAACATCCTGATCCTGATGCGTATATCGAGGAGGTCATACTGGGAACATTGAAACAGACGTTGGGGGTCCGGAACAAAAGCCATCTGATTGTAGTGGCCGAACGCACGCCTCACCGCCATCATCCGGAGGGTGGAGTCCATGGCCTGGTGGACTATGTCGCTGGTCGGATTTCCCAGTGGACCCACCTACAAACACGATCCGGGCCTTATCCCCTCTCAGTGGCGACCAAGGCCACCATTCTTGGCCATACCCTTCGAGGTGCCTCCCCGACTCCGGTGGACAAAACCATGGCTCAACTTTTAGCCTACGAAGCCATTCGGCGTTTAGTCGACCACCCCGAACAGGTCATCGGCTGCATGTTAGCGTACCGGGATCCCGGAACCATTCAACCAATTCCTCTTCATGCTGTAGCCCCAAAACCATTTGATTGGGAGCTGTTCGCTCGAATGCACGGCACAGAATTGGTCTAGCAAAAGACTAGATCCTTTCCTCTGAATTTCTATCCTTCGGCTGGGAGAACACCCTTCGACACAGGTTGACGTTAGCATTCGTCATGCGGTTTGTCTGGTATACCGGTACCAATGACCGCTGATTGTGGGGAACGCTCCTACCGTCCATTTTCATGTTTCAATTCCCCACTTACCGTCGCTTCTCATGTGGTGAGAAATTCTTTTTTGCTCTCGGTTTAACGCCATGCCTCTCGGATCGCTTTAGAAGGAAAAAACCTGACTTCGGCAGGGGGCAGGCTCTGGTGCAAGTAATTGGTGGGCTGGATGTCGATCTGTTTGAAGGGCGTCGGTCAAGAACCAGTATCTGTAAGAGGACTTTAGAATAGAGCGGTCACCACCTGGCTAGACAACCCATCATAGGCACGCTCAAATTCCTTCGCAAAGAGTTGCGCATTATTGGCGGCCCAGTCGGCGAATATGTGAGATCCGCCCTCATATTTCCAGGTGTTATCGTAGAGGACCACTTTGTCAGCCGTCCGAAAGGGAGCGTTTCAATTCCTAGCGGCGCTGTGGAGCGCGCTGCAGCTTGAGGAGAGATGTCACACGGCCGTTCATCATGCAGATGGCACAATAGGTCCCGTCCTCGAGCTCAATAAGCTGTGACTGTTGGAGTGTGACCACTCTGCCGCTTCTATCGAACAGCTTCAGTTCGTACGCTTCCTGGTTGCCTCTCGTGGTTCGGACTGTTTTCTTCATGATCCGGATATTTCCACCCGCTTTGACCTTTCGAGTTCCCTGATCAAAATCGGTGGCGATGGTGAGGTTCGGGTAAGGAATGGGCACCGGACCACCTGGCAGTGGCGTCTTGCACACGTCTGGAAAGACGATGCTCATCCCTTGAGAACCTTTGTGCACAACTCCGTTATAGACCAGCGGGGGGTCAGCCCAGGCGATTGTGGCTATCACGCCAATCATAAGGAGCGTCAGGCTATGGGAAAAGGTCTTCATGGTTTGTGCCCCCTCGCTGTGACGGAGTTCGGGAGAGACTTGCCGGATATCTTTCAGCTTAAAAATTCATTTCTTCCCAAAGGAGCGGTATTGTGCGAACCGGTACTTCTCTCATTGCGCACGACTTTTAACTACCCTCTACCTGATTCAGATGCCCTAGGCCACAAAAGATGTCAGCTACTTTGTAGTAAACAAAGACTTCTCAATACAACCCCCCCCCGAGAGAAGGCAGGCTCTGGGCTTTATGAAAATGAGGTCAGTGCAGTAAAGAAGGGGAGAATTTTCTCAAGGTCAACGGTAGGCACCGTAAACGTTCCTTGCCAACCACAGTGCTTTACTGAGCCAGGGGGCCGCAAACAAAACTGGTGCTATCGATGAAACATCCATGCTTTTCTCAGAATGCCTTCCTGCTTTTTTCGCGAAAGTACGAGGATCTCCCACCTGCTGAACCGCCTCTCCTCCCAAGGATGCGCGCGGCTTCCCTCCCGACCTGTAATCCGCAGCTGTTTGGCGAATCTGTGGGGGTGATTATCTTGGGCCATTTTTCTTGTTTTTCTGCTTACTCTTTTTTCATGCTCTTCTTTTCGATGCCCGGGTTCGAGACCTGGCCCTGGCTCCTTTTCATGCCGGGCTTCTTCATCTGGAGGACCTCTTCCCCGTCCTGTCCCTGCGCAATGGCTGTGCCGACAGAGGGAATGTAGGTTGGCAACCCGAGCCCTCCAATCAATGCTGCGGTGAACACCGCAAGGAGGAT
>Ga0209536_100007439_pt1 | contig 16590 bp, 12 predicted proteins | sample DeeMarSeWOR28_12_FD_187461 | JGI IMG/M metagenome (GOLD analysis project Ga0209536, IMG submission 187461) | Marine sediment microbial communities from White Oak River estuary, North Carolina - WOR-2-8_12 (SPAdes) (version 2) | ecosystem: Environmental > Aquatic > Marine > Intertidal zone >... | reverse complement strand
AACCATGCAGTGAGACCGATCCGTCGGGCCAGTTCGGCGGAATCGGGCGCCGTCGCCTCGACCAGTCCCAGTGTCGATACCGACCGATCACGCGCGAGGCGTAGCAGCGTAGCGGCGGGGCTCTCCTGCAGGGCACCGGTCAGCAAGACGAGATCGGGTTCTGCACGGTGCAATAGTTTCGTCGAATCGTCCTGCGAGGAAACCATGATCGTGTGGAAACCAGCTCTCTCGAGCTCCGCGTTCGACCGAACCGCAGCCTCGAGATCGTCCATGGTTATGAGAATCCTGCCAGCCATCAGTGCTCAGTCGGTTCCTGCCGCAACAGTCTCACAGCATGTTCGATGATTGGAGAAAGTGTTACGATTCCGTCCCTCACACCGCGCGTGCTGCCCGGAAGGTTCACTATCAGAGCGGCACCGCGGATGCCGGCAACACCTCGAGACAATGAACTGTGGGGTGTGCTGGCACGACCATCAGCACGCAGCGCTTCCGCAACACCGGGTACCTCCCGCTCAATAATCGCTCGTGTCGCCTCGGGCGTGACATCTCGCGGCGCCAGACCGGTGCCACCCGTCGTGACGATGAGATCGGCGACGCGATCATCGGCCCAGCGGACCAGCACGGCAGCAATGAGATCGGTAGCGTCGGGAACGATCTCTCTGCCGGACAGCTGGTAGCCTTGCTGTTCCACCCACTCTGCGAGCACATCACCTGAGGTGTCACTCCGCAGTCCGGCAGCACCCTGATCGGACACAGTCAGCACTGCGACGCGCACGCTCATCCAGATTAGCCTTTCTTGTACTTCACGCTCCCGTTCTTGTAGAATGGCATCTTTACGACCTCGGCCGCGATGCGCCTACCGCGACAATCGATCTCGATCTTGGTGCCGGCATCTGCCGAGTGAGTGGGCAGGTACGTCGTTCCGATCGCCTTATTCAGGCTGGGGCTGTATCCGCCGCTGCGCACTACGTCGACCTTACGATCGGCGAGATAGACGTCATAACCCTGGCGCGGGATTGCACCCTTTTCACTCGCAACGAATCCCACCAGCCGACGCGTGGCACCGCCAGACCCCTTGATCTGTTCCAGCACACGCTTGCCGCTGAACGGAGCGCCCTTATGCAGTTTCACTATCCAACCGAGGCCCGCCTCATAGGGATTCACCGTATCGTCGATATCGGAACCATACAGGGGATAACCCATTTCCAATCGCAGTGAATCGCGCGCACCCAGGCCCACCGGTCGACCACGGCCTTCGCCCACCAGCGCTTTCCACACGGCTGCCGCAGACTTGGGGCGGAAGTACAGCTCGAAGCCGTCCTCGCCCGTGTACCCTGTGCGCGAGATGAAACAGTCCGCTCCAGCGACCTGACCCGCCTCGAAGTGGTAGTAGGCGATCCCGGACACGTCAGTCGTCGTAACCGAACCGACCAGTTCCTCACTCTTGGGTCCTTGCACGGCGAGGAGAGCTACCTGATCGGACATATCCTTCAGCCTGACATTGATCCCGGTCTTGCGACTCACCACATGCTCCCAGTCCTTCTTCAAGTTCGCCGCGTTGACCACCAACATGAGACGGTCCTCGAAACGATACACCAGGCAGTCATCTATGAAAGTCCCTTCGTCCGTCAGCAACGCTGAGTATTGGGCCTGGCCTTCGGCGAGCACAGAGACGTCATTACAGGTCAGACGATTCACAAAAGCATTGCGATCGGGCCCCGAAACCTCGAACTCACCCATATGGCTGACGTCGAATACGCCGACCTCGGACCGCACGATTTCGTGCTCTCGCGTTATGCCAGTCGGGTACTGAACCGGCATCTCGAATCCGGCAAACGGCACCAATTTGGCTTTCAGATCGACGTGAAAGTCATAGAAGGGTGTCCGTTTCAGATTCTCTCCCGTCATGGCTCTTCCTTTCGACTCAACCCATCAGAGTTGCAATTAGCGCTTTCTGGACGTGCAGCCTATTCTCTGCCTGTTCCCAGACCCGGGACTGCTGACCGTCAATGACCTCGCCGGCGACCTCCTCGCCACGGTGTGCTGGCAGACAGTGCAAGAAGATGGCATCCGGCGCAGCGAGCTGCATCAGATCCGCGTCAACCGTGTACCCCTTGAAGGCCAGGTGACGGGCCTTCGCGTCGGCCTCCTGCCCCATGGAAGCCCACACGTCCGTGTTCACGACGTGTGCACCACGCACCGCTTCATCGGGATCCTCGACGACGGCGACGGCGGTTGCCCGCTTGGCACGCTCAAAAATCTCGCGGTCCGGTTCGTAGCCTTCCGGGCACGCGATCCGCAGTTCGAAGCCAAACAGGGCAGCGGCATTGAGCCAGGAGTTGGCCATGTTGTTGCCGTCACCCACCCAAGCAACCACCTTCCCCTCCCAGCCACCCAGCGCTTCGGAAACAGTGAAGACATCACTCAGAACCTGGCAAGGATGTACCAGATCAGTCAGGCCGTTCACTACGGGTATCGTTGCGTTCCGTGCCAGCTCCATTACATCCGAATGAGCGAACGTTCGGATCATGATCCCGTCTGCATAGCGCGACAACACCATCGCCGTATCAGCTATCGTCTCACCGCGGCCAAGTTGCATGTCCTGGGATGAGAGGAATATCGCATTACCACCGAGCTGGAAGGCACCAACCTCAAAAGACACACGCGTTCGCGTGCTGCTCTTGGCGAAAATCATCGCGAGGGTCATGCCAGCAAGTGGTTTCTCTCGGTATTCACCCGACTTCATGGCGGCTGCAAGCTTGAAGAGCTCTCGGGCCTCGTCGTCGGAGACGTCGGATATCTGAAGGAAGTCTCTTTTTGGCATATCACCGGCCGTACAAGTCAGTCAAAATGACAGGGCGCGAGGGGAACGTAGCTTGGGGAGGGCCAAGTGTAAAGGAGACGTGCCGGTCCTGCAATCCGCCCACGGGTTACAGTATGTACTTCCTCAGGTCCTCGTCCTCAACGATCCGCATCAGTCTTTCGCCTACCTGAGGGCCGTCAAACACTATGTGCTTATCGGCCAAGTCAGGCAGGGCGAAGAGCACGTCTTCCAAGAGCGTGGTCATGACCGTATGCAACCGGCGCGCTCCGATGTTCTCCATGCGCTCATTCATCAGCATCGCTATCCGTGCGATCTCACTGACCCCGTCTTGGGTGAACTCCAAGGCGGCATCCTCCGCAGCACACAGCGCCTGATACTGCTTGACCAGAGAGTTCTCCGGTTCGGTCATTATCCGCACGAAATCATCTGCAGACAGCGACGAGAGTTCAACACGAATGGGGAACCGGCCCTGCAACTCCGGAATCAGGTCTGACGGTTTGGCAACGTGGAAGGCACCGGCTGCGATGAAGAGAATGTGGTCGCTTCGGACGTACCCGTAGCGGGTCTGCACCGTCGAACCCTCGACTATCGGGAGCAGATCGCGCTGCACACCTTCGCGTGACACATCCGGGCCCGCCTGGCTGCGCTCGCCAGCGATCTTGTCCAACTCGTCGATGAAGATGATGCCGTGGTTCTCAACCCGGTCGAGTGCCTCATTCACCACGTCGTCCATATCGACCAGCTTCTTGAGCTCCTCGTCCACCAGTATCCGCCGGGCCTCAGACACTTTTACGCTTCTTTTCTTCGAGCGCTTTGGCAAGATGTCCTGCAGCATCTCCCCCAAGTTCACGTCCGGCGCATCCATACCAGGTTGCGGTTGCATGAACTCCAGGACCGGAAACCCATGCTGCGTAACCTCGATCTCTATCTCCCGGTCTTCCAGCTTTCCGTCCTTGAGCAGCTTCCTCAGTTTCTCCTGCGTGCGGCGGTGACGCTCTTGGGAAGATTCCTGGTCGTCCTCGTCTGATTCCCGCTGCGTCACCTCGCCAGCAGACGAGACCACGAAGAGCGGTCTGGCCTCCTCAAGCTCTCGTCCAGCCTCCGTCGCTCCGGGGGAGGCAGCGCGGGGTGCAGGCGAAACAGAGGGAGGGCTGGGAAATAGCAGCTCCACCAGGCGGTCTTCAACTTTTCGCTCAGCCAATGGAAGAACGTCTTCTTCACGCTCACCTCGCACCATGTTTATGGATGAGTCGACCAAGTCTCTAATCATCGATTCTACATCACGGCCGACATACCCGACCTCTGTGAATTTCGAGGCTTCCACTTTGAGGAACGGTGCTCCAGCCAGCCGAGCCAAACGACGGGCTATCTCCGTCTTCCCGACCCCGGTTGGGCCAATCATGATGATGTTGTTGGGAAGGATCTCGTCTCGTATATCATCGGGCGCTTGTTGGCGACGCCAGCGATTGCGTATCGCAATGGCTACCGATTTCTTCGCATCTTGCTGGCCCACGATGTAGCGATCCAGTTCCGCAACGATCTGGCGGGGCGCCAGTTCTTCGAGCCACGGGAGCGCATCGGGTCCCGTGTCTACGGCCTCCAGCTTCGCCTCTGTCGATGTCTGCTCGGTTGTCATCTCTCAAACCTCACTCGACGGTCTTCCGCTCTACACCAGCTCCAGAATGCTGATGTTGCGATTGGTGTAGACACAGATATCCGCCGCAATTTCCAGGCTCTGTTGTACGATCTCCTTCGCAGACAGATCAGTGTTGGCGGCCAACGCTCTAGCCGCCGCCAACGCGTAGTTGCCGCCGCTGCCGATCGCAATGACACCGTCGTCCGGCTCTATCAGCTCACCGCTGCCGCTCACAACGAAGGAGTGCTCCCTGTCCGCGACCGCCAATAGAGCTTCCAGCCGCCGCAGCACCCGGTCGCTACGCCAGTCCTTGGCAAGCTCTACCACTGCCCGCGAAAGGTTGCCGGGATAGCGCTCGAGTTTCTCTTCGAACTTCTCGAACAGAGTGAAGGCGTCGGCCGCAGCACCCGCGAAACCGGCCAGGACCCTTCCGGCGGCCAACTCGCGTACCTTGTTGGCATGCGCCTTCATGACCGTCTCTCCCACGGTCACCTGGCCGTCCCCACCCATTGCCACCTTGCCACCCGCCCTGACACTGAGAATGGTAGTCGCGTGGTAATCCATCATACTGCCCTCCGGCTTCCCTGATTGCCCACTGCACCCAGCGAGTAGAGAAGGAAGTAACCGTAGTCACGCTCTCGGATGAGCCTGATCGTACACCTTCTTGAGCCTCGCAACGCTTGTATGAGTATAAACCTGTGTCGTACTCAACGACGCGTGCCCCAGGAGCTCCTGGACCGCGCGCAGATCGGCGCCCGAATCGAGCATGTGTGTTGCGAAACTGTGTCGCAAGCTGTGGACTTTCAGCCCGGTGTCATCGTCCAGCAGCCTGAGAAACTGCCGCACGATGTATTGCACGCCCCGAGGCGAGAGACGCTGGCCCTTGGTCGACAGAAAGACCGCGCGGCGATCGCCCCGACCGCTACCGACTGCAGCCAGGAGTGAATCGCGCTCCGCAACGTAGTTGCGTAGCGCGCTAGCAGCATAGCTCCCCATCGGGACTATCCGCTCTTTCCTACCTTTTCCCCGCACCTTGACCAACTCAGTCACCAAATCGACATGCGACATGTCGAGACCCGCAAGTTCCGAGAGACGCATGCCAGTTGAATAGAACGTCTCCAGTATCGCCAAGTCACGCATTGGCTTGAACCCACCGTGCGATGCAAGGGTCTCGGCGTATTCAAACATTAGCCCCACTTGGGCGCGGTCCAGTACGGCGGGCAGTCTGCGCTCGGCTTGAGGCAATCTCACATTCGCCGCCGGGCTACCTTCCGTCCCGTGCCGATCGTTGAGAAACCGATAGAAGGCCCTCAGCGCCGAGATGGAACGCGCCACCGAACGCTTGGATAGACCGCGGCGGCGCAACTCTCCCATGTAGCTACGAATAGCCAGGCGATCGATCGAGTTCCACATCCACCGTTCCGGATCGCCGAAGTACGCGTCGCAGAAGGCCGCAAACGAGGACAGATCTCTACCGTATGCACGCACCGTGTGCTGAGAATCCTGCCGTTCCTTGGCGAGGTACGTCAGGAACCCATCTATGTCCGTGAGCGCAGCTGAACTCACGCCGCCACCACTGACAGTTGGCAAGCGAAGCTCCGCATGGCGCCGATCGCTCGCTCAGCCAGCGCCTCCCGTTTGAGCCGCTTGTCGCGTACGGGTCGGTCAAGCGGCGGTAGTAGCCCAAAGTTGGCATTCATCGGCTGGAACTGATCCGGATTCGCCATATGGACGTATCGCAGCAAAGCGCCAAGCATGGTCTCATCAGGAGGGATCAGGGGATCACCACCGTCCAACATGCGGACCAGGTTCAGTCCAGCGAGTAAACCCGTGGCCAATGATTCGGTGTACCCCTCGACACCGACGAGTTGACCGGCAAACAACAGCAGCGGGTCATCCTTCGCTGAGAGATGAGCCGTGAGCACTGCCGGCGAATTGAGGTACGTGTTCCGGTGAAGGCTTCCGAAGCGCAGGAACTCGGCATTCTGCAATCCCGGAATGGCGCGAAACACTCGCCCCTGTTCCGAAATCCGCAGTCGCGTTTGGAATCCCACCATGTTCCACATCTGTCCAGCCATGTCCTCTTGTCTCAGCTGGACCACGGCGAACGGCTCCCTCCCAGTCTTGGGATCTGTCAGGCCGACCGGTTTCAACGGCCCATACCGTAGCGTTTCCCGGCCGCGGCGCGCCATTTCTTCAACCGGAAGGCATCCTTCAAAATACGGTATTTCATCGAAATCGTGAGCCACAAACTGATCCGCCTGCAGCAAACTGTCGATCAATTCGTAATACTGACCTCGATCCAGCGGCGCGTTTACGTAGTCCGCTCCACCACCCTTCCCATAGCGTGATAGCCGGTACAACTGCCCCCAGTCCAGCGATTCTCCGCTGACTATCGGAGCAATCGCATCATAGAAAGCCAGAGCTTCACCGCCGATCCGTTGTTGGATCGCCGCAGCCAATGCGGCGGATGTCAACGGTCCCGTGGCGACCACAGCGGGTGAGGCGAGGTTGCTGACCTCCCTGCGCTCAACATCGATGTTCGGGTGCTGCGTGACACGCTCCGTCACCATCGCACTGAACATCGAGCGGTCAACCGCCAACGCCGCACCTCCGGGTACGCGCGTCTGCTGCGCGACGTCCATGAGCAGACTGCCCAGCAGTACGAGCTCGGCCTTGAGGAGACCGTGCGCATTGGTGATTTCAGTTGACTTGAAGGTGTTGCTGCAGACGATTTCCGCGAGTCGGTCCGTCCTGTGCGCCGGCGTACCAACGTGCGGCCGCATTTCTATCAGTGTTACCGCCTTGCCTCGCTCGGCGAGGGCCCAGGCAGCCTCGCATCCGGCGAGGCCACCACCGACTACCACCACACTCACGCCGGTGCCGCCGTGCCGGCCTCCTCCAGCGTGAACTCGTGCGCGCACTTGAGACAGCGGAGATAGTCGCCGCGCGCCTTGGTCGAGCGCGTCTCCGCTCCCACATTGGCGCAAGCGGGACAGGCTTGCGGAACGGGCCGATACCAGGTCGAGAAATCGCAATTCGGATAGTCAGAACAGCCGAAGAAAGAGCGGCCGCGTCGCGTTCGTCTTTCGGCAAGATCACCAGTCTTGCACTTGGGGCAATGCACACCTAGCGGTACCGGCCGCGTGTGCTTGCATTTGGGGTACCTGGTGCAGGCAAGGAACTCACCGTAACGGCCGGTCTTCACAACCATGGGAGCACCACATTCGCGGCAGACTTCGTCCGTCGGCCGATCGGCCACCTTGTCTCGTTTGAGTGGTTTTGTGTGACGGCACTTGGGGTAGTTGGTACAGGCGATGAACGGACCGAACCGACCACTCTTCACCGTCAACTTGCCACCACAATCGGGACAGGGTTCCCGTTCTATAGCCTCCACATCAAACGCTTCTCGGATCATGGTGGCCGTGTCCGCCTGCTCCAAAGCCCTGGCAAATGGGCCGTAGAAATTCTCCAGCACCGTACGCCAGGCGAGCTCGCCATCCTCGACCTTATCGAGTTCGTTCTCCATCTCTGAGGTGAACTCCACATTGAAGATGTCCGGAAACCGACTCACGAGGACGCGGGAAACCGTCTCACCCAATTCCGTCGGATGGAAGCGACGGCTTTCCATGCGAACGTAGTCCCGATCCCTCAGCGTCGAAACGATGCTGCTGTATGTGCTCGGACGACCGATGCCCATCGTCTCCAGCTGTTTTACGAGACTGGCCTCACTGTAGCGCGGCGGCGGTTCGGTGAAATGTTGCTTGCCGGCGATCTCAATGACGGTGGCCTTGTCACCCTTATCGAGCGCAGGTACCGGCGCGAGTTCTTCGAACGTCTTCTCGTCCCCCGCCTCTTTGGCCTCGAAGTAGAGCACATGGAACCCGTCGAACACGATAATCGATCCGGTAGCACGGAAAACGTACTGCCCAACAGTAAAGTCGAGGGTAGTCGTATCATACACGGCCGGTGTCATCTGCGAGGCGACGAACCGCTTCCAGATGAGCTGGTACAACTTCTTCTGATCACCGGTCAAGTACTTCTTGACTCGGTCGGGTGCCCGTGTCACGTCGGTCGGACGGACGGCCTCGTGCGCGTCCTGAGCCCGCGAGGCTTTCTTGGTCTTGTAGAAGTTGGGCTTGGCCGGCAGATACCGGTCGTCGTATTCGCTCAAGATGTACGAACGGACTTCTTCTATCGCACTCGGGGCCACTCGCGTAGAGTCCGTTCGCATGTACGTTATCAGTCCCACCGCTCCCTCGTCACCCAGTTCGACGCCCTCATAGAGCTGCTGCGCGCAGCTCATGGTACGCCTGGCCGAGAAGCCCAAACGCTTGGCAGCTTCCTGCTGCAAGGTGCTGGTGATGAATGGAGGAGCGGGCCGCTTACGGCGTTGCTTCCGCTGTATCTCCGAAACCACGAAGTCCTTGCCGGTCACCGCGGTCACGATCTTGTTCGCTGCCGACTCGGATTTGATTTCGGGCTTGCGCCCGTTGGCCTTGTGAAGCTTGGCGGTGAAACGCTTGTCTTCAGCCTCGAGTTCAGCCTCTATCGACCAATACTCCTCGGGCTTGAACGCGCGTATTTCGCCTTCCCGCTCCACGATGAGCCGCAAAGCCACGGTTTGCACGCGACCGGCTGAGAGCCCGGTCTTGACAGACTTCCACAACAGGGGACTCGCCTTATAGCCTACCAGCCGATCGAGGATCCGCCGGGCCTGTTGGGCTTCCACCTTTCGTTCGTCGATCCCGGCGGGATGGGCCATCGCTTCCGCGACGGCGGTCTGTGTGATCTCGTGAAACAGCACCCGCTGCACCCGGGAGCCGTTGCCGATCTGTTCTGCCACGTGCCAAGCGATTGCCTCGCCTTCACGGTCGGGGTCTGTGGCCAGATATACCGCCGAGGCTGCGCTGGCGGTGCGCTTCAAATCCGCTAGGGTCTTACTCTTCCCCCTTATGGTGACGTACTTGGGCTGAAAACCGTTATCTATCTCGACGCCCAACTCCCGTTGAGGCAGGTCGCGCACGTGCCCCACCGTGGCCTTCACAGCATAGCCTCTCCCCAGATACTTGCCGATGGTCCGAGCCTTGGTAGGGGACTCCACCACCACCAAGGCAGCACCCTTCCCTGTGGTCGCCTTGCCATTCGCGGTCGGCTTCCGCTGGGTCACCGTCTTGCGCCTGCTCGCCGGCTTCGGCTGGGCAACCGATTTGGGCTTTTTCACCGGCTTTCGCTTAGCCGCTGGCTTCGGCTTGGCCACCGATTTGGGCTTTTTCACCGGCTTTCGCTTAGCCGCCGGCTTCTGCTTGGCCACCGACTTGGGCTTGCTCGCAGGCTTTCCCTTGGTCGCCGGCTTCTTTGTCTTTCTCTTCTGTAGCGCCATATACTCGTCAATTACCGCCGTTATAGTCTCTATCTAATTAACACGGCACCATCAACACCGTCGCAACACCACGCCCGTTAACTCAACACACGGCTCGAATCCAAGTACAACCAGGAGCCTGCTAGCAGTCAACCGCGCCGGTCGTCTCGCGTAACTGCAACTTCGACAAGAGCTTATCGCGCTACGCCGGATACGAATCAGCGTAATGCAAGGGGCGCATAGTTACAATCACTCGCTCTCGCGCGCAAGCTCGACTACCTCACGAGCTACTTGCCTGGCGGTTCTGCCGTCCGTGGCAACCGTCGCATCACACCTCTCATAGTAGGACTTCCTGGCATCGTGCAGGGACTCGAGCCGTTCCGCTCTACCGCCACCGGCAAGCAGTGGCCTCTGGTCCGTGGTTGCAGTCCTAGCCAGAGCGGTCTCGGGAGAGGTCGCAAGGTAGACTGTCAGGGCTTTCCCGGCCACGGATTCGAGATTCCCGGGTTGAGCAGCCCAGCCCCCTCCGGGGACGATGATAGCCGGGGGGCCCTGGAGCGCCCTTACAGTCTCAGCCCGTTCCAGCCTGCGGAACTCGGCCTCCCCCTTGGAGACGAAGATCTCGCTGATCGAGATACCCGACCTCTCCTCGATCATGGCGTCCAAGTCATGGACTCGGGTCCCCAGGCTCGTCGCAACCAACCGACCCACGGTACTCTTGCCTGCGCCTGGCAGACCCACCAAGATCACGTGCCGTTTCACTGACCGCCCTCGTCAACGAAGCCCCAACGGGCGCTCATGCGTTGGATGTATCCGTCGTAGTTGCCGCGCATCTCGACAAGGGAATCACCGCCGAATTTCTCCACCATCGCCTGGGCTAGCACCAGGGCTGCCATCGCCTCTCCGATCACACCCAACGCTGGAACGGCAGTCACGTCTGAGCGCTCGGACTGGGCACGAGCGGTCTTCCCAGTCGAAAGGTTCACGGTGCCCAGCGGCCTGCGCAGCGTGGAGATCGGTTTCATGGCCAGCCTCAGCACGACCGGCTCGCCAGTGGTAATGCCTCCCTCGAGCCCACCCGCCCGGTTGCTCTTGCGGGCAAACCAACCAGTCCGGGCGTTATCCCCCCGCACGATCTGATCATGGGCCTGCGAACCGCGACGCCCCGAACCCGCCAACCCCAGCCCGATCTCGACCCCTTTGACCGCCGGGATCGACATCATCGCTCCCGCCAGCCTGCCATCGAGCTTCCGGTCCCAGGATACATGCGAACCCAAACCCACGACGAGACCGCGGACTACTACTTCCGCAATTCCACCCAGAGTGTCTTTCTCACTGATCGCCGCGTCGATGGCGGCCACCATCGACTCCGTTGCCGCTTCATCGAGGCAGCGGACGGCGGAGCGGTCCGCTGCCTGGTTGAGAGAGTCGGGAAGCGGATCAGGAGGTGCGGCTACGACCGTTCCCAGCTGGACGACATGGCTCCCGATTTCGACCCCGAACTCGGCGAGCAGCTTGCGGCACACGGCTCCACAAGCCACACGGGCCGCAGTCTCTCGCGCACTGGCACGTTCCAGAATATCCCGGGCGTCACTCCGATCGTACTTCAGCACGCCGACAAGGTCGGCGTGACCTGGCCGCGGTCGCGTTACCTTCCGCCTGCTCGTGCCACTCCCGTGAGGTTCCGCCGCCATGATGTCGGACCAGTTCTCCCAGTCGCGGTTTGGCACCAACATGGCGATAGGCGATCCCAGAGTCTCGCCCGCGCGTATACCTGCCAGGAACTCCACCGCATCCGATTCGATCTTCATGCGGGCCCCCCGACCGTACCCGGCCATACGCCGTGTGAGCTGCGAGTCCACGTCCTCAGCAGTGAGCGGCAATCCAGCGGGGATGCCCTCGAGGATGGCTACCAGGGCTTTGCCGTGTGACTCGCCGGCCGTAGTGAATCGAATCATCGCAGACAATCACCGTTTGGAAGAACGAGCTATGTGAATCCCCGGCCTGGCTTCGGCCTTCTGAGACACAATCTATCCCCGCGGTCACATCTATCCCATCAAACAAAGAGCCCGGCCTCAAGCCGGGCTCTTACCACCAGCAGGTTACAAGTCAAACCTACTGCTGCGTACCCCCCCAGCCTTCCGTGGGGAACGGGTTGGTCACAGCAGGTAGCTGAACCGTTACGATTCCGAAGGTCGTTACGCCCACCAGGATCTGAGCACCCGACGGCTGCTCCGCCACGCGCAGCGGACCGATGATCGGATCGCGGATCGGTATGATGGCCACTGGCTCGAAGAAGTAAGTATCGTACACCTCGATCTGTGGCTGGGTACTCGCCAGGTACACCAGACGGTCGCTGGGATCTCCCGTGGCACCGACCGGCCACGTTCCCGGCGTTCCTCCCACTCCCGCGGTAAACGCGTGATCGAAGTCGAGGTCCATACCGGAGTTCTGGCCGCCAGCGGCGATCAACCCCTTGAGGCGCAGCGCTTCGTCCAGCACGTAGACCGAATCCGTGGTGCGGACCAAGTTCGTGAGCCCGTTGAAGTTCAGCGCGATCGAGGTGACCGTCGTCGCGGTGTTGCTGATGAAATCGCTGACCCGGAAGCTCGGGCTGATGCCGAGGTCCTCGTGGATCGGACCACTGAACGGTATCGTATCGGTGCCCGTTATGACATCGCCGCTGCAAATGGCGGAGAGCACCCCTGTCTGGGCGTTGAACCCTACGGCTTGGGCGAAGCCTTCCCCGACCGGCACATGCCCTTCTCCGGCGATCGCGTGACTGAAATCACCCGAGTTGCGCACGAAGGTCATGTCACGGAACACGAGGTTCTCCATGTTCACCAAGCGACCGCAAGCCGGATTCAGGATCTCCTCGGTTCCCAAGGCGGGTCCTCTGTCAACTATCACACGTAGTGTGTCGACGTCCGGAGACGGCAGAACCTCGGCGTGCTCCCAGAAGAAGTGAGACTCCGGCACCAGTGACGTCAGGTTCTCCCACCGCAGCGAGCCTCGCAGCGGCAGGTTGTCCTGATCGATCGTGGGTGTAGTGGAGTAGACCGCAAGGATCTGGTTCGGATTGCAGGGTCCCACACCCGGACGGCAGGTCATACCCAGATATTGCGGCCGATCCGAAAAATCGTGCCGAGTGAATTTGATCTGGATCACCAACGTCGCCGCATCGAGCTCGGTGGAGACCTCATCGACCAGGAAGTTGGGTAGTGCATGCCGCCGGACCTCGCGCCGCAACCGCAGGTCCACGATGGAGAGATCCGTACCTCCGGAGTTCGCTACGACCACTGAGTCGCCGGCGGTTCCGTTGGCGTCGCGTGGCCACAGAGCTATACCCCAGGGTTGCGAGCCGACTGGCACGCCGCCCGAGGCAAACGAGGTATCGGCGAGCTGGAGTACCTCCAGCCTGCTGAGTTCGATGTTGGTGAGGTACACCTCGTTCAAGCTGCGGCTGTAGATCGCGTCTATTATGCGCCCACCCGCGGGAAGCGGCTTGGTGCTGCCGTAAACCACGGCGATCGTGTCGGCCCGAACGGCCGCGGCGGCCGTTGTATCCACTCTCGCCTGCCCTTGATTTCCGGCACCATCAGTTGCCGTCGCAGTAACGATCAGGGTCTGGGGCAGGGTCGCGAACGAGAAGTTCAACGGGTAAGTCTGGCTCACGGCCGTGAGGTTGCCGGCAAAGCTGGTGGTCGCGCCTCCAACGGGGGTACCATCCAGCAGCGTGGCCGACCACCCCATTTCCGTGATTCCACTGGGATCGGTAGCCTTGACCGTGATGGAGTCGCTGGCTTCGACCCGGTCCCGGATCTGGAACGTGACGATCGGAGGATCAGTATCGTTGGAGATTGACTGCACAATCACTGTGACCGGCGTGCTCTGCGCCACTCGGCCGGCGGAGTCAGAAGCAACACCGATGATCTGGAATGTGCCGTCCGAGGTGCCTGACGGAATCACCAGCGTATCCGAGAAGACCACCGTGTCTGGTAGCGGCGCGCTGTAGCTGGCGCCGGCGCTGTCTGAGAACACGCCGGTAACGATGTAGCCCGCCTGAGTTACACCGGTCCGCTGAGCCGCTTGGACGTCGACGGGGATACCCAGGCCCGGAGAGGCGATCGAGCCGTTCGCGGGCTGGAGCACTCTGACTGAAAGGGCCGCCTCGTTCTTGAGGAACACCGAGTCCTGAGCGCTTCCGGTGAGGTTGTTGCCGTCCGTCGCTATGGCAGCAATGTCGATGTGCCCGCCAGCCGTGGTCGCGGGTGGCAGGTCGATCTGGACCTGCAGCGCGACCTGCTGGACGGCACTGGTGAACGTGGTATCAATTGTGGCAGTGTAGCCGCCGGTCAACGCAATCGAGATGTTCTTCAAACCCAGATTGTCCGACGCGACCACACCGAACTGGATACCGTCCGTCAGCTCCAGAGTGTCACCCGACGTCTTGACTATGGCAATTACAGGCGCAAACCTGTCGTTCTCAAAGCCGGGCTGGAACTGCGATTCGCTGCACGCGGTTGCGATCAGAGCCGTGGCACTGATCACTCCGAAAAAAGCTCGCTTTTGCACGGTGCCTTCCTGTGTTACCGGCCGTTCCCCGCGGCCACATCATCCAGAATGTGCGGAGTGACCAGGATCAGGAGGTCACGCCGCGTCTCACGCCGCTCAGTGAAGCCGAACAGCCCACCGAGTATCGGTAGGTCTACAAGGAACGGTATTCCGCTCTTGGACACCGTGATGCCGCTCACAGTCAGTCCACCGATCACGTAGGTATCACCATCTGGCACGAGAATCTGGCTCTCCACCACCTGGGTCTGGAACGTGAAGCCCAGGTCGGCCGGTGCCTCCTGGATCGATGAGTTCTCGACCTTCACCTCCATGAGGACCTGGCGGTTGAATGTGACGTGCGGGGTCACCTCGAGCTGCAGTCCGGTGGGCACGATCTCGGTCGTGGCTCTCGGAGCCTGCCCGCCCGCCGCCACCTGCGAACTCACGTCGACGACGCGGATTGGGGTGCGCTCACCCACCAGAATGTAGGCTTTGGTGTTATCAGCCACGCTGGTGAGCGGTTCGGCCTGCAGATCGGCCAGCTGGACCTGTTGCAGCGCCCGAACGAACGTGGTCAGATTGAAGGCACCGATGGCGGTCGAGAAGATGAGCTCCAATGCCGGCGATGCGATGAAAGCGTCGGCATTCGCTACACCGGACAGCGCATTGCCACCGAGGTCCACGATCGTCACGTCCTCATCGTAGAACTCGGTAGCTCGGATCGCATCAGGCACACCATCGCCATCGGTATCGATCGCTTCAGCAGACGACGGATCGGGACGCTGCACCAGCGAGTTGAAGAACTGATCCGAAGTACCGAGGTCGTACTGAATCCCCAGCTCCTCGATGTCGGTACGGTCAACGAATATCAACTTCGCCTGGATCGACACCTGGGGCGTCGGTATGTCGAGCTGCGAAACCAGGATGGAGTCGTCCTCGATGCGGCTCTGTACGTCGGTGATCAACAGCTTGTTCGTGCTGGTATCGGCCACGACCTTGCCGCGTTCCGAAATCACAGATTCCATGACCGTCGACAGCGTTGCGGCCTTGGCGTAGTTGATCGAGATCACCTTCGTTACCAGCGGCTCCGTGGAATCTCGGGCAGCCAACGACTCGCGGCTGTCGACCCGGATGATCCCCGGGACATCCTCAGTCCCCATGAGCCCGTTAGCGTCGAGAATCGTCTGGAACGCCACATCCCACGGCTGGTTCTTTATGGTCGCGTTGACGATAGCGTCGACGTCCCTGCCCACGATGATCGACTTGCCGCTGTATTCGGCAAAACCACTGGCTACATCTCGTATGTGGGCCGAATCATATGTCACCGTGACCGGCGGCTGTTGCGACTGCGGTCGAGGGATGGCACGTGATGGTTCGAAGGTGGTCTTGGTCGATTCCAGAGACGAATCGTCGGCCAGGTCCGTCCAGTTGGCGGTGGTTGCGGATGACCAGGCCTGGAACGACCGATCCGATCCGAAGGAGACGTGGATGTTCTCATCGACTTTCGTGAGCCGGTATCCTCTGACGGATTCCAGCTCCACAACGACTCTGACCACATCAGGTCGGAACTGAGAGTAACGGATATCGAGAATGCCGCCTCGGGTTTGCCCATCATAGAGCGATCCTGGTGCATTCAGCTGAGCTCCCTCCACATCGATCACGAGACGGGCCGGGTTCTCGAGCATGAAATCCTGCACGCTCACGCTACCGCGAACGTCGATCACAACGTGGGTTTGACCGGCTCCGGGCAATACGCTGACGGCGGTTACCTCGCCAGGCTCCGCAACATCACCGGATCCCGCAAATGCCTGTGGCGCCGCTAGGAATAGTCCCAGGGCTGCGAGAATCAACGACCGCTTCATGGTGTTCCCTCCTGCCTTCTCCTCTGGCGCAACACTACCTGGCGCTCACTTCCGAACTCCGAAAGTACCAGCACCACTTGGCTGGGCGTGATTTCGACGACTCTGAGTCTGCCCAGCTCGTCGCCAACGCGAACCGAGTAAGCTTGATTCACGATGGTATCCCGCAGCACTGCTACACTCGCAGCCGGATAGCGCGCATCATATGTTATCGTAGTAACTCGTAGGTCCTGCACCAGCGGGCGAACCTCACCGGATTCCAGTAATGATACAAACGGGTCGCGACCCGACCCTCTGTACGAGAAGACCTCGCGCAACAGCTCCGTCGCACCGCCCGCCTGAGCCGTGTCTTCGG
>Ga0209536_100007438_pt1 | contig 16593 bp, 16 predicted proteins | sample DeeMarSeWOR28_12_FD_187461 | JGI IMG/M metagenome (GOLD analysis project Ga0209536, IMG submission 187461) | Marine sediment microbial communities from White Oak River estuary, North Carolina - WOR-2-8_12 (SPAdes) (version 2) | ecosystem: Environmental > Aquatic > Marine > Intertidal zone >... | reverse complement strand
CGGTCGTTCAGTCCTGGTACAAGGAACAAAACGGCGGCGTGCCGATGACGCCTGCGCAAATGCGCGCTATCTTGTCCGACCCCGCGAAGGGCACCCCGCAGACCACTCAGCACATTCCGTCGAAACCTATAGGCGTCATGCCCGATTTAAGGAAGATCATGCCGTAGAGCGATCGGTCCATTCCGCCAGCGGTCAATGCTGCCGCGCAATGAAATATACGGAAAGGTTTTTATCGCGAGTCATGATCAATTACGGAGGAGTATTCGAGTGAACGATGTGCGAAGTGAATTGAATGACTTGTCCGAGAAATTGTCGGACGTTGCGCCAGGCGCCATTACCGCTGCCATTTTGGTGGCGGTGATCTCTCTGCTCATGCCGCTGGTATTTGACCGAGCCGACCTTGAAACCTGGCTGACGCCTCCTGGTTGGCTCGTGGGATGGACTAATTGGGCGGTTGTGTTCTTTACTCTTTTTTTCGGCGGTCGATCGCTCTGGTGGGTTTCCGATCGAATCAGAACAAAAGCTCTCAGAGACAGAGCCCGAAACGAGTCCAGCATGGAGCCGCGGAGCGAGTAAGACGGCCCGTCTGTCGCAACAGCCGGTTTTACCGCGGCAGATCCGTACGCGGCTACTTCGGGTAGTGATGCCCCATCGCGCGCATCACGTCGCGCCGGCTGATCACGCCCACCAGGCGGCCGCCGTCCACGACCGGGTAGCGGCGGTACTTGTTGCCGATGAACCGTTCAGCCAGGTCGACGATGGTGTCGTCGGGGTCGACGATGACCGGGTCGTGGGTCATGAAGTCGCGCACAAGCCCGCCGGGCTCGCCGTGGTACCCGGCATACAGGGCGACGCGCAGACAGTCCCGCTCGGTCAGCATGCCCACCAGGCGCCCGTGCTGGTCCAGCACCGGAGCGCCGGATATGTCGCTGCCGATGAGCACTTGAGCGGCGCGCAGAATCTCCATGTCCGGGTGCAGGGTCACGACCTCTGTCACCATGTGGTCCTTGACAAGCATCGATCTCGACATCAGTGATCTCCTCGGTTGGGGCATGGCGCCGAATCCGCCTGCTGACGATTCGGGCAGCCCGCGCAGCGCAATGATTCGGGCAGTTTTTGGCCGCAGCCGCCGGCCAGGGGCCGGCCGCGCAACAGCACGCCGGCTGCCATTAGCAGGCAGCAGACGATGGTGATCAGCACCGTGACCAGAAACAACGCCATGTCTCAGTCTCCAAAGTCGTCGAACAGCACGTTTTCCTTCTCCACGCCCAGGTCATCCAGCAGGTGCGTGACGGCGGCGATCATCAGCGGCGGGCCGCACAGGTAGTATTCACAGTCCTCCGGCGCCGGATGATCCTTGAGGTAATGCTCGAACAGCACGTCGTGGATGAAGCCGACCGGCCCGGTCCATTCGTCCTCCGGCAGCGGCTCCGACAGAGCCAGGTGCCAGCTGAAATTCTCATGCTCGCGCTCGAGTTCGTCGAACTCTTCGATGTAGAAAGCTTCGCGCAGGCTGCGCGCCCCGTACCAGAAGCTGATGCGCCGCGTGCTGTGCAGCCGTTTCAGCTGGTCGTAAATGTGCGAGCGCATCGGGGCCATGCCGGCGCCGCCGCCGATAAACACCATCTCGTTGCCGGTCTCGCGGGCCAGGAACTCGCCATAAGGCCCGGACGCCACGATCGTATCGCCCGGCTTGAGGTTGAAGATGTACGACGACATGATGCCCGGCGGCACCTTGCCGTGCTTGTCGGGTGGCGGGGTTGCGATGCGCACGTTGAGGATGATGACCGTTTTCTCCTCGGGGTAGCTGGCCATCGAGTAGGCGCGGGTGGTGATCTCCTTGACGTGAGATTCCAGCTCGAAAAGCCCGTAACGCTCCCAATCCTCCCGGTATTTCTCGTCAATATCGAAGTCCGCGTACTTCAGTTCATGCGGCGGACATTCCAGCTGCACGTAACCGCCGGCCTTGAAATCGATTTCCTCGCCGGGCGGCAATTCCAGGATCAGCTCCTTGATGAACGTGGCCACGTTCCGGTTGGAGCGCACCCTGCAATCCCACTTCTTCACGCCGAACACGTCGTCGGGAACGCGCACCTCCATGCTTTGGAAGACCGTCACCTGGCAGGCGAGCCGCTCGCCCTCGCGGGCCTCACGCTTGGTGATCAGGGAAGCCTCGGTAGGCAACAGGTCGCCGCCGCCCTTGAGGACCTTGACCTTGCACTGCCCGCACGTGCCCCCTCCGCCGCAAGCCGAGGGCACAAAAATGCCGGCCTCGGCCAGCGCCCCGTGCAGCTTCTTGCCGGTCGGTGTGGTCACATCGCGCTCGCCGTTGACCAGGATGTGGACGTTGCCCTGCGGCACCATGCGCGCGATGACCCAGAGGATGACGGCGCCGATCGCCATCAACGTGCCGGTGAAAATCACGATGCTGTAGAGAATCTCGAGCATCAGATCTTGATCCCCGCGATGCCCATGAAACCAAGCGACAGCATGCCGGCCGTGACAAAGGCGATACCCAGCCCCTGCAGTCCGGCCGGAATGTCGCTATAGCGCATCTTCTCCCGCAGGCCGGCCATCGCGACGATGGCCAGAGCCCAGCCGAAGCCCGCGCCCAGGCCGTAGGCGACGCTCTCCACGACATTGTAGTCACGCTGCACCATGAACAACGAGGCGCCGAGGATGGCGCAGTTGACAGTGATCAGCGGCAGGAAAATACCCAGCGAATGGTACAGCGCCGGAAAAAAGCGGTGCAGCAGGATTTCCAGCACCTGGACCAGTGCCGCGATGACCGCGATCTGGCTGAGCAAACCGAGGTAACTGAAGTCCAGGTCACCCAGGCCCAACCATTCCAGCGCACCCTGCCGAAGAAGTTCGTTGTAGATCAGGCTGTTGAGCGGAACGCTGAGCGTTTCCACGACGATGACGGCGATGCCCAGCCCAAACGCAGTCTTGACCTCCTTGGACACGGCCAGGAAGGTGCACATGCCCAGGAAATAGGCCAACGCCAGGTTTTCGAGGAATACGGTGCGGAAAAAGATGTCCAGGAGATGATCCATCAGCGTTTCTCCTTCCTCGGCAGCGGAATCGGTTCGAAGTCCGCCTTCTCACACTGCTCGGGCTTCCAGGCTCGGATGACCCAGACCAGCACGCCGATGATGAAGAACGCGCTGGGCGCCAACGTGACCAGCGCATTCTCCGGGAACCAGCCGCCCTGGCTGGCGGGCTCGAATATCTGGTAGCCCATCAGGGAGCCCTTGCCGATGAGTTCCCGCTGGAACGCCACGGCGATCAGGATCATGCTGTAGCCGACACCGTTGCCCAGCGCATCCAGGATGCTGGTGCCCACGTTTTCCTTCATCGCGCAGCCCTCGGCGCGGCCGAGCACGATGCAATTGGTGATGATCAGGGCCACGTAAACCGACAGGCGGGCGGCCGCGTCCGGCAGGTAGGCCTTGAGGAACTGGTCGATCACCGTGACCGCCGAGGCGATGACGGTGATCTGCACGATCAGCCGTACGCTGGAGGGCAGCAGCTTGCGCACCAGGCTGACGGTCGTATTCGAGATAACCAGCACCACGGTCAACGCAGCGCTCATGATCAGCGCGGAAGTCATCGAGTTGGTGATGGCCAGCGCGGGACACAGGCCGAGCACGCGCAGGGCCAGCGGGTTTTCCTTGATCAGCGGGGTGGTTAGCGGATGCTGGACGCTCATGTCAGGTATCCTCGCCCGCTGGAAATGCGGGCTGCTGCGGGGGATGCTCGCGCATCCGCTTCAGCAATGGGCCATAGCCGTTCGGCCCGAACCAGTAATGCACCACGGCCGTGACCGCGTTGGCCGTTATCGTCGCTCCGGTCAGGGCGTCGACCTGGTACTCGGCGCCCGATGCGCCGGCCGCTACCGGGCCTTCGGCCACGTGGAACAACACGTCGTCGGTGTCTTCATAAAGTTTCTTGCCGACCCACTTGGCCTGCCAGTGCGGTTTGGCAATCTGGTCGCCCAGCCCCGGTGTTTCGTTCTGTTCGTAGAACATGACGCCGGCAATGGTGTTGAAATCGGACTCCAGCGCGATGTAGCCGTACAGCATCGACCACATGCCGGCGCCACGGATCGGCAGTATGACCCGGTTCAGTTCGCCGTCTTTCCAGACCAGGTAGATGGTCTGGTACCGGCTGCGGCGGCCGAGGCTGGCAACGTCTTCGCCGGACGGAACCGCTACACTCAGCTCCGGGTCCGTCGCGGCCTTGCGCCCGTCGAAGGTATAGGGGTCGAACTCGCTGTCGAGCCCGGCTCCGTCGATATTGACCACGCGCGCGTCCAGCCCCTTGAACAGGTCCAGCAGCGCCTCGTCTTTGACCTCGCCGCCAGCCGGCAGCAGGCCGGAAAGCGCCAGGACGTTGCCGCTCCGCTCCAGCAGCTTGTTGTTCAGCTGAATCGGCCGCAGCACCACCACGGAAGCGGACACGAAGAACGAGCAGACCACGGCGGTCACGAGCACCGTGAGCAGGGCCCTGATGGGTGAGTCTTTAGCCATCAGAGACCTCTTGCAGGCGCAAGCGGCGCCGGCGTATGTTCAGCTGCACGACGATGTAGTCGATCAGCGGCGAGAACAGACTCGCCAGCAGGATGGCAAATATCATTGCCTCGTAGTACGACACGCTGCCGAGCCGAATGACGACGGTCAGGCCGCCCACCAGCAGCCCGAAGCCCCAGCGGCCGGGATCCGTCATCGCACCGGTCACCGGGTCGGTTGCGATGAACACCGTACCGAACGCAAAACCACCCAGGACCAGGTGCCAGTACCAGGGGATGGAGAGGATCAGGTGGTCGGGCGCAATCGCATTCCCGAGCAGCGACACCCCGATCAGGCCGAGCAGCGACCCGGCAATCACGCGCCAGGACGCCATGCCGGTCCAGATCAGGAAAACGGCCCCGATGGCGGCCCCCAGGACGGAGACCACGCCGACCGCGCCGGGCCGGTCGCCGAGGAACAGTTGCCAGTAGCTGTAGTCCACCGCCGGAATGACCCTCAGGCCACCCTCTTCCGTGACCAGTTCCAGCACCGTTGGCTGGTCGTAACCGGCGACCGGCACCCAGGCGCCCTCGCCGAACATCAGTTCCGAGTACGAGAACACCAGGAAGGCAATAGCGAACATCGCCGGATTGACGAGGTAACGCCCCGAGCCGCCATAGATCAACTTGCCGAAAACGATGCCGAAGGACATGCCGTGTGCGACCTGGTAGAGCGGTGCATCGGCGGGCATCATCAGGGCCACGAACCAGGCGATGTAGAGTAGCCCTTCGTCGACGCGTTTCTTTCGAACCGCCGCGAACAATGATTCCCAGAATGCTCCAACCAGCAGGGCCACCAGGAAAATCGGCAGAAAATAGAGCGCGCCGTGTGCCACGCAGGCCATGGGGTCGAAGGCATCCAGGCCGATGCCTGTCTTGAGCAGCAACGCCGCCCGCCAGCCCGGCACGGGGTCGAGCGCGAAGTCGGCGATGGCCAGGTTGGTCTGGTGCCCGAGGCTCCACAGGCCGATCAGCCATGCGGGGATGCTGGCGATGACGAAGTAGTTCCACAGGCGCTGAACGTTGTTGGCGTCGCGAATGTGCGGCGGCGCCCGGGTGACCGTGTGCGACGACAGGATGAACCTGCGGAACAGGATGCCGAAGTTGTCAACGACCGTCTTGATCATCCTTCTTTCTCAATCTGTTCCAGGTTGATCCGCAACGCCACGCCGTAGTCGTTCTTGGCCGGGCAGACGAACGAGCACAGGGCCAGGTCTTCCTCGTCGAGTTCCAGGCAGCCCAGCGCCTGGGCCCGCTCGGTGTCCTTGACCAGCAGCGCACGCAACAGCGGCGATGGCAGGATGTCCAGCGGCATGACGCGGTCGAAGACGCGCATCGGCAACATGCCGGAAAAGCGGCCGTTCTGGGTGGTGCTGAACGCATAACGCTTGCGGTGGCCCGTCCGGCGCGAGAAGGTGGGCGCCGTCGTGAAGCGCCGCGGGAACAGGCCGCTCCAGCCGAACACGAAGGAGCGTCCGCCCTCGCGAAATACCGACACCTGGTCGTGATAGCGGCCCAGGTAGGCCAGTGTGCCCGTGGCGGCGCGGCCACCCAGCACCGAGCCGGAAATGACACGGCATACCGCCGTCTCGCATACACCGTCGCGCAGCACCTCTTCCAGCGCGGCGCCGACCCGCGTGGTGACCAGGCGCGGTTCGTTGACGCAGACGCCACACAGCGACACGATGCGCGCGGTGTCGATAACCCCTCGGCGAAACAGGCGCCCCAACGCGGTCACGTCCTGGAAATTGATGTGCCAGTTGATCCTTTCCGGCCCCGCCGGTTCCAGGAAGTGCATGTGCGTGCCCGGCAGCCCCGCCGGGTGCGGCCCCTTGAACGTGACGCGGTGCACCCGATCGATACCCGGCAGCGTGATATCCCAGTTCGGCGCCGTGCACAGCCAGACTGAGCCTTCGGTCAGCCGGGTCAACACGCTCAGGCCAAGCGCGAAGTGCTCCGCGTCGCGCGCCACCACCACGGCCGGATCGGGCGCCAGCGGCCGCGTGTCGATGGCGGTAACGAAAATCGCCCGGGGCGCGCTGTCGGATGGCGGCACGCGGCTGAACGGCCGGGTCCGCAAAGCGGTCCACAGGCCCGACCGCAGCATGCGCTCGGCCGCCTGGTCGCGGTCCAGCCCCTCGATCTGCCGGGGCGTCAGCGCCTCGAACCGCACGTCCTCCGCGCCGGTGTCCTGCAGGCTCACCACCACGCTTTCCAGCACGCGGCGCGCGCCCCGGTTGATGGCCGTTACCACGCCCTGGCCCGGCGAGGGATAGCAGACCGCGGGGTCGCGCTTGTCCAGCCACAGCGGTTGGCCCAACCCGACGGCATCGCCCACCTCGACCAGCAGCCGCGGGCGCAGCCCGATGTAGTCGACGCCGCACAGAGCAACGTGCCTGACCGGCGCCCCCGGATAGACGACCTGTTCCGGTTCGCCTTCGACGGGAACGTCGAATCCCTTGCGAATGTGGATCTCGCGGCTCATCGCGCCCCGGATCACTCAGGCAGCGGCCGGTGCACGTCGTGACAGGCCGAGCAATTGAGAACGTGAATATTCATGCTTTCGGCCTCGAATTGCGGGTGGCCGGTCTTCATCTTGCGGTGGCAGCGGTAACAGGTTGCGGCCTGCTCTTCGTGGTCCTTGATCGGATCACTCTTGGCGTGCACCGTGTGACAGGTCGAGCAGTTGATGTTTTTCCGGTCATGCGGGCTGCCGAAAAATCCGATGGTCTTGCGTACCTCCCCCACCACGCCGTGGCACTGCATGCAGGCGGCCAGTTGCTCGTCGCGGGGCGCTTTGTCCTCGCCGCGACCGAATTCCGTCAACGGCGGAAAGCCCCTGCCCCCGTGCGCCCGCGAAACGTGGATGCTGCCAGGCCCATGGCAGGATTCGCAGTAGTGGTGAACGGCCGGCGCACCGGGGTTCTGCAGGTTGAAGTGGGGGCCGGATTGCACGGCGCGCATCTCGCCACCGGAGTGGCAGCGCAGGCAGGACTCGGCGCCTTCTTCACTGTAGTGGGGGGTGCGCTTGGAGGGCGTGGGATCAGCAGGCTCCTGAGCGGAGAGGCTGAGCGGGAACAGCAACAGGGCCAGCCACAGTCCTGGATATCTGGAGTTCATTCGAGTCCCCCGAATCCGTAACGTGCGTGTCTGATTATCGTACTCTTGCCCCCTTCGGGCTTGAATACACGCGCCTGATCAAGATCAAGGAGACTGTGGCCAAGGTCGCCAAATCATGCCCGAACTTGACCTTGGTCAGGTCGTCGAGGCCGACTGGCGAGAGGCGCTCAGCCGAGGGTGATGCCGCCGGTGGGAGCGGCTTCAGCCGCGATTGGATGGGGCTGAAAAGAGCATCGCGGCTGAAGCACAGGCGGAGAGGGTGGAACGCTTTCGCCGCAGGCGAAGAAGAGCCACCCGGTCGCCGTCGTGCGTCGCTCCTACATGGCCGCGAATTCGGATAGCAGGCGGCGGACCCGGTCTTCCACCTCGTCGCGCGTGGCGCGGAACGCGGCCAGGATTTCGGCCTCGCTGCCGGTCGCCCTGGCCGGATCGGCCAACGGCCAGTGCACCTTGCGCACGGACGGCGGCAGGGCCGGGCACATCTCGTCGGCGTGCCCGCAGACGGTGACGACCACGTCGGCGCGCTGCAGCATCCCCTGGTCGACGATGGTCGATTCCTGGCCGGAAATGTCCACCCCCTTCTCGGCCATCACGGCAATCGCCCGTGGGTTCTTGCCATGCGCTTCGATTCCCGCCGATTCCACGGTGTGTTCGGTGCCGCCGAACAGCCGGCCCCAGCCCTCCGCCATCTGGGAGCGGCAGGAATTGCCCGTGCAGAGAAAGAGAATATTCATGAGCAGGTCCGTATCCCGTTGTTGCAGGCCAGCTTGAGGCCTGCATGTTACGCATTTATGAAGGACAAAAATATATTGACACGGTGAAAACCCTATGCTTTTATCGAGCCCATGTACGCGCGCGGCACAGCCCAGAGGAAAGCAGGCATCCGGACCATCGGAGCAGGCTCCATGCGCGCTTTCAACCTGACGCGGGACCTCCTTCTGCTCGGTTCCCTCCTGGCTCTTCTTTTGAGAATGGGAGCGGGTGCAGGTTAGGATAGGCAAAAAGAAACCTGAAGAAACCCGCAACGAAGATTGCGGGTTTTTTTTTCACGGGAGCGGCCAGGAAAGAATATGAAAAGCGACCAGATCAAGAAAGGACCGGACCGGGCCGCCGCCCGGGCCATGCTCAGGGCCACCGGGCTCGACGACGAGGCGATCTACCGGCCGCTGATCGCGGTGGTCAACACCTGGTCCGATGTGACGCCCTGCAACATGCACCTGCGCGATCTGGCCGAACCGCTGAAGGAAGGCATCCGCGCGGCCGGCGGCACGCCGGTGGAATTCGGCAGCATCGTCGTGACCGACGGCATCTCGATGGGCTCCGAAGGGATGCGCTGCTCGCTGATGTCGCGCGAACTGGTCGCCGATTCGGTCGAATTGGTCACCCGCGGCCACTGCCTGGACGGCGTGGTCGTTCTGGTTGGCTGCGACAAGACCATCCCGGCCGGCGCGATGGCGCTGGCGCGCATGAACGTGCCCGGCCTGGTGGTTTACGGCGGGTCCATCATGCCGGGCAACCACAAGGGCATACCGATCACCATCCAGGACGTGTTCGAAGCCGTCGGCGCCCGTGCCGCGGACAAGATCGACGATGCGGAACTGCACGAGATAGAAAGCGAGGCCTGCCCCGGCGCCGGCGCCTGCGGCGGCCAGTTCACGGCCAATACCATGGCCATGGCGCTGACCGCGCTGGGGCTGTCCCCGATGGGCGTCAACGACATCCCGGCGGTACATCCGGACAAGGCCGAAGCGGTGCGGCGGTGCGGCCACCTGGTGATGGATGCCGTCCGGCAGGAGCGCAAGCCGCGCAGCATCGTCACGGTAGACGCCTTGCGCAATGCCGCCACGGTCGTGACGGCAACCGCCGGCTCCACCAACGCCGTGCTGCACCTGCTGGCCATTGCCCGCGAAGCCGGCGTGCCCTTCGACATCGACGAATTCGACGCCATCTCGCGCAACACCCCGATCATCGGCGACCTCAAGCCGGCCGGCCGGTTCATGGCTCCCGACCTGTTCGAGGCGGGCGGCACGCCGCTGGTCGTCGAACGGCTGCGGCGCGCCGGCCTGGTGACCGATTCGCCCACCGTTACCGGGCGCAGCCTGTTCGAAGAGGCCGCGAACGCCGCGGAGCGCCCGGGGCAGGAAGTGGTGGTCGATTTCGACCGGCCGCTGAAGCCGCGCGGCGGCTTCGGCATCCTCTACGGCAACCTCGCGCCCGAAGGTTGCGTGGCGAAGCTGGCCGGGCACGGCGAGTTCAAATTCACCGGGCCGGCCCGCGTGTTCGAAAGCGAAGACGAATGCTTCCACGCCGTGCAAAGCCGGCAGATCCGGGCAGGCGACGTCATCGTGATCCGCAACGAGGGGCCGCGCGGCGGCCCGGGCATGCGCGAAATGCTGGCCGTCACGGCCGCCCTGGTGGGCCAGGGCCTGGATTCCTCGGTCGCGCTGATGACGGACGGCCGCTTCAGCGGCGCGACCTACGGCTTCATGGTGGGCCACGTTGCCCCGGAAGCGGCCCGCGCCGGCCCCATTGGCCTGCTGCGGGACGGCGACACGATCACCATCGACGTCGACGCGCGCCGCGTCGACACCGACGCCGACCTGGAGTCACGCCGCGCCGACTGGACGCCGCGCCCGCACGCCTATCCTTCCGGCGCGCTGGCCAAGTACGCATTCATGGTGTCGTCCGCCTCCGAGGGCGCCGTCACCTCGTTTCCCGATCTGGACGCCGAGGGCCCCGCCCGGGCCAGGTCCGAGTAACCAACCGACAGGAGAGCCCTCATGGCCGACTACGTTTACATCTTCGACACGACATTGCGCGACGGCGAACAGTCGCCGGGCTGCTCGATGAACGTTCGCGAAAAACTCCAGGTCGCACGGATGCTCGACGATCTTGGCGTCGACGTGATCGAGGCCGGTTTCCCGGCCGCCAGCGACGGCGACTTCGAATCGGTCAAGGCGGTCGGCGACCTCGGCCTCAAGGCCACCATCTGCGGCCTTTCGCGCACCCGCCGCGGCGACATCGAAGCCGTGGCGCGTTCGCTCGACACGGCGAAAAGCAAGCGGCTGCACATCTTCATCGCGACCAGCCCCATCCACCGCGAGCACAAGCTGAAGATGAGCAAGCAGCAGATCATCGACGAGATGTGCGGCGCGATGGAGTTCGGCAGGCAGTGGTTCGACGACATCGAGGTCACCGCCGAGGACGCCGGCCGCACCGAGACCGATTACCTCACCGAGTATTTCCAGGCCGCCATCGACGCCGGCGCGCGGGTCCTGAACGTGCCGGATACCGTGGGTTACGTAACGCCCAGCGAAAGCCGCAAGCTTTACCAGCACCTGACCGACAACCTGCGCCATGACGGCAGCGTGATCCTGAGCTGCCACAACCACAACGACCTGGGCCTGGCCGTGGCCAATGCGCTGGGCGCCATCGAGGGCGGCGCGCGGCAGGTGGAATGCACCATCAACGGCATCGGCGAGCGGGCGGGCAACTGCTCGCTGGAAGAGGTCGTCATGGCGCTGCGCACCCGGCATGACCGTTACGGTCTGCGCACCGGCATCGACACCACCAAACTGTATCCGGCCAGCCGCGTGGTAACCGCCGTCACCGGCTCCCGCGTGCAGCCGAACAAGGCCATCGTCGGGCGCAATGCTTTTGCCCACGAAGCCGGCATTCACCAGGACGGCGTGCTCAAGCACGCGGAGACCTACGAGATCATGAAGCCGGAGGACGTCGGCGTTCCCGAAAACAGCCTGGTGCTGGGCAAACACAGCGGCCGCCACGCCTTCAGCAACCGCCTGGAGACACTCGGCTTTTCGGTGGACAAGGAGACAATGGAAAATCTGTTCGTCCGGTTCAAGACCCTGGCCGACCGCAAGAAGAGCGTGTACGACGAGGACATCGAGGCGCTGGTGCTCGGAACGGAGACCAGCGGCCCCTGGCACCTCGACGCCATCTCCATTCACACCGAGGTGGAGGAGACCGGGCAGTCCGCGGAAGCCAGCCTGAAGTTGCGGTTCAACGGCCAGGCGCCGCGCATCTATAGCGGCCGCGGTGACGGCCCGGTCAACGCCATCGTCAACGCAATCAGGGCCATCCTGGATCAGGAACTGCACCTGGAAGAGTTTCAGGTCAGCGCGGTCTCAGGGGGCAGCGACGCGCAGGGCCGGGCCACGGTCCGGGCCACCATCGGCGCCAGTCGCTACAAGGGCACAGGCGTTTCGACCGATATCGTCGAGGCCTCCGCCCAGGCGCTGGTCAACGTCATGAACCGCCACCACCAGCACCAGGGCAGAGACGTCAACGCGCCCCGCGTGGCGGCGGCCGTCTGAGCGGCCCCTGACCCCAACCGGAGCATACCGAATGCCGCAAGCCTCGACCCTGTTCGAAAAAATCTGGCAGCGCCACGTCGTACGGGAGGAGTCTGCCGACACGCCGGCGATCCTTTACATCGACCTGCAGTTGCTGCACGAGGTGACCTCCCCGCAGGCCTTCGGCGAACTCGACCGCCGCGGCCTGAAGGTGCGGCGCCCGAACCGCTGCCTGGCCACCATCGATCACTCGACGCCGACCACGCCGCCGGATGCGGACGGCGGGCGCCATTACTTCACCGAGCAGGCGAAGGCCCAGGTCGACCTGCTGCACGTCAACTGCGCAAGGCACGGAATCGAATTGCACAGCTGGGACAGCCCGAACCGCGGCATCGTCCACGTCATGGGCCCGGAGATGGGCGCCACGCAACCGGGCATGACGATCGTCTGCGGCGACAGCCACACGGCCACGCACGGCGCCTTCGGAGCTCTGGCCTTCGGCATCGGCACCACCGAGGTCGGGCATGTGCTGGCCACGCAGTGCCTGCTGCAGAGCAAGCCGAAAACGCTGGGCATCCGCATCGAGGGCGAACTGCAGCGGGGCGTCACGGCCAAGGACGTGATCCTGCACGTGATCGGCGCCATCGGCGTCGGCGGCGGCACCGGCTCCGTGATCGAGTACTTCGGCTCGACGATCCGCGCGATGGACATGGAAAGCCGCATGACCGTCTGCAACATGTCCATCGAGTGCGGCGCCCGCGCCGGGCTGGTGGCGCCCGACGAGATCACGTTCGGCTACCTGGAAGGGCGCCCCATGGCGCCATCGGGAGACGACTGGGCGCGCGCGGTCGCGGACTGGCGGACCCTGCGGACGGACCCCGGTGCGTCCTTCGACCGCCTGGTCGAGATCGATGCCACGAAGATCCGGCCCAGCGTCACCTGGGGCATCCACCCCGGCATGGTGATAGCCGTCGACGGCCGCATCCCGGATCGGACCGACAGCGCCACCCGCAACGCGCTGGAGTACATGCAGTTGCGCGGCGGCGCCACGCTGGCCGGCGAACCGGTCGACGTGGTCTTCATCGGCAGTTGCACCAATTCGCGGCTGAGCGACTTGCGGGCGGCTGCTTCGCTTTTGCAGGGCCGCAAGGTGGCCGCCGGCACCCGCGTGCTGGTGGTTCCGGGTTCCGAGGCCACGCGCCGCGCGGCGGAAGCGGAGGGCCTGGACGGCATATTCACCGCGGCCGGGGCCGAGTGGCGCGAACCCGGCTGTTCGATGTGCCTGGGCATGAACGGCGACACCGCCAATCCGGGCGACCTGGTGGTCAGCACCAGCAACCGCAATTTCAAGGGCCGGCAGGGCCCCGGCGTCCGCACCATTCTGGCCAGTCCGCTGACCGCAGCGGCCAGCGCCATCACCGGGCGGGTCACCGATCCGCGCGAGTTGCTGGAGGGCGGCGCATGAGCACGCACGAGAGCAACAGCGGCATCATCGAGTCGCGCACCTTCAACCTGCCGGTCGACAACATCGACACCGACCAGATCATCCCGGCCCAGTTCCTGACCACCACCACGCGTGATGGGCTCGGTCAGCACTGCTTTCACAGTTGGCGTTTCAACGAGGACGGCTCGGCGAAGTCCAGCAGCCCCTTGCGCCGGCACGACCCGCAGACGCAGGCGGTGCTGGTCGCCGGCAGCAATTTCGGCTGCGGCTCATCGCGCGAGCACGCGCCCTGGGCCCTGCTGGATTTCGGGTTCGAGGCCGTGATCAGCAGCCGGTTCGCGGACATCTTCCGCAGCAATGCCCTGAAAAACGGCCTGCTGCCGGTGACGGTGGACGATGCCGTGGCCGATTACCTGCTGGACCATCCGGATCAAGCCGTGCGGATCGACATCCGCAATCACCGTCTCGGGATCGAGGGCTACGGCGAATTCGACTTCCCGCTGGACCCTTTCTCCGCCTACTGCCTGACGCGCGGCATCGACCAGCTGGACTTCATCCTGGAGAACACGGAGGCGATTGAATCGTTCGAAGATGGGCGGGAGCAGCCTCCTCGCCGAGAGCCTGGCTGAACCTTGGTGGGAGCCGTCAAAGCTGCACGGCCGATGAAGCACCCCGCGCCCCATAGTGGTACCATGCCGGACCGGGAACGGCCATCCGTATCCGACCCGTCCACGCCGGCAAGCGCCTTATTCAGTGATGGAATTCGAATCCTATAAAAAATTCTGGGACCACCAGGCCGCCACGCCGGAATCCGCGCTGGCGGCGGTGGACGGCAGCGCCAGCGAGGAAGTGGTGCAGATCACCGGGCGTTTCACGGCCGGGCAGGTCGCCACGGCGCTCGAACTCGGGCCGGATGACCGGATCCTCGAGCTCGGCTGCGGCGTGGGCCGCATCGGCCGCGAACTGGCGCCGCACTGCGCGCGCTGGACCGGCGTCGACATCTCGGAAAAGATGATCGCGCACGCCCGCGAGCGGCTCGGGCACCTCGGCAACACCGAATTGCACCAGCTCGAGCGCACCAGCCTGGAGGCGGTGGCGGACGGCAGCCTGACCAAGGCCTACTCGGTGGCCGTGCTGTGCCACATGGACAAGGAAGACCTCTACCTGTACCTGCAGGAGCTGCATCGCACCGTTCAGCCCGGCGGGCTGATCTACGTCGAAACCTGGAACCTGTCCCATCCGATTGGCTGGAAGCGCTGGGAATACGAAGTCGCCAACTGGCGGCGCTCGGAGCAGAAACAGCGCAAGGACGTGGCCCGCAACCAGTTCTGCACGCCGGACGAGTTCCAGCTGTACGTTCGCCAGGCAGGCTTCATCCCGCTGGCCTGCTACGCCGACTCGCCCTGGGTGCAGGTGGTGGCCGGCCACTCGCTGGACGAGCCGGAAGTCGCGCGTCAGCGCCGGCGCCTGGCCGAGGAAGCAGCCGTGATCGGCTACTCACCGCTGTTCGGGCGCCTGTTCGAACTCACCGTGGATGTGATCTACGGCGTGATCCACCCGCGAGAACTCATCGCCTTCCTCGACGAGCATGCCGATCAGCCGGAAGCACCGGTATTCCGGCCCTTCGTCGTGTCCATGTGGGAAAGCCAGCCGGAACGCTGGGGGCCGGCCGCCTGAGCCAGCACGCAGACCGGGGTTCGGCCGATTGGCCTATACTGCCAGTAATTATTTCCAGGAAGGGGGATTCCCGTGACCGAGGCCCGGCAGTCCACTGATGAAGGCCTGGTCAGGTCCATGGGGATCTGGCCGCTGGGCGCCAACATCGTCAACATGGTCATTGGCGCCGGCATCTTTACGCTGCCCGGCATCGTGGCGTCATTGCTCGGACCGGCGGCGATCCTGGCCTACCTGGTTTGCGCGGGCGTGGTGGCGCTGGTGTTTCTCTGCTTTGCCGAAGCGGGCAGCCGGGTCACGCGCAGCGGCGGCGCCTACGCCTATATCGAAGAAGCCTTCGGGCCGTTCGCGGGTTTCGTCGCTTCCACCCTGTTGTGGCTGGGTTGGTCGGTGCTCTCCGATGCCGCCATTGCAGTGGCCATGGTCGAGACCCTTGCGATCGGGTTTCCCCTGCTCGACACGCCCATGGTGCGAGCCGGTTTCCTGGTCCTGCTCTTCGGCCTCCTCGGGTTGATCAACATCGCCGGCCTGAAATCGGGCGTAAAACTTTTCGTTTTCAACACCATTGCCAAGCTGATCCCGCTGGTGCTGCTGGCAGCCGTTGGGCTCTTCGTCGTGAATTTCGATAACCTGGCCATCGATTACTGGCCCACCATCGAGGATTTCGGCGTGGCCGCCCTCATCCTGTTTTTCGCCTTTGCCGGCGCCGAGACGGCGTTGAGCCCCAGCGGTGAAATCGTCAACCCGTCGAAGACCATTCCCAGGGGGCTACTGCTGGGCATCAGCGGCATCTTCATCCTGTACGTTGCCCTGCAAACCGTGGCGCAGGGAACGCTCGGACCGGCGCTGGCCGACAACAGCGAAGCTCCGCTGGTGGAAACCGCAAGGGTGGTGCTGGGCGACTGGGGCGCCAGCCTGCTTCTGATCGGGGGCGTCATATCGATCTTCGGCACGCTCAGCGGAGACGTGCTGACCACCCCCCGGGTCATTTTCGCCGCCGCCCGCGACGGCTTGCTGCCGGGCGCGCTCGCAAGGGTACACCCCAAGTACCGGACGCCGCATGTCGCCATCCTGTTTTACGTCGTCGTCGGTTGCGCCTTTGCATTGAGCGGCACGTTCCGGCAACTCGCCGTGGTCGCTTCGGGCTCGATTCTGCTGGTGTATCTCGGGGTCAGCCTCGCGGTGATCCGGTTGCGCCGGCGTGACGGCAACCCGGGACCGGGTGAATTTCGCATTCCGGGCGGCGCCACCGTGCCCGTGCTCAGTTCGGTCGTGGTGGTGTGGCTGTTGTCGCAGATGACAGCCGGAGAAGCCATCGGGCTGGGTGCGCTGTTGGCGTTCGCAGTTGCCGTTTACCTGGCCGGTCTCGTGTACCGGAGGAAATGGGGTTAGGAATGTAGGAATGGGGTCAGAGTCAAGTGCCAGAGTGAGTCACTCTGGCACTTGACTCTGACCCCTGACTCTGCGACTCA
>Ga0209536_100007437_pt1 | contig 16595 bp, 4 predicted proteins | sample DeeMarSeWOR28_12_FD_187461 | JGI IMG/M metagenome (GOLD analysis project Ga0209536, IMG submission 187461) | Marine sediment microbial communities from White Oak River estuary, North Carolina - WOR-2-8_12 (SPAdes) (version 2) | ecosystem: Environmental > Aquatic > Marine > Intertidal zone >... | reverse complement strand
CCTGATGGAGATCAGCTCTATGGAACAGATCGTGGCTCATCTCGAGGCCAGACTGAAAACCGTTATGAGCCAGGTCAATCAGGGCCAAAATTCTGTCTGGGCGAAAGAAGCAACCGCCATCAATTCCTATTTAGAGCACATTTATCTCAAACTCATGAACCTGGTCCAAAAGTCACAATATACTGAGGCAATTGAAGTCTTGAAGACGGTAATCAAGAAGCTCGAGGCCAACCGCGAAGCCTTAAGCGGCCAGGAAAAATCGCTCATTCCGCTCTTCACCATGGTCGCCGACCTTTCGGCCCATAAGGAATCCGTCGAAAGACTGCGTAAATTGCTTCCCAATGTAAGGGCTAAAGAAGAGGCTCCCCGCGAGGCAGAGGATGAACTTCTCGCGGTAGCGGAAATGTAATAATTTGCGATTTCATGCAAGTTTCATGCAGGTTGTTACGATAGTATAGATAGAACGATAGTGTATTTTCGGCTTGCCTGTTGCCGAGTGTTTAAACCACGAATTACAGGCGTGGTTTTTGTTTTTTAGGAGGAAAAGAAGAAAGATGACCACGACAACCTGGGGAATAAATAATGAATCGAGAGGCCGTGTATCATACGGATGGACCTACCCTCTTAGCCGTTTTCGATCTATTCTGGATCTGGTTGATGGAAGATTTAATGGCATTAAAAATCCTGCCCAAGAAAACCAAGGAATACCAGTATACATAAACGACGAAAAAACCGTCGGTTTTGTCGATAAAAATGACGGGAAGGGTCCGGGCAGCCAGGCCAGCGCAGTAAAAAACAATCTTTATCGTTTTGCAAAAAAATACAATGTTAAGGCTCGGACATTCTATTTTTCGGCGGTAAAAGGAGCCAAAAACCTCCTTCACGCTCTTAATTCAAAAACCAGCACTTATGATCTCAAACGCGTAATCGATCTTCTGAAAAATACTGGTTTGACCTTTAATCAGCTCATTAAGCTCCAGGGTAAAAAAGGTGATGAGTTAATTAAAGAACTTCTTACTATGCTTGGCTATAACCCGGAAGAATTCAAGAAGGGCGGATTAGCCAAAGCCAAAGAATTAAAGGACGCCGTAGATGCTTACAACAAGAACCCCAATGACACCACCGCCGCTGTGCTCAAGACCAAATTAGCTGCGCTTAAAGCCTTCATCGGTAAATTCAAGCCCTCCCCTCTTTCCCAAAAGGTCTTAGAAGATGCTGGCAAAGCGGTAAAATCCGAAGAGGTCCGACAAGCCAGGCTAAAAAAGTCCGCCGTCGCGGCGAAAAATGCCGAAGCCGCCCGAATCGCCAAACAACGCCGGGAATTCTTTATCGTCCAGATCCGGAAGGCCGGGTCATTATCTGCCTTAGTTGCTCTAATCACCTCTAATAAGGACCTGGAATTCCCGGTCTCCGGCACCAAGATCGTCTATAAGCCGGCCCAAATTAGAGCATATCTAGGCGATAAAGAGATCCGCAAAGCTATCGGCGAGCGGGCCCTTACCATGATCAAAGACGATCCTCGAGGCCTCGAAGGATCCAGCATCGCCAAGACCCTGCAGCCCTACATTAGAGAAGCCCTTAAAGAAAACCAGCGTCTGATCTCCTTTAAATATAAAGATAAACAGCACTATGCCCTGGCCGAGCGCGGCCAAGATAACCGCTGGAAAATCGTCAGCCAGGGGATGCCTTTTGGCAATTATCGAATTGCCGGCAACAAAGGTTCTCTTTACATTATTAAAAAGAACCCCTGGTACCGGTCGAACCAAAAGATCAAAATCGAAATCCTCTCCCGCCCGGGCAAACAAATCGATCTCCAGCCCGGTGAAAGAGTAGTTAAGACCCGCGGATACACCATTGTCTGGAAAGACGATGGTGACGGAAGAATCGACGCGAATGAAAGGGGATCGGTAAAGATCTACCGCCCCGGCGATTCCAAGCCGATCATCGTCGGCCTCTCCACCAAATTCTATCAGCTTATCGACCGCGACATGAACTGGGATACGATGCGCGATGATACCAACAACGAAATTACCGCCGGCGAGCTCGACCGCGCCCTCGGCGAGATCGATCTCTATGCCGCTGAGATGGGGCTCAACCGCAAACAAGCTCTAACCGCCTTTAATAAGGCCGATACATTTAAGAAAGTCGATATTGAGACCATGCGGCTGGGAAGGATCGAGATCGAAAAAGCGATCGGATCCGGCGTCCTGGGCAAAGGCGTGGATGTAGAAAAATACCTGATAGACAAGGGATTTACGAAACGGATCTCCGCCCTGGTCGCGACTTTTGTTAAGAACAATCACAGTAAACCTGGCTTTAGCTTAACTACGATCGCCAAATTCATGAACCGGGCCGCCTGGTGCTCGCAGTTCCTCAAAGATGTCCGCGAAAAGCTCTACGGCCTCTCCGGAGAATACTTCCCGGCGGATAAGCCGTTAGATCCCAAATATGTGAACAAAAATACTGCCCTCCTCTGGCTGCAGGGCAATTATGACGAGGCTAATGGAAAAGACAGCGATGAGTCAGATTTAGCCCGCAAAAAAGAAAAGGATAGAATCTATTCAAAAGCTGCCAAGAAACAGGGACCGGCCTATCAAAGACAACTGGCCCAAAATTATATGTCGAAACTCAGCGCCGCCAAAGCGGCTGAGTTTCTAGCCAAAGCCTCGGAAAAAGGCAAATGGTATATCGAAGGCATAGACAAAGATACCAGCGTCCTTGGCTTAATGGTCAAGCTCTATGTCAAAGAGGGGAATCTTCAGAAGGCATTTGAATATGCTAAGCGGATTAAGAGCGACCAAACTTACGAAGAACTGGCCAAACAATGCATCCAGGCTAACGACGTTAAACAGCTTGCCCTGGCCTATGATATTGCCAAGCTGATCAAGAACCGCGAAATAAAATGGAAACTTTTCCTGGACATTGCCCGACGGTACAGCATGGAGCCATCAAAAATAAGACAACGTGCTCTGAAGATTATTGACGAAATATATACGGTTAAAAACGATTGGGTAACCCCTTACAAGGGGAGAAATGACCAGCCGCTGACGATCGCGCAGTATCGCGAGCGCCTGCAAATCAGGCTCGAAACTCCGCTTACCCATGTAATTGAGAGACGCAAAGCATTTAAAGGGGATAAACTTGTTGATGACCCGAAGAAGATCGACGCTGCCGTCAAGGGATTGAAGGATATTCTGAAGAAGGCCGGCGTTACTAAGAGCGAAAAAGCCTTTGCTAACATGGTCTTAGCCGAAATTCTGACCGCCCGCGCGAAGCGCTTCACCACCGTTGACAAAGTTAAGGCATTAACCTATTACAACCGCGCAATGCGGGCGCTGAGGAGAGCCCATGATCTCTTTAAAGAATTAGGCCGGGCTGGAGGCCCCAAACAGACTATTTACGCCAATGCGGCCCAGCAAATGCTGATCAAGATGTGTTACGAGATCGCGTTTAAGGTAAAAGGTCTTGAGAAGGTCGAAATACCACGCAAAAAATACCGACGGGGAGTTCAGGTATATACCATCAGAAAAGGAAAAATAAAAACCAGGAAGCTTCGCAAAGCCAAGGATATCGTTAAAAAGACCATCCATTTTATCCCGGATTCTGCCTCTGTACCAGGCAATGGCGGCCGTCCCGATATGACCGGCAAGAAGTTCAAAAAGGGCTTGCTTGGCGGCGGTGGTGGCGGACCTTCGGCCCCTACTCCGCCCGCCAGCTAATAAGAAAAAAATCCCCATTTGGATGCAAGTTTTTGTCTACTTAATCCGATAATATAGATAGAAGAGACAAGTATTTTGGATCGCCTGTTGCCAAAGTATTTGTAATCATAGCAACTAAAACCACGACAGCAGGCGTGGTTTTTTCTTTTGAAGGGAGGATCCTCTAGAGGGACAAACATGCTAGGATCAGTTGGATTATTTACGTCCGTTATACCGAAGATCCTGACATCCGGATCGGGCACTACGACCGGCGTGGCAGGCATCCCTTTAGCCACCGGCGACCAAAAACCCGAAGACAACATAAATCCGAAGACCCTCCCTGACAGCACCGTCCTCTCCGAGCACCGCAACCTGAGCTCTCTCCTCACCACGATCAAAGAAGCATATTTTGAATATTTCAGAGATAAACCGGAAGAAGCCAAAAAATACACCGACAAGCACCTCAAAAAATGGAAGATCAAAAACGTAAAAAACCTTGTAAAATGGATCAAGGCGAACTGGTGGCATAAAAAGGTCCGCCGGGTATTCGGCCCCGTCCTCTTCAATATCCGTATCGCTCTCATCGCCAACCAACCCAAGGCTTCCCGCCCCAGCATCGCCGGTCTGGAAGAAGGCAATGTCTATCTGACCCGGGTGAGCCTTTTCACGATCGACAAGGCGCATACATTTAACGCCCCCGCGGGCATCTGGGACAAAAAAGCCTGGGACGTTAAAGAATTAAAACCACTTAAAAAACAGATCAAGGCGCTTTACGCATCCCTGGGGCACAAATGGAACGACAAATTCGAAAATTACACCGCAAAAAGCCTGGTCTCCGTTTATAAATACTTGTTAAATCTCCGGGATAATAATCCCAGATTTAAAACAAAGATCTCTACCTATATTCCCCTTCTGAAGGTCACTCTTTCTAAACTCGGCCTGCTCTCCCAAACCGGCAAGAGTATGGACTTTGTCTGGTTTATGGCCCAGCAGGCGCGGGCCAATAAAACCTTAAATAAACCGGTCTGGAATCTCAAGGCTTTCCGGCAGTTGAAAGGAAAATTCTCCGCGGCCTATAAAAAAGCCTTCGGGCGAGAACTCCCCAAAGACTGGAAGCTTCAGAATATTCTTATTATTTACGAATACATCCTCCAGAATAAGGATAATAAACGCGTCAAAGATAATCTTGTCGGCCTACTTCCCGACCTCTGCCGCGCCCTGATCCAAACTACAGGAGTAAAATTAGATCCCGCCGCCGGGAGAAAAGATAAAAAGATTCGCACCTTCCAGCAAATCTATCTGGCGGTAAAAAAAGCACACGACAATCTCAAAGCGGAAAACGGAGTCGGCCTGGCCGAATTCCCCAAGAGCGCCGTTCTGGGCAAAGAAGAAATTAATACTATCTTAAGACTATACGGCGCCATCAAGAGAAAAGAGTTTGTCGACCGCTACCGCCAGGATGTCGAGCTTCTCGAAGGTTTCCAAAACGGCAATATTACCTTTGGCGGCGAGGTCGGATTCGGCGGATTTACTCTTTCACATGTCCAAGAGGAAGTCTGGCAGGTTCTCCGCAACGATCCTTCCAGATTTGCGGCCCTGCAGGGTGATCTTTCCACCGGGCAAAGATCGCTTCTCTACCGCAAATACAGCGATCCCAATTCGATCTTCAAGTATTATTTTGATTCCATCGAATCTGCTCTTACCAAAGGCCTGCGGGATAAAATTCAGTCCGAAGCCCGCCGGCGCGCGGTGGATATTTTTATCCGCACCGGGAAATCAAAAGAAAAAGACGCGCTTCTTAGAATAAGAAAAAAGATTGCTACTACCGAAGGGCTCTTAAGGGCTCGCATCTCGATCATTAAATATATTGAGAAATACAAAGGGATCAAGGCCGCGTATCGCGAAAAATTACTTAAAAAACATCGGGCCACAAGAACCAAACTCGAAGGGGAACTAAAAGGCCTCAAAGAAAAACTGAAAACCGTCAGAACAAATTACATCAAAACATTAGGTGATAAATTTAAGGCGGTTGAGACCGAACAAAAGCTCGCTATTCTGTGGAAATATCTCTGTAAAGTCGTAGCATACTCCAAGGGACAATTCCCCAAAGAAATTTGGGATACGGCCAAACTTTACGGCATTACGATCGATAAGACCAAACCCATCGAATCTTTCAAAAGACTGTTAGGCAAACAGGGACTGGGCGTCAATTTAACCATCCGGAAAAACGAAATTACCGGCAAAGATGAGCTGGTCTTTGCTAAATTCGAAAAAACCGACAAAAACCCAAGACATGCCAGCAACGAAGATATTAATCACGCTCGCTATGTGATCTACAAGAGCCTGGAAGAGAAACCCCCGGCCTCAGTTCTTGTCCCCGAAGATTACCTTAACGTCTTGTACGACAAAAAATTCCTGGGGTCCACCCTTCCCTTTATCTACAAAGCGGTAAAACGGAAGAAAGCCCCGGATAAATTCAAAGAGCCCGACAGTTACGCGTTTGAACTGCTCGACCGCGAGCGTCCCGAATTTATCGCTCTCAATTCTATCCTCCGGCTGGCACACCCTAAAAATGAGCTCACCGACCCGTTTGGCGCTTTCACTAAGTTTCTTAACGGGAAATTAGACCAGGCCAGCTGGTTCAAGCTTTTTCCCGATGACGCCAAACAGCGGCGCATCCAGCTAGATCAGATGCGCAGCCGCCTGCGCTGGGAAAGCATTACAAAAAATACCACCGCCCTGAACTCGGTCGCCAAATTATGCGGAGCAACCGGCGCGAACGACCCCGAATTCCAGTTTATCATCGACATCATTAAAGGAAAATCACGCATTGTTATCCAGGCGCCCCAGAGCAACGGGAAGCTTGATGAAAACAACACCAAGATATTCATTCTTATTAAGGGAAAATTAACTGAGCTCGAAGCGGGGAGCAAAAAGCTCTCTATCTTTCAGAAATTCTATAAGCGCTTTTATCACGGTCACGATGAAGATAATACCAACCGCCTTTCGGTCTTCGTCCGCCGTTATTTTTCCGACCTCGGCCTGTTTTCGCCGCAAACCGAGAGCATCGCTCTTGAATTGGCCACCAATATCTCCCGCGTCTCCGGCAAGAACAAAATATTACTTAACGAGCTCAAAAAGAAAGATTTTAAAGAGGCTTTCTTCAGCGCCTTGATCGCGGTCTTGCGAAGTTATGTCAGCGACTCGAGCAGCGAAGCGCCGGCTCAGAAATTTGCCCGCGTCCTCGAGTCCTGGTACGCCCAGAACCGCGCGGCGGTCACCAAGTCGATCGCCATGCGCGTGGGCATGAACGCCAAGAAAGGCGACAAGATCAAAGCCCTCCCCATGCTCGAAGAAAAGCTCGCGATGCTCTTTAAGATCAAAGGCCTCCTTGTTCAGATGGGTAGAGAGCTGATCCGGTCAGGGATGCTGGCCAGCGGATCCAATAATCAGCAGGTCCTGAATATTTTAAATAATACCGCCAATATCACCGACCGCATTCTCTTTTATCTGGAAACCGATTTTAAGCCGTTAAATCTCAAGGGCAGTGCCAGTTACGATATAATGAATAAGACCCAGTATTATGTGATGGACAGCCTGGTGGTAGACGCCATCGCCAAGCGTATCGCTTTTACTCCGCAGATCACGGCTGGCGCGCCGCGTACCCTTTTCGACCATTTCCGTTCCATCGGTATCGACATGGACGGAAGCAAGCCAAAACTGAGCAGCTGGTCATCCGGCCACCAGTGGCTCTATCAACAGCCCGCCGCGACCTTCCTCCTGTACTTGCACACCATGGTCCCGGGAGGCATCGGGGCCTTTGACAAATCCGGCAAGACCATCCGCGTCCGGAACAACATCGTAGGATTGGATATGATCAAGCTTGGCGCCCAGCTGCGCGCAAAGACCGGTGACGAAAAACTTGAGGTCTTATTTGTCAAAGCCGGAAAGATCATGCAGAAGAAGGGGATCTGTTTTGATAATTCTATTTTTGAAGGGATGGCCGAGAACCCGCCGCGGCAGCCCATTATCACCCGGGATGGAAACGTCCTAAGCAAAGCCGAATTCAAGGTCATTCAGGCCGTTATTATCAAATTACAGAACATGTTTGACCTGCTCACGCGTATTACCCAGCCCATTTCAGGAACTCAGCTGGTCGAATTCATGCGCGGCCGGCTCAAGAACCTGCCGGAGCCTTCTACCTGGGCTAAAGGCGTAGAAGCTGTCTCCACCCTGCCGGCAGCCGCGATCTCTAAGAGAATGCAGATCATCGACAGCGATAAGACCCTGGCGCTAAAATTCTCTCTCTTCCCCAAGATCGTATCCGCCTTTGCCGCTGGCGGCAAGAACTATCGTCTCAAAGGCGTCTCTTATACACGGGCCTTCTTTGAAGGCGTTGAAGGAGCAGGAAGCTGGAATGGCGAAATGATCCTTCGCTTCGTTTCCAAATTCGGCGGACTCCTCAGGAATTCATATTTTAACTCGCTGGTGGTCGGCATCCATGATGAACATATCAAGAAAGATCCGGCTAAGTTCCTTATGAAATATGCCAAGAGCCTGATGGCTAAGAATAAAACCATCAGCATTGGTCTCAAAGCCTTAAAAGATACTAAAAAAGATAAACATGCCAAGCTTTATCTCCAGGCGCTTTTAACTCTTTGGAAGCCGGGGATGAACTCATCACTTTATCGCGCCAATCACCGCACCACCGGCATTGGTCCGCTGGACACCCTTATCTCGCAGGCCGCGCGGGAACTTGTGGCCGGCAGGGATTATTTATCTTCAACCCTTTTGGGGATGGATGACACCGCCCCTTCTTATAATTATTCATTAAGATACAAGGCCTTCGCCGTAAAATCCGGCTATCGGTTCGCCGCGGGCTTCAACTTTAAAGATGCAAAAATCAGTTCCGACATGATTAAATTTGGCGGAAGCAAATTACTTGATTTTATCTTCATGATCGATGACAAAACCAAAGCCGATTTCCACAAGCTCTTTAAGATCGACGATCTGATGACCAATAACACGGTGCAATTCGCCGGAAAAATGCTGCTGATATTACTGGGCTCCAAAGATGAAAATGACAAGAAAATAATCAAGAGACTGGCGACGGCCTTTAAGATCCCCCAATCAAAACTGCAGGCGGTGGCCGAAAAGATGAAAGCTTATAATGGCGGAGACCTTACTGCTCTCGGATTTGATAAAGCCCTCCTTAAACAGGTCAAGTTTACCATTGTCCTGTTCGCCTTTGCCCAAAAAATGAAAAACTACTCCGGCGGAAGCATCTCTGATCTGGGCTACCTCGACCGCAATAGTGACAACGAGATGAAGCGGATTCTGGTCTTCTTTATCCGCAGTATTGCCCCCAACTTTGGCCTCCAGGTCGAAGGCGAATCGGACATGAACGTGGTCCTCATGCCGGTTATTATGGCCAATTATATGCGCGGCTGGGGCGCGGAGAACATAGACTTTGGCTCTACTTCGCCCCGCACGCATAATCGAGGATTCAGTATAAAGTATAAGAAGTCAAAGACCCGCACCATCCTTGAAAAAATTTGGGCTTCTATCCCGGGCGGTATGTCCAAGGGGCTGCACTTTAGCTTATTTATTCACCCCAGCATCCAGCTCGGTTTGCAAACGGGCTTCCTGGTTAAGCTGGGACGGGCATTAAACGCCGGCGACGATGTTCAGGTAAAACGCGTCCTGCAGGAGTGGCTGGTCATGCGTTTAAGCTTCTTTGCTTTCCAGTACAACCCCATCGCCCTGGCCCGCAACGGCGTCCAGGCCTGGCAGCAGGGCAATTATGCCGAAGCGATTGTTAACTTCTATTTTGCCAAACATACCTTCAGCAGCTGGATGAGATTACTGCAGAACACAGCTAAGGGCCTGCGGGCGATTTTAGGCCGGGGGCAATTTCTCCAGAAGCACCCCAAATTAGCGTCCTTGCTTAACCAAGCTGCGCATGAGGTAAATATCCTTTCGAATAAAGCTTTACTTCACGAAATAGATTCCCTGGGGAAAGGGAATACCCGGCTGCGCTGGACCTTCCGGCGCATTCTTTCGGCCGGAAAAGATCTTTTCATCTCGCCGCTTACGCGGGGGACCGCGATCGGATTTAAGGCCACGGGCAGACTGCATCTGGCATGGGAAAGACTGGCCAAATTGGCTCAGAATCCGGACAAAATAATTTCTCTCCCGGTCGAAATGGGTAACCGCACCGTTACCATGCGCATCCAGGCCCGCCATCTTTTCCGGATCTTTGCCGAAGCCATGAATCCAAGCGTGGTGCAGCGCGCCTTTAACGGACTTGTCTCCTTCATGCCGGGAAAAGGAAAGATAGTTCAGAATTTTAGCCGATTAAGCAGAAGTAATCGACAGGTGCTGCCAGATACGGTCGCGCTAAATGCGGGGAACCTAACTCGCGCTGAAGTTCGCCAGATCATGGGATTACTGTCGCAGGAAGCTCAACAGATAAGACATCACGGCTTAAAATACTTAAACGGCGAAGCAAAGGGAACGATTGGCAAAATATTGCTTCAAAGCCGGCGCTTTTTCGGAAAAGGCCTCGAATTCGCCATGGCGGACCAGATCGGTCTCCACCTGATCCGCGATATGAATGCTTCGCTTTCTCTCCGCGAGCATCTCCTGGGAGGCCGCTCCACCGGAATGCATGGGGCCCAAAAATTCCACGGAAAACATGCCGGCAACGGCCTGGCCTGGAGAATACTGGCAAATATCCCGGTCCTGCGCCGGCTCTATAAGCCATTGCTCGATAAACCTCGCTACAAAAATTGGAGAGAGCTCTATCGCGACGCTAAAAAGCACGGTCTCACGACCCATCTCGAAAATGAATGGGCTCAGCAAAGATCGCAAAACGGATTGCTGCACCGCGCCAAAGAAAGCGGGAAAACCGCTCTCACCCTGGGTATTTCCAGAGAACGCAGCCGTTATGTCAAAGCGCGTGTAAAAATGATATTCGATTTTTACATTGCGCGCAAAGAAACCTCCGTTTACAAGTATGTGCATGAAGTAGCGGGATTTGATATTACCAAAGGCGACCACCTCAGCCCGAAACAATTCGAAAACATTCTTCAACAGATAATCAAAGATCCGGCAAAACTGAATGAACTGAAAGGCAGGCTCCAGGGGCTCGATGCCGCCAGCGGCAATAAACCCTATTGCCTGAGCCTGTACGAAAATCTGCTCAAGGCCAGCCAGCCGGCCCAACCGCCCGAAACACCTCCGCCGGTTGCCCCCAAACCCGCCGGCGAGCCAAAAGAATATAAAATAAAAAATGACCTGAAAAACGCAAAGATAAGGTTTAGCCGCCGCGTTGGCGCCGCTTTTCGCGGGGTTTCAGAGGCGAGCCAAAAAGCCTTTGTTGAAGCGCTTAAGAAAGGCGGGGTCGAAAAAGTAATCGTCGGCCGCGGGGTCTCTTTTGCCAATGTCGGCGAAGCCGCCCTGCTCAATTTTATCAAGATTGTTGAATCCGGGCAGAAACTTCCATCAACTATTGTTTTCCAATCCAGGGGAGGAGAAATATTCTTGAGATCTGCCCTGCAGATCGAACAGTCGCTGCTCAGCTTCCCTGCAGCTAACATCAAAGGGGGAAAAGATCTGGCCAAATTGGGTAATAACGGATCCAGCCTCAAGGCCGAGATCAACATCCTCCGCCAGGGAGTGGAATCGGTTAGGTCTAAAGCGCTGGCGCGGGCCAATGACCTCATGATGCGGGGACAAATAACCGACGCGCAGCACACCAGAATGATGCGGGGAATAAACAGCGAAGCCAACAATTCCCTCAAGCCGGAAATCCTGGAAAAAGCCGCCCGCGAGAGCCTCGAAATCCGGGCCCTCGAAGAGCAAGCCGCCGCCCTGGAGGCCAAGACGATCGAGCTCGGAAAAGATGTAAAGGTAAAAGGATTCCGCGCCCGCTTAAAGAACATCCGCATTAAACTGGCCGCCCGGACCCGCGCTTTTATGAAAGCCCATGGGCCGGTGCTTGGCATCCTCCTTGGCCTCGAAATCTTTCGTCACCGCAAAGAAATACTAAAAGGCAATTTTTCCGGGGTTGCCAAGGCCGGCGCAGTTACGCTGGCCGGTTATGGACTTTTCATCGCAATCGAAGGAGGGGTGACACGGATAGTAAGCAATGGTAAAGTCGGAGTTAGCGCCGGTATGGCTACGGCAACCCTCCTCCCCGCCCTGATGACCGCCTATGGACTCAGGGACCAAATAATGCTTAGCGGCAACACCGGAGTGCAAACGGTTGCTTTAACCAAAGTCGGCATCGAAGCGGTCAAAGGCGCGGTCGCTTTTAAAGCGGGCGCGGGCGCAGCCAAATATACGCCCGGCGGCCCAGTTATCAAGGGGATTGCCGCCACCGCCGCCGCCATTTTAACCTACGCCGCCCTCGAACTGCTCGAAGACACCTGTATTGGCGAATGGTTGAGCAAGCGCCTGACCAAAGGACAAATCAAAGCTGAATTTGCAAAACTGAACTTTGGACATCTCAAACTCAAGGTCTCCGAGAAAGACAAGGATTACCATGAAAATAACGCATTCTTCGAGGATAAGACCATCACAGTTAAGACGAAGGATGGAACGAAAAAGATCAGCCGCGCCCAGTACACTCTAGCCATCTTGAAAATGGTCCAATCCATTGGCAGTATGGATGAGGCGAGACAATCCGCCTTCCTTAAGCAGCATGGGGCACTGGGCAGAAAACTTATGAATATCTACTACTCGCTCTATTACGCCACCGGATTAAAATTTGATAAGTGGTCTGATCTAGATGTCGGAGCGCTCGGCGCGGTCGTTGACGCCGTCGCAAAAATCGACAAAAAATATTCTGGCTGGAAACTGCGCAATTATAATCTTAAAGTGAAAAAGGTTACGCGCCGAATTGCCCACCCGTTGGGAGGCGACGCCGGAGAAGTTATCAATTATAAAGTATACGCACGCGCCGATATCGGCTATTCCGGCACCTGTGACGGCGGTTGGTGTTATCAAATTGAAAACGGCAAGCGAATGTACGGCGAGGCAACCCTTGAGCAACAAATTACCCAAAGCATGCCGGACGATCCGCTGGGCAAACGCCTCATGGAAGTGATGGTGCTCAAAAAATATAGGGTCGAACAATCAAATACCTGCGGAGATTCGATTGTTGACTGGGAAAGAGATGGAGATTCATATTCTCCAATTATCGCCAAGGACGATCCTTTTATGTGCGCTAACGCCGAGCAATACAATCTTTCTCTGCAAGACATTATGCGCTATGGAATGAACGTTCCTTTCGAGCATCTTGACCGGTTCCCCATCGCCAAACAGCAGCTGGTCAGCCTTCTAACGGTCAATGGATACGATCCGTATTTTGTGGATACCAACGGCAAGAAGGTCGCCACCAAGGTCAGCATCGAGCGCGCTTATATGCGCTATAAGACCCACCAGGCCAGCCTCCAGGTCCATAATAACACCGGCCTTTCTCTGCCAGAATATGTCGCCGACTACGGGACCGATATTCTCTTCGCGGACTATCCATTCTTACAAAGCACGACCACCCTGGGCATTGAACCCAGCGGTGATGGGAATAGGGTCGTTGTTGACGAAACAGGTTGGGATATTAATTCTATTTTCCAACCCTGGAGCATGGGTGAGGTAAATAACTCTTCCTCGGGCGCATACGCTGGTTTCTATTACCTGACCAAATCGGCCGGCAGCGCTTATCAGATGATGAACGTGCCCAGCGATTTCAACTGCTATACTCCTGTTTATTATGACGGAAACAACCCAGCATTTGTTATTGGAGGGAAGAACGTCGTAGTGACTCCGGAAACAGATACAACTTCCGGTTGTGATGCAATGTGGGAAAATTATTCCTTCTGGAATAACCGGTCCGACAATCATCCTCTCGACCTCGAACGCCCCGTCGTCTGGGATCTCACCAGTGGGGCGATTACTCAAGTTATGCCCGGAGCACCGAATTTAACTAACTACAGCTATTTAATTGAAGACTCAAATGATTCTGGCACGCGGGTTGGCCGCTATTACATTGAGAATAACACGATCCTCAGTTTACTGGGAAAGGCTCGCCGCCCTGCGGTAATACGATAATAATTAACTAAAGAAATATTGGCCCGGCGATTAATCCGCCTTCGCCGATTAAACGCGAGGCAGGAACTTATAAATGGTGGGAGCAGCGATTAACAGGCTCGTTGTTTCCCACCTTTTATGGGCTCCGGCGGACAAAGCAGGCTCGCTTGTCCTCCGAAGCGAAGCGCAGGAGGATCGGGCCTTTTTCTTTTTTGACCCCCGCCCCTGTCGAGATCTCGACACCTCTAATCTCTTTTCAATATAGTTTTTATTATAAAAGAGGGAAATTCTAATCTTAGCGGGGCTGGCAATAAGATTGCTGTTCTTTAATTGATGCCCGTTATTCGGTTATGGACCCGCTACCCGTATCGTATTTGGGTTACGATGCCCGGCCAAACAACAAATATCGGGCATCGATACGGGCCTCGTAACCGTAACCGAAAATCGGGCTTCACAAAGGGGGGAAATATATGCGTAAACCAATCGCAAGTTATAGGGATTTAGAGGTATATCAGAACACCTACTCAGCAATGATTCGCGTATTCAAAGAGGTCGTCCCAAAGCTGCCAAATTCAGAAAAATACGATTTGATCAATCAAATCAGCAGAGCGTGCAAGGCCATTCCAAGATTAATAGCAGAAGGATACGCAAAACGACATCAACGGATGGGCTTTCAAAAATACCTGGACGACGCAATGGCCGAATGCAACGAAATGGTAGTTTCTATATCACAATGCCGTGACCTTTATAATATCTCCTGCGAAGAATTGATAGACATGTATGATAAATCAGGAAGACAACTATATAAGCTGTCCATGTCTTGGACCAATTTCAAGAAAAAAGAAATACGAACATCTTAACCGAACTTCGATACGGGCTTCGTTACCTTAACCCGGCTTCGGGCTTCTATTTTAACCAGGTGGCCACTTAAGAGGTCTTCCACCTAACAAATGAAAGTGTAGATGAGCCACGGCTTGCCCCGAATCCCTCCCGTGATTAACAATTATCCGATAACCGGTCTTATCGATCCCCTTCTCTTCCGCCAGCTTTTTCATCACCGCAAAAAGATCGCTGACTACCGCAGCCGCCTCTTTATCCGCGACTGAAGAAATATGTTTTTTAGGAATAACTAAAATATGGGTGGGCGCCTTGGGATTAATATCGTTAAAGGCAAAAATATTGTCATCTTCATACACGACTGAAGAAGGGATCTCTTTCTTTGAGATCTTACAAAACAAACAATCCGCCATTATATTTCACCTGCCAGAAGCTTCTTTATTTTCTCTTTAACCGTGGGGGTCTTTGAAAGCATTTCCGCCGCCTCCGCGCGGGTCAAAGCCTTTTTGGCATCAAAATCTTTTCCGCTTAAATATTCAAGAAATCCAGCCTGCTTGGTCGCGGCCACCGCCGGCGTCGCCCAGTGGAGTTTCTTGAGATCGGGAAAAACCTGGCTCTGCACCTTGGGCTTAACATATAAACCAGAAAATCTTGAAAAGATAACCGCCGCTTCAGCCCGCGATACCTCTTTGTAAGCGGCAAATGTCCCGTCCGGATATCCCTGCATATACCCACGCGCCACCGCCACTTCAATATAGGGCGAGACCCAGCTCGCAGCATCCACATCATCAAAAGTGGATTTAGCCGCCCGCGCCGTGCTGAATTCTTTGGCTTTGACCAGAATGACCGCCAGCTGGCCGCGGGTCAGCTTCTCATCCGGGCGGAAGGTCTGGTCCGGATATCCGCCAATGATATTTAAAGTAGCCAGATATTCGATCGGCTTCTTGGCCCAATAATTTTCCGGCAGATCGGTAAAGGTCTTAAGCTCGGGCTTGGGGACCACCACCGGACGCGGGACGGTTATCTCGCTCGTATTTTTCTTTTCTTTAAACTTCGGCGCTTCTTCCTCACCAACGTAACCGATCGAGAAAAATTGGACCCCGTTATCCGAAAGCTCGCCCATCTGCTGGAAAGCGTAATCAAAAGTATAGCCCAGGTATTTGATCCCCACCCCGAAAGTGTAATTATTGTCTATCCCGCCCCCCGCCGTCGTCGCCTTGGCTTTCTGGTCGATCCCCGCGCGCAGCGCCAGCATCTTGGCCGGCAAGTATTCCAGCCCCGTGTGCCAGGTCGCGGGGCGGCCAGGCTCTCTCTCGGTTTCGTAATCCAGGAGCAATCGAAGCTCCTGTTCTTTATTCTGGCGGATACCGTTCCGGCCGAAAATTGTAAATTCCCCTCCGGCGCGCAGGACCCGGTAGATCGGCTCGATCTCGTTATTCTTGTCCCAGATAAACCGGCCGCCCAGGTCCACGGGCAAAAAATTGTTAAAAGTGAATCCCAGCCGCGCCCAGGGACGGACCTGCCAGATCAGCCCCATATCTGCGTCCATCCCTCCCCCGACCGCCTCCTGCAAAGCGCCGCCGCCGCCCGTGAATCCCTGGAGGAAATATTTAATGTTCAGACCAAAAGCGACATCTTTGGCTTTACCTCTCAGTATCTTATCAAGCTTTACTCCATAGGAAAAAAACAGGATGCTCGAGCTGTAATCCGCCGAGCCGGTCTGCACCACCGCCGCCGCAGACCCCGACCCGGTAAGAGAAGTGATCGGAATACCCCCGACCGAAGCATTTAAATAACCAAAGCCGAATTTACCCATCGGCGAATAGTCGGCTGCGCCGATCATCAGGTAATTTATGTCGGAAAGGAGCGTCCCGCTCATGCTCGTAAGGTTAAAGTCGTTGTTCAGGGCGAGACCGGCGGGATTGACGAATATCGATGTGGCATCGTCCGCGCTCCCCACATAGGCCT
>Ga0209536_100007436_pt1 | contig 16595 bp, 16 predicted proteins | sample DeeMarSeWOR28_12_FD_187461 | JGI IMG/M metagenome (GOLD analysis project Ga0209536, IMG submission 187461) | Marine sediment microbial communities from White Oak River estuary, North Carolina - WOR-2-8_12 (SPAdes) (version 2) | ecosystem: Environmental > Aquatic > Marine > Intertidal zone >... | reverse complement strand
ACTGAATATCGAATGTCGAAGTAATGTATTTTGTCTATTTTATAAAAAAGACTGAGCGAAGCGAATCCACCCTTCGACATTCGTTATTCGATATTCTGCGGCTCTGCGGTTCGCTTTTAAAATATATAGAGTTTCATAATAGGTTTCAGATGTCAGGATTTAGCACCTCGGTTTGCTGACACCCGAAACCCGAAACACTGACATCTGAAACCTTTGAACTAACAGCGTACGCGGCAGCACCGACAACTAATTGTCGATGTCGATTTGTTAAGCGTTTAGACTTCTAATAATCGGCCTTGAGCGTTGTCAGGCGCACTTGATTGATGGTAACCGCCAACCGAAGCAGTCCGCCGGCGCCGCCGCTGGCATCGGTGATGGCCACCGTCGGTGTGTGGAGTTTGCCGTTTAACAGAAAATTTTCCAGATTCGCTTCGGCCGCCGAACCGAACAGGGCCGCCAAATCCACATCATCGCTCTGATTGGCGCTCAGGGTTGCAAAATCAAGGCTCAATAATCGATACAGGGTTGCACGGGCCTGGTTGGTAAATACCGCGAACTGCGCTTCAGCAGCAGTGGTTTTGACGGCCGGACCAATAGCGCTGATGATCGGAACAATGGCCATGGCCAGTATCATCACGGCGACCAGAATCTCCACCAAGGAAAAACCGCGGTTGCCTGTCAGCCTCAGTCGCATGGTATAGCCACCTTACTATGCGCTTAACGACATCAAATCGACAATTTATTGTAGATGTTACCGCCCGCGCTGTTATTTCAAAGGTTTCAGGTGTCAGGATTTAACACCTCGCGCCCCTGAAACCTGAAACCTACCACCTGCGCAATGGCTGCCCCGCCATTGCCCGTCAAATTTACCAGACCTTAATCTGACCGGTTGTCCCGTCAACTGAGATCATGCGCTGTTTATCATTCAACTGAATCACAAAAAGGCTGGCGGTCTCTGAGGAATGTCCATCCGGATAGAAGCGAATTTCGCCGCCGTCGGGTACGGTCGCAATCCGCACCCCGCCATAGAGCGTATCCAGGTTTTCGGTATACGGCGCCTTGCTCAGCGGATGCAGCACCACGCCGTTGGCCGCCACCGGCGGCAGATCATCCAGATGTGCCGCCGGGTCGCTCTGGTAGCGGCCGTCAAACACCGCAAACCAATTTCCGGCCACATCCGCCCGCAGACCAAAAAACCGTTGATGCTCAACGGCGAGGCTGCGGGCATAATGCAGCCCGGAGACCATCTCGGCCGCGGCTTCATTCAGTCTGACCGCGCTGATCATGCCGTTAAATTGCGGAATGCCGACCATGACCACGATGCCCAGAAGCAGGACGACGATCACACATTCCATCAGGGTCATACCATGCTGGCACCCACAGCCTTTCATCGGTTTTAACAGGCTCCTTGGCAACATTGCAGCGCGCTCGAGCGCTGGAAGCGTTAAAAATTCTCGTGCGCCACCCCGTTGGAGGAGCCGCCATCGCAGGCGATGAGTATTCCGGTTTGGGTAAAAAATTTGTACCCGTGACCGTTATCGGCCGCTGCCACGGTTCTGGCCGTCAGGTCGGTGGTGCTGTTGTCGATGACGATGGTGTTTTTGTTGTTGAACGGGTTGGGCGGCAGGGCATTGGATTTGATATACGGACCCAGCGGAAAATTGGTCTTGTCCGTCTTCGATGCCTGGCCGGATGGCTTGGTGTACAACGTCAGTTGATTGACAAAGGCGGCCGCCGCGTCTGCCGGCGGCCCGATTCCGTCCGTGTCGTCGACCGCTCCGGGATAGGTTTCATTGTGCTGGGCATAATAAATTTCGAGCAGGCTCCGCAATTGACTGAGGTTTGACTGGAGTGTACTCGCTTTGGTGTCTTCACTGGAAATGGTGATCTGCGGAACCACGACCATGGCCAGGATTCCCAGTAAAATAACAACGATCAGAATCTCCATGAGCGTGAACCCGGATTGATTCGTGAGAACATGTTTTCGCATTATGGGCACCTCCCTCACTTGAATATGGCAGCTTGAGTTTAAATATCGCTAAAGTATGGTATCGGCCAAAATTTTATAATCTTTAGCGGGATTTAGGTGCCGGGGAGGCTATTTGAAAAAAACGGGTGTGGTGGGAAAAGGAACGTGGGATCGATACTAACGATTGAAGATTGTAGATTGAATATTGAAGATTTAAGGTTCGCCTGCGGCGGATCAATTTTATAAACATCTAACCCGGCTGATTCGGAGCCGAAACAGTCTCAAACAAAGACGCAAATGCGTCAAGATTTATTTAATTCCTTACCTTTGCGGGAAAATTGTTTATCAAAAATACAAATCGTTATATTTAAGGGCCTAATAAGATGGCGGAGCAGAGCGACTTCAACAAATATTCAATCTGCAATCTGCAATCTTCAATTCAATGCAGGGCCTGGGACAATTTGAAGATGGGAAGAATCACTGAAGTGACGATCACCCCCACGATCCCGCCAATCACCAGCAGCGCCAGCGGCTCGATTTTAGCGGCAATGGCTTTGAGATTCCGGTCGACTTCCCCATCGTAGAATGTTGCCAGCCGCAACAGAACCTTGGGTAAATTCCCGGTCTCCTCGCCGGTGGCCACCATTTGTTTGACCGAGGCCGGTATATAGGGGAAGTCGGCCAGGGGCTGGGAAAATTTTCCGCCCTGTTGCACATGCACCACAATTTGGTCAATGAATTTTCTGAAATGGCGGTTGCCGGTGGTTCCGCGGGTCACCTCCAGCGCTTCCAACAGGGAGACCCGGCTCGCCATTAAACTGCCCAGGGTTCGCATGAGCTCACAGGTGTAGATCTTATTGGCGATGCGGGCGATCCACGGCCCGCTGACCAATATCCGGTCGATCACGGCCTGACCTTGTTCACTGTTTTTATAATAGGGCAGCCACACCGCCAGCCCCGCGCCCGCAATCAGATAGACCCAGCCGTATTCGCGCAGCGAGTGGCTGGCTGCGATCAGAAATCGGGTCGTCCATGGCAGGATATGGATCTTGCCCTCAAACAATACAACGAACTTCGGCAAAACGGCCACCATGATAAAGCCCACCGTCAGCATCGATAATATACACAGAAACAGCGGATAGGTCAGCGCGGTTTTGATTTGGGTGATGAGGGCCAGGCGCTTTTCTTCCATTTCGACGATCCGATCCAGGATTTCTTTCAGATAACCGCCGCTTTCGCCGGCCCGGATCATGCTGACATACAGCGGTTTAAACAGGGCCGGATGATGTCCCAGCGCTTCGGATAGCTGGCGGCCGGCTTCAATTTCCATTATAACCGCCTGGACTGCGGTTTTGAAACTGAGATTGTTGGATTGGTTGCCAATGTTTTCCAGCGCACTTCGCAACGGCATCTGGATTTCGAGCATGAGCGAAAGCTGAGAGAAAAAAAATACCAGCTCCTCGGGCTTGATGGGTTTTTTAAACCGCCGCCAGATATTATTGGGCCGGGACCGGTCGGAAGCGGGCTGTTTCACCCCGGTTTTCGACGCCGGACGCTGGTTATGAGAGTAGATTTGAATTGCCATGGTCCCCTACCGGGCTGATGAAAATCATGCTTTCTTTTCGAAATGTTAGGTTTATTAATTGTTACCGTTTTTATTCCGCCTAGATTTTGGATTTGAGAATTCGGATTTTAGATTTAAGGAATTCTGTTCATTATATATAATTGATAGAGCGCAGCGATTCCATCCACCCGAAATCCGAAATCTAAAATCCCAAATTATAACTCGTGACGTCATGGGAATAAAAAAGGGAGGAATTTGTAATGACCAATTTTGCATTTATTCACCACCCCACCTTTGCCCTGCGCCTCACCGGCTGCTGATCGATATAACGCGGCGGGCTTCTTCGATGGTTGTCAGACCTTGCAGCACTTTTTCGAAGCCCAGCGCTTTTAAATCTTCAAATTTGGTTTTCCTCAAATGGCGCTGCAGCGCCTCAATGGTCGGGTCGTTCAGGATGATGGAGCGCAATTCATCATCCATTTGCAGCAGTTCGTGAATCCCGCTGCGCCCCCTGAATCCCGAATCATAGCAGGCGGAACACCCCTTGCCCCGGGTCAGGCGAATCTTTTTAGCCGGGTCAAGCCCCAATTCCTGCAAGACGGTCTTGGCCGCATAGTGGGTTGTGCGGCATTCGGGGCAGATGGTTCGCAACAAGCGCTGGGCCAAAACAGCCAGCAGGGAGGCCGAGATCAGATAGGATTCGGCGCCCATCTCCAGCAGGCGCGTGACGGCACTGACACTATCGTTGGTGTGCAGGGTTGAAAGCACCAGGTGACCGGTCAATGAGGCCTGGATGGCGATTTCGGCCGTTTCACGGTCACGGATCTCGCCCACCAAAATAATATCCGGATCCTGTCTGAGCGCATGCTTCAAGACTTTGGCAAATGAAAGCCCAATGCCTTCCATGACCTGGTTTTGATTGATCTGCTCCAGTTGATACTCCACCGGGTCTTCGATGGTAATGATATTTTTTTCGCTGCTGCTCAGCATGCTGATGGCCGCATACAGCGTCGTGGTCTTGCCGCTGCCGGTGGGGCCGCAAACCAGAATCAGTCCATAGCTGCTTCTGAGAACTGCTTTAAAGCGCTCCAATACCTGCGGATTAAAACCCAGTTTATCGATGTCAAGTATGGCCTGGCTGCGATCCAGTATTCGCAAGACCACTTTTTCACCATGAATACCCGGCATGGACGAAAACCGCAGGTCCACCTTGCGCCCGTCGATTTGAACCTGAATGCGTCCATCCTGCGGAATCCGTCTTTCGGAAATATCCAGATTGGCCAACACCTTGAGCCGCGAGACGACCGGCGGATGCATGTCAATGCGGTGCGACATCAATTCGTACAGCAGGCCGTCGATGCGAATCCGGACCTGGAATTTTCCGGTCCGGGGTTCGATGTGAATATCACTGGCCCCGTCCCGGATGGCTTTGATCAGGATCATATTGGTCAGGTGAATCACAGGGCTCTCGTCCGAGCGTTCCGATAATTCGGCGATATCGGCTTCAGCCTGGCCCTGAATGACTTCGATTTCCGAATCTTCCAAGCTCTTCATGACGTCATCGATGCTCATCTGCTCCTGGTAGCACTCGCTGATGGCTTCGACAATGTCAGCGGCCCGGCAAAGCACAGGCTGCACGCGCATTCCGGTGATGTTGGTGACCTCGTCAAATACAAAAATAGCATTGGGGTCGGTTGTCGCCAGCGTGACCACGTTGTCGACCACAAACATGGGTATGACTTGAAAATGAAGGGCCTTTTCCTTGGGCAGGATGTGAACGATGCGCGGGTCCACCAGGCCTTTACGCAGCCGCAGATGGGGGATTCCGAGCTGTTCGCCCAGCAGGCACGTCAGTTCATCTTCGGTCAGGATGCCTTCCTCGATCAGGATCTGCCCCAGGGGCTTGGCTGTTTCTTTTTGCAGTCCCAGCACTTCGCTCAGCCGGTGAGGCGAAATGCGGCTGTCGTTGACCAGTATCTCGCCAATCTTTTGGCGGTTGATCAGGTAATCATTTTTCATGGATTGTGCCGAATGGCTTCGTGTATGTCTCTAAAGACGTTCAGAACGTTGATGAGCCGCGTCGCATAAAGAATATCCCGGCCAATTTCATTGAGGCCGATGATCTTCAGCACACCGCCATTGTCTTTCAAATCCTTGTGCGCCCGAACCAAAAGTTCCAAAACCGCGCTGTCCATAAATTTTACCGACTTGCAGTCCACAATGACTTCGGTTTTGGGCTGGCGGATGCAGTCGTTGAGAACCGTGGCCAGTTCTTCAATATTATGATAGCCCAGCGACACGTTCGGGGTCAAAATCGTCCGCACGCCGACCTTTGATATTCGAATCAGCGTTGACGGCTGGTCGGCTGGCATCGTTTCAGAAGTTGTGGGCATTGTCTTTTACCTTCAAATCCCGGCTGATAATTTCCTCGAACACTGCCAGGCAATTCGGATCCAACTGCGTCCCGGCTTCCTTTTCCATGATTGCGAGGGCTTCTGCGGGTGATCGGGCGGCTCGATAAGCCCGGTTCGTCGTCAGGGCGTCAAAGGTGTCGGCCACCGCGATCAGGCGGGCATGGTAGGGAATCTCCCGGCCTTTTAATCCCGCGGGATACCCTCGACCGTCATAGCGTTCATGGTGGTGGAGAATGCCCGGCAGCGAGTCTGACAATTGTTCAAGCGGCTTTAAAATGTCATATCCCTTCTGGGGATGTTCTTTGATGCACTTCATTTCCTGGTTGTCGAGAGACATCGATTTTGTCAAAATTTGCTCCGGGGTACCGATTTTGCCGATGTCGTGCAACAGCGCCGCCAGCTGCAACACTTTTTTTTCTTGATCGTCCATTCGCTGATGAGCGGCGAGCAGCATACAGTATTGGCTGACGCGCTCCGAGTGTCCGCGGGTGTATTCATCCTTGGCCTCAATCGCTTGGACCAGGGATTTGACCACGTGAATCAGCAAGCGCTCCAAATCATAATACAGATCCGAACCGAAAATCACGAGAGCCAATTGTTCGGCCATGCTCATCAAGAGCCTCAGTTCGCTCCTTCTGAATATTTCATCGCTGTTAAAGGACACCAATCCCAGCCAGCCGTAAAGGCTGCCTTCGTGCTGTATCTTGACCGCCAAAAAACGGTAGGCCTTGGCATGCAGCCGGCTGAAGGCCGGGTTTTGATTGGACGCATTGATCATAAAATAGTTTTTGGTCTCGTGGGCGGGGTCGCGCAAGACGGCGGCGTTCAGATTTTTGACAAATGATTCCAGATCGCGCTGGTTGGCACCAAAATCCTTGCGGCTGACGATGACGTTGTTTTCTTCCCGTCCCGGCATCGCGATGAAAGCCAGATCCATGCGCATGGCTTCCATGATATCCTGGGCCAGATCCGTCTGCTTGCGACCGGGAAATTTTAATGACTTGATCTGACCGGCGACCGTCGAGTAGACATAGATATCTTCGAGGGCTTTGGTGAGCTCCGAAGCCAGGGATTCAATCTCGGTCTGGCTGCTGCAGTGCTGCTCGATGAGCCCGGCCAGATGGCCCAGCAAGCGCTGCATCTGATTGCTGCCCGTTTCCGGCCGCTCATCTAATATCGCGCCATTCGCCAACGTGCCGGCGTTGGCCGTATATGCGATCAAGGTTCCGACGGGTTCCTGGCCATTGCTGACCGGCATGCCGAACACATGCTGCTGGTCACCGAACACGGCGTGCTGGAACGTCGCGCGCCGCCTGACGCGCTCTGAAAAATCCCGCGCTTGGCTGTCAACAGAACGCTCCGGCGGCCTTGATGCCGACGAGAAGACGGGCCGGGACGCATTCCAGACTTCGACGTCTATTTGACTGAGGGCCGCCAGGCTGGAAAATAATCCTGCAAAAGGTTCGACATCTATATTTTTCACCGCTTTATTCCAAGGTATTGATCAATACATTCCACCAGCCGCGCCGGGCTGAAGGGTTTTTCCATAAACAGGGTATCCTGCAGTTGGTTGATCCACTGCTGCTCGTCCTGGGCGATTCGACAGGTGACGACGATGGTCAAAAAGGGCCGCGCCTGCTTCAGCGCATTGCTTTGCTCACAGAGCTGCTGGCCGTCCAGCTCCGGCATCATGATATCGGTGACGACCGCATCCGGCTGTTCGGTTTTAATCAATTCAAGCCCCTGTCTGCCGTTATGGGCGATCAGTACCTGGTAGCCGCTGTTTTTTAATTTGAACTCCAGCACCCGCCTGATGGGGGCTTCATCGTCGACGATCAAAACTTTCTTATTGACTTCCAAGGTCGTATGCCTCCTGCGGGATGCGAATGGTGATTTGGGTTCCTTTGCCGGGCTCGCTTTCGACTTCCAGCATTCCGCCGTGGGCGCTGATGATCGCTTCGGTGATCGCCAGGCCGAAACCGCTGCCGGGTTGCTCAACAATACGCGGATCGGATGACCGGTAAGTTTTATCGAATATGCGGGGACGATCCTCTTTCGAAATACCGTAACCGGTATCGGAAATTTCAAAGATGACATGCTGATCGGATTCAAAGAGCGAGAAGGTAATACTGCCGTTTTGCGGCGTATATTTGACGGCATTGCTCAGGACATTGTTAAGGGCGACTTTGAGTTGCTCTTTGTCGCCGACCAGTGTCGGGAAATTGTCGGGCACCAGTTTTTCAACCTTAATTTGCTTCTTGAGGGCGGCCGCCTCCGCGGCGTTGATGCAGTCCTGGTATAGCCAGTCCGTGCGCACCAGCTCTTTGTTGAATGTCAGACCCCCCAGCTCGATTTTTGACATGTTCAAAAGATTGTGGATCAATTGGGTCAGGCGGCTGGTTTCATCTCTAATGGTGTTGTAAAATTCTTTTTTGACTTCAGGGTCCTGGATTTCATCATCCATCAGCATTTCATTGTAGGCCGTGATCGTGGTCAAAGGGGTCCTGAGTTCGTGGGCCAACTGGGTTACAAACTCTTTCATGGTCTTTTCACCCTGTATTTCATGGGTGATATCTTTGAGCGAAATAATCTTGCCGATCGGTGTACCGTCGTCATCCCGTAAATAGGAAAACGTGACGCGAAAGGTTTCATCCGGCGCCAAATCGTCAAAAGTGGTTTCTATATGATGCGGGCTGCTGACGGGTTGGGTGGATCCTTTGCGGGCGGCGAATTGCGCGATGTCTTTGTTGGGCAGTGCCTCCGCGACGGGATGATCAAGCACCTCGGCCAGCTGCTTGTTCATCAGACTCAGCGCAAACGTGTTGGCATGGGTGATGTTGTCCTGAATATCGGTGATCACCACGCCGTAGTTGGTGGCGTCAAGAATGTTAACAATCTGATTTTTTTCGAATGTCGCCACGCCAAGCCGGGTGGAAAGTTCCACGTTTTCGGATTCGGTATCTTTCAGCTTTTTTTCCAGGCGGGTCAATGCCTGACCGAGTCTTTGAACAAGGGCGTGAATACTGTAGGAATCCTGCGGATTTTCAATGCTGGCCGCGGAATCGTCATTTAATGTGGTCAATTCAGATGGGATGTGAGTCAGCGGGTGCAGCACCTGGGTGATGCCGTAGTAGACAAACGTGACCGCCGCAATAATCAAAAAGCAGATCATGGCCAGCAGGCTCATGCGCTCTATCGAGAAGAACGATACCTGCGGCAGGTTGAATCCAATCCTGACGGTTCCGGTTTTTTGACCGTTTTCAAACATCGGCGTGGCAAATTCATAGAATGTCTTTGGGGATCCATTCATTTGATACTTTTGCTGGGTCAACCCGATGGCGTACAAGGATTTCGTTTTAACGGCCGGCGGTATTTTCGCCGCCATATCCTTGGGCGTTAATACGATCATCGGCAGCCCCGCTGCGTCATGGATGATACAGTAGGCCACCCCTTGCGGGTATGTAAATTTTGCCAGTGTTTTCAGGACAATATCCCGTCGCTCATTGCCTAAGCTGCTGATGGGATGCGTCGCGATCAGGCTGACCAGATAGTTGCCTTTGGTATAAATTTGCCTCATATTCTGTTTTTTATCATGGTTGGCCAGAGCCAGGGCAATGGTGGCGATGCCGACCACCATTGCCAGAGGGACAATGATAAATCTTAGCCGTGTCAGACCGGCTTTTTGCCTAAAAATTCTGTTCATACGCGTCTTTCATAAAATGTTTGCAAAACATTAGGTCAACGATAATGATAACCTGATGAATTCATTTAATTTAAATCGTTTCAAAGCCTCGCTAAAAGACACCGCTGATGATTTATCTATCGGTAATTAAGGCGCATTCTTTAGAAAATTCTGATTTCCCCAAAAAGGCCTTGATCAATGACAGGTGCCGATCATATATTATGCTTGAGGACAGAGGTCAGAGGACAGATGACTGAGGACAGAAGACAGAGAACAGAGGTCAGACGACAGTAGGAGATGAAGTCGGAAGTCGGGATGCGGAAGTCGGAAAACAGAGAACAGAAGACAAATAACCTTAACGTTGCGAAAATTCATTATTGTAGGGTAGGCTGTGCCCACCACACATAGCTGATTTTATCTGTCAGTTGATTCTTTCAACGATATCAACTCAACAAACTCAAAAAGCTCAATAAACACAACAAACCATATCAACAAAAATAGGAGTGTAAATCGGAAATTTGGAATTCATTTTGAATGTATTATCAGAATCCTGGCATCTGCTGCGCGAGGCGTCGGTTTACATTATATTCGGGTTGCTGGTCAGTGGACTGCTGCGGGTATTTCTGAATCCGAACACGGTAATCCGGCACCTGGGCCGGGGGCGGTTTTCATCCGTTTTCAAAGCGGCTTTTCTGGGCATCCCGATTCCGTTGTGATCGTGCGGGGTCCTGCCGGCAGCCGTGTCGCTGCGCAAACAGGGTGCCAACAACGGCGCCACCACCGCTTTTTTAATCTCGACCCCCGAATCCGGTGTGGATTCCATTTCCATTACCTACGCCCTGCTGGACCCGATCATGACGGTGGCCAGGCCCCTGGTGGCCTTTGTCACGGCGACATTGGCCGGGATAGCCGAAAATCTGTTGGGCAACAGCGATCGCAACCAACGGATCATACCGGATCTCAGCTGCCCGGTCGACAACTGCTGTGACGGTCAAAATTGCGACCCGCAAACCCATAGACGCCACCACACGATATTTGAAAAAATCAAGGTGGGAGTGATCTACGCCTTTCGCGATCTGTGGCAAGATATTGCCAAATGGTTTCTTTTCGGCGTGCTGCTGGCGGGATTCATCACGGTGTTGATCCCGGATGATATTTTCGGCAGATATCTCGGATCCGGCTTGTCGGCCATGCTGCTGATGCTGGCCATTGGAATTCCATTATATATCTGTGCCACCGCTTCAACCCCGATTGCGGCGGCCCTGATCTTAAAAGGCGTCAGTCCGGGAGCCGCCCTGGTCTTTTTATTGGTCGGACCCGCCACGAATGTGGCATCGCTAACGGTTGTCACGGGAATTCTCGGCAAACGGGCCACGGCCATTTACCTGGGGACCATTGCGGTATCGGCGGTATTTTTCGGATTGGTTGTCGACCAGGTCTACAGCCAGATGGGAATTTCAGCCCAGGCCATGGTGGGCCAGGCCTCCGAGGTGATCCCCCTGTGGGTTCAGTGGGCCGCGGCGTTTTTGGTGCTGGCTTTATCGCTTAAGCCGCTTTACCGGCTGCTGACCTCACATAATATCCGTTTCAGACGGGCAGCGGCGACCAGGCCGGGTAGCCGCGCTGCCGCCGCACCTGATTCCGAAAATGGATTGCCGTCAGCGGGATGCGGTCCGACCTGAGATTGTTCTTAGGAGTCCGGGGGACCCCGCTGGCATAGCGCAAAGAGCATAGGGCATAGCCGCAGAACTTAGTTGACTCGGATCTTCTGCTATTTGATCTCTGCGCCCTGCGCTCTGCCCTCTGCCCCATGCCCTCTGCCCTCTGCCCATGCGCTTGGCCCCCCGCGCCATGCCCCCTGCACTTTTTTACCTGCCGTCGATTAGGCGCTGGGCGGCGCAAAAAATGAATAAGCCGGGTCCGTCTGTCGACAAGGTTGCCAGGGTGATATTGAGTTCCGTGGCCAGCTGCACCGCCAGGGCCGTGGGCCTCGATATGGCCAGAATAACGGGTATGCGCGCCCGGGCTGCTTTTTGAACCAGCTCAAAACTGATGCGGGATGACAGGACCAGCAGGGCGGCCTGATCAAGTTTTTTAGCCAGAAAAATTTTTCCGATAACCTTATCCAGCGCATTGTGGCGTCCAACGTCTTCGGCCGAAGCCAATAATTCAAAATCCGAATCAAATAAAACCGCCGCATGCGCTGCCCGGGTTTGGTGGCGCAATGGCTGATGCCGGGTAATTTTCTCCAGACAGGCGTGCGCCCGGCTGATGTCGATACGGCCGTTATTTTTCAGGGGCTGAATTTTCTGAAAAAGGTCCTTGACGATCTCTTTGCCACAAAGGCCGCAGCTGGTTTGACTGATAAATCCCCGGCGGTCCAGGATCTGGGATATTTGTTCACGCCGCGACGGCTCCAGCGTGACGGCAACCGTATTGGTATCCTCACCATCACAGAAAGCCAGTGATTTGTAATCATCAGGCGTGTCAATTATTCCTTCCGTCAGGCAAAATCCGGCCACCAGCTCGATTTCATCCCCCGGGGTGCGCATGACAACCGAGTATGGATTTCCCTGAATACGAATCGACAGCGGTTCTTCGCCTAACAGGTCCTTATTGGTCGATCTATTGGATGTCTGGTCCCAGTGGATAATCTGTTGTTGAATCGTCGTATTCAAAAATTCCTCCTAATTAATCTGCTAATTACTCCGCCCTAAAAAGAACCGAAACAGGGTTTGTCACGTTGAATCGATTGATTGAAAAAAGCGATTGATTCGGTTTTTAACCGGGCGGATTAATTAATTGATGCTACGCATCTTTTTTTGGTTAACAGCATGCAAGCGATTCGTTCCAAATATACTACTGGGAAGATATCCTCCGCCCCATGCCCTGTGTTCCATAAATATATGACTGAATGATCATTTGTCTATTTTCCAGAGAATTAGTGATCATTTTGTTTTTCGGCCCGCTAAATTGATTCGCCGGGTACGCAAAAAATATGGTGAGAAAAAAACCTAAAAAAAATGCGCAGCATAACATAATTAATCCGCCGGCATGCAGGACCAAGAAATGGCGCTGCTCCCCAAAAGGCCAATAGTGCCCTGAATGGGTTGGTTTTCAGCGGATTAATTATTGCGGACTAATTATTTGCTTGACAAATCACCTGAAAAGATTAATATTTGCAAATTTTGAATCAGAGATTACATTGTATCTAATATGAATCGTTCAACGTTCAAGGTTTTCAGCTGAGGTGCCCTAACGGGTCCACCAAAGCAGTACGCCTCAATCGCATCGAACCCGATATGAGTCAAGGCTTGTTCAAACAGCGCAATATCAAGTCAGAGAAATCAGGCGACATAACCTTTGAACCCGGAACCGGTTTTAAAGAATCCACAGGAGGCCAATCCGATGTACGCGGTAGTCAACACAGGCGGAAAACAATACAAAGTGCAGCAAGGTGAAGTTTTAAGAGTTGAAAAGATCCCGGGGGATGTCGGCAGTCCCGTAACGTTTGACCGGGTATTGATGTTTTCGGATGGGGAAAATGTCAGCATTGGCCAGCCCGTGCTCGATAATGTCGCCGTTGAAGGACACATTGTCGAACAGGGCAAAGCCAAAAAAATCATCGTTTTTAAATACAAAAAACGCAAACGCTACCGCCGCAAACAGGGTCATCGCCAGACATTTACGGCGGTGCAAATCGACAGCATCGCCCCCACGGCAGATAGGGCCGAAGAACCGCCGCAAAAAGCGGAAGAAGCCCAACCGGAAGCCGCACCCAAGAAAGAGGCCGCCAAGAAAACCGAGGCTAAGGCGGCCGTGCCCGCAGAAGAGACGGTTGCCGAGGAGAAGCCTGCAACCAAAGCGTCCGCAACCAAAAAAGCGGTCCCCCAGGAGAAGGACGAAGAATAAACATCGTTTAACCGTTACTAATGATGTCTTCGGTAAATGCCGGCAGGCGATCTGAAATAAATTGAAATATATGCGCAGCATTCAATAATTTAGCCGCCGGAGCTTCATTCTAAAAGGTTTATTCAGCTATCAAGATAAACAAACTTAAGGCCTTGGAATCGCTATATTTCAAGGCGGATAAATTAGGAGTTTTAAAAATGGCTCATAAAAAAGCAGGCGGCAGTTCAAAAAACGGTCGCGACAGCAATGCCCAACGACGTGGGGTCAAACGCTTCGGCGGAGAAAAGGTCAAAGCCGGCAATATCCTGGTGCGCCAGCTGGGCACTAAAATTCATCCGGGCATTAACGTCGGCATGGGCAAGGACTACACCATCTTTGCCAAAATCGACGGTACCGTGGCTTTTGAAAGACTGGGACGCGATCGTAAAAAAGTGAGTGTTCATGCAGAGTGAAATTTATTGATGAAGTTTTCATTACCGTTCAGTCCGGCGACGGTGGTCGCGGGTGTGTAAGTTTCCGGCGTGAAAAATTTGTTCCCCGCGGTGGTCCGGACGGTGGCGATGGGGGCAAAGGCGGTGATGTAATTTTGCAAAGTACGTCGCACCGGCGCACGTTATACCCCTTCCGGTTCAGGCGGCAGTTTAAGGCGAAAAACGGTGCCCCCGGCCAGGGCAAGAATAAAACCGGCAAGACGGCCGAAAACCTCATCATCGAAATACCGCCGGGAACTCTGGTCAGCGATGCCGAAACCAGCGATTTGCTGAAAGATTTCACCCAACCCGGCGAATCGTTTTTGGCGGCCGAGGGCGGCCGCGGCGGCCAGGGAAACGCCCGCTTCAAAACCTCCACCAACCGCGCTCCGCGCTATGCGCAACCCGGTGAACCCGGCCAATTTTTCAAGCTCAAGCTCGAACTCAAACTTCTGGCTGATGTCGGCATCATCGGTTTGCCCAACGCCGGAAAATCAACCCTGATCAGTGTTATTTCTTCAGCGACCCCTAAAATTGCGGATTATCCTTTCACCACCCTCAATCCGACTTTGGGCGTGGTTCAACCCGACCAGCAAGAGTCCTTTGTCGTTGCCGATATACCCGGATTAATCGAAGGCGCTCACCAGGGAGCCGGTCTGGGTATTCGCTTTTTACGCCATATTGAAAGGACCCGGATCCTGGTTCACCTGATAGATGCCTCGAATATCGATCCGCAAAATCCTCTGGCTAGCTATGAAACCATCAACAGGGAACTGGCACAATACAACCCGCTGCTGACGGAAAAGCCCCAGATTCTTGTTTTAAACAAAATGGACATTCCGGGCACCGAACAAATCGCAGAGAAATTTCAGGCGGCGGTCAAAAACCGGCAGGTGTTGTTGATTTCTGCTGCTGCCCGCAAGGGGATTAAGGCCTTGAAGCTAAAGTTGGCAGAATCTCTCGGAAATCATAATTCGCAGCAGGGTGAATAGTTTACCGGCAGGACCGATTTCATGGCGGCAAAGCGTAAATTGAATTTTGACGGGGCCAAACGGGTCGTGGTGAAAGTGGGCAGCAACGTGCTGACCCAAGACAATGGCTTAAACTTGAAAGCCATGCGGTCCATCACCCGCCAAATAGGAAAACTGATTGAAAACGGCCTGGAAGTGATCCTGGTGTCTTCCGGGGCCATGGCTTCGGGTATTAAAAAAATCGGCCTTCCCGCCAGACCGGACGAACTTCCCAAACGACAGGCCGTGGCGGCCGTCGGGCAGGCCGGCTTGATGATGGAATATGAAAAAGCCTTTGGCCGCCACCACCTGAAAGTCGCCCAGATTCTTTTAACCAGCGAAGATCTCTCCAACCGCAAACGATATTTAAACGCCCGCAACACCCTGAATACCCTGTTGTCATGGCGGGTGGTGCCGATTATCAATGAGAACGACACGGTGTGGGTTGAAGAAATTAAACTGGGCGACAACGACAACCTGGCGGCCATGATCACGCTGTTGATGGATGCCGATTTACTGATTAATCTTACGGATATAGACGGTCTGTTTAACCGGGATCCGCGGGTTCATCCGGATGCGGAACTGATCGATGCCGTCACGTGCATCACTAAAGATACTGAAAAGTATGCCGGGGACATTCCCGGCGCCCTGGGAACCGGGGGCATGATCAGCAAAATCAAAGCGGCCCGCAAGGTGAACTCCGCCGGCGTGCCGATGATAATTGCCAGAGGAGATAAACCGAATATTTTGCTCAAGCTGTTTTCCGGTCAGAAGCAGGGAACTTATTTTATACCCCAGAAGCAGCGCTTGACCAGCCGCAAGTGCTGGATTGCCTATTCCTTAAAGCCCAGAGGCTCCATCAAAATTGACGACGGCGCCGTCAAGGCGATCTTAAAAAACGGCAAAAGTCTGTTGCCCAGCGGAATTATTGCGGTAAATAACGATTTTGACGTCGGTGCGGCGGTAGAGTTTCAAAACCAGCGCAATGAATCCTTGGGAATCGGGCTGGTCAACTACAGCTCGGCTGATATCAATAAGATTAAAGGGTTGAAATCCAGCCGCATAAAACAGGTCCTGGGCCACAAATCCTATGATGAGATCATACACCGGGACAATCTTGCTATTACGGCTGAAGATGAGGTATAAGGTTATTTGAATTCGGAAGTCGGAATTCGGAAGTCGGAAGGTGGAAGGCAAGGAGCGGCGTTCGGTGTTCGGCGCACGGCGTTCGATTGATAAATGCAGCGGCGGGGTTTATCCCCATGAGCGCTTAATCAAGGCTTGTCTTATAAAAATTTCCAATTTTTGTAGTGGCGGGGTTTATCCCCGCCTCCCGGTTCGTTCCGAAACCTTGAAGTAGTTGCAATCGGATTTCCGAACATTCGGGAAAATACGCAAAATAATATAAATTCCGGAAAATTACCATGACCATAGAATCCACTATATCGACAATGGCCCAGACTGCCCGGGAGGCGGCCAACCGGCTGGTGCGGCTGTCTTCCGATCAGAAAAATGCGGCCTTAACCGCGATTGCAGCCGGCCTGGAAGACCAAGCCGCTTTTATCCAGTCGGAA
>Ga0209536_100007435_pt1 | contig 16597 bp, 13 predicted proteins | sample DeeMarSeWOR28_12_FD_187461 | JGI IMG/M metagenome (GOLD analysis project Ga0209536, IMG submission 187461) | Marine sediment microbial communities from White Oak River estuary, North Carolina - WOR-2-8_12 (SPAdes) (version 2) | ecosystem: Environmental > Aquatic > Marine > Intertidal zone >... | reverse complement strand
AAACGATCTCCGCGTGGCCCTCTGGCGCGTCGTTATAGCCGAACACGTGCATCGGTCGCGTGACCGTGACGCCGGGCGTCCCGACTGGCACCAGGATCTGCGATTGTTGGATGTAGCGGTTGGCGTTGTCCGGGTCGGTCTTGCCCATGACGATGAGAATCTTGCACTGCTTGCGGCAGGCGCCGGAGGCATAGAATTTGGTCCCATTGATGATGTAATCGTCACCGTCACGCACCATCGAGGTCTCGATATTGGTAGCATCGCTGGAGGCTACGGCGGGTTCGGTCATGGCGAAGGCGGAGCGGATATCACCCGCCAGCAGTGGCTCCAGCCATTGTTTTTTCTGTTCTTCGTTGCCGTATTTTGCCAGCACCTCCATGTTGCCGGTGTCCGGCGCTGAGCAGTTGAAGACCTCCGAGGCCCAGATGACACGTCCCATCTCCTCGGCCAGAGGGGCATACTCGAGATTGGTCAGGCCGCCGCTGTAGCTGTCATGCTCGAGTGGCAGAAACAGGTTCCAGAGCCCCGCCTGGCGCGCCTTGGCCTTGAGTTCCTCGACGATAGGGGGCGTATTCCAGAGGTCTGCCTGGACCTGCGCGGCATGGGTGCTCTCGTTCGGAATGATGTGTTCTTCCAGGAAAGCACGGACTTGCCGTACCAGTCCGCTTGTCTTTTCGCTGTGTTCAAAATTCATGGTGCTGCACCTTGGTGGCTCAGTAATACGTGATGGCCCCGCTGCGATCGGGGTGATCGAGATGGGGTACGTGGTTGAAACCGGAAAAATGGGCATTCCTCGCGTTGAAGAACAGGTGGCTGATACCGGAGTTGCGCATTTGGAGGTTCATGTGGACCATGGCAGCTGCCGGCGCCTCCAACACCTGCCGCAGGGCCATGGAGATGGCGCCGCCAGAGCTGATCAGCAGAGTCCGGCTGCCCTCGCCGCGCGGCCCGGTCAGGGCTGCCAGCCCCGCCTGCACGCGTGCATCAAAGTCGTCCCATCGCTCGGGCAGGGTGTCCGGCAGGCGGTTCTCGGCCCAGGCCAGTAATGCGTTGCGCAAAATTCGCGAAAAGCTTTGAAGGGATGCCCCCGGTGCCGGCTGTTCTTTCGGATGTTGCTCGAGAAAAGCGCTGACGATCGCCTCGAAATCGAACTCGTCCCAGGCCGGGTCCGTTTCGGGAAGTGCAGGCTCCTGGCCCATGCCGCGAAGGATGCCTTCGGCTGTTTCGTGATGCCTGACCATGCCACCGCAGATGACCCGGTCGAACGACAGGCCGCGATAGCGAAAGTACTCGCCAAGCCAGTTCGCCTGGCGATGGCCCAGTTCGGACAGGCGATCGTAATCGTCCGTGCCGAAGGAGGCCTGGGCATGACGAACCAGGAACAATTCCGACATTCGCAAAGCACTCGAGGAATACCAGCATTCAGCTTAGGCAATGAAGGAATATTTTTCCAATTTATTATATTTATTAGTATATATTCACAATATTTATAACAGGACGTGACATGTCATTACCCAAAACCGATCTGAACCTGTTCCTGGTCTTCGACGTGGTTTACGAAGAGCGAAACCTGACTCGGGCCGCGCACCTCCTGCACATCACCCAGCCGGCGGTGAGCAATGCTCTGAAACGCTTGCGGCTGGCCTTCAACGATCCGTTGTTCGTGCGCACTCCCAGGGGTGTTGCGCCGACCCCAGTGGCGGACAACATTGCCGGACAGGTCAAGGAAGCGCTGAACCTGCTGAGCATCAGCCTGAACGAAAGCGCGAAATTTCTGCCGCGGGTGTCGGATAAGGTATTTGCCCTCGGTGTTCATGACATTGAAGAGGCCGTCCTGGTGCCCCGGTTGATGGAGCGCCTGGAGGCCATGGCGCCATGCGTGTCGCTTGAATGCCTTTCGGTCCCTCGTGACGAATTGGAGCGCGAACTCGCTGCAGGCACGCTGGACTTTGCCCTAGACGTGCCGCTGTTTTCGGTACCGCAGTTGTGCCGCCAGCTGGTCAGCGCAGAGCGCTATGTCTGTGCCCTGCGGCCGGGCCACCCGGCGGCGGCAGAGGCACTCACACTTGAGCGTTACCTCGAGCTGAACCATGTGCATGTTTCGACCAGGCGTCAGGGCGTCGGGCATATCGACCGGGCACTCGAGCGCCTCGGGCGCAGCCGCACGATCAGGCTGCGCATGATGAGCTACATGGCGGCCCCGCAGGTGGTGGCGTCGACGGACCTCGCGCTGACTATTCCCCGTACGCTGGCATCGATGTATGGACTGACCGCACTGGAACTGCCCTTCGAGGTAGGAACGCTCGATCAATACCTTTACTGGCACAAGAATGCCGACGAAGACCGGGCCAATACCTGGATGCGTGGGGTGCTGTTGGACTTGATGGGAAACCCGGACATTCCCCGGGCAGGTAAGAAAGCATGAATCGCCGGTCGCCACCCAGACCGGGCCATTGACGAGAGTCATGGCGTCGCCCTACCCGAAACGGTGAGAATTTCACTGAACTGATCGTTCAGACACTCGCATTCGGGAGAAACCGTCATGACCGACAAGCAAGCGGACCTGGCCGGTCCGGGCATCAGCACCTACGAGGAAGTGGCGAAAATCCTGCCGCGTGATTATGCGTCACTGCTCACCCCCCGCGAAACGATGCAGGCCCTGTACGGCGTCAAAAACTACATAGAGGAGAACCTGTGCCGGGAACTGAACCTGATGATGGTCCAGGTGCCGCTGATCGTGGATCGCGCGAGTGGCGTCAACGACATGCTGGACCGCGACGGCTCGCGAACCCCGGTGGAATTCCCCTGCGGGCTGGGCCTGGACAGGCCCATCGCCGCGCAGGTCGTGCAGGCCGCCACCAAGTGGAAGCGGATGGCGCTGAAAACGTTCGATTGCCAGGTCGGGCAGGGCATCTGCACCGACATGAAGGCCATCCGTAAGGACTATTTTCTCGACCACGACCATAGCGCCTACGTAGACCAGTGGGACTGGGAGCGGGCCATCACGGCCGATCAGCGCAACCTCGATTTCCTGACCGACACGGTGCGCCGGATCTGGAAGGTCATCAAGGGTGCCGAGGACTTTGCCCAGGACATGTTCCCGCAGCTCAAGGATCCGAAATACCCGGGCCTGCCGCAGGAACTGACCTTTTTCCATGCCGAGGACATCCTGGACATGTATCCCGACCTGCCACGCAAGCAGCGGGAGACGCGGCTGATCCAGGAATACCCGGCAGTGTTCATCTATGGCATTGGCTGGCCGCTCAGGGACGGTTATCCGCATGAATTGCGTGCCGCGGACTACGACGACTGGGTGACCGAGACGACTTCAGCCGATGGCCGGCCGATGCACGGACTGAACGGCGATATCCTGGTCTGGAACCCTGTCACGCAGCGCCGCCATGAACTGACCTCGATGGGTGTGCGGGTGACGAAGGAGACCCTGCTGCAGCAATTGGAACTGAGCGGACAGATGGAACTCGTCGAGCAACCCTACCACCAGGCGATCCTGAATGACCAAATACCGCTGAGCATCGGCGGCGGCATCGGGCAGTCGCGAGTCTACATGCTGCTGTTGAAGAAAGCGCACCTGGGTGAAGTCGGCGTTACCGTGTGGCCGAAAGAACTGAAGGACATTTGCGCGGAACGCAATATCCACGTGCTCACCTAGGACCGAATCCATTCAGGACCGGGAGGCTTCCTGCTCGGGAGGTGCCGGGTATCGCCTGCCAGATCATCCATGCACCGCGGTGATTACGGGTGGATGGCGGGTCGAAAGTCAGCGGTGCTTTACGCCCAGGTGTACCAGCGCATACCCCGACAGCACGATCTGGGCGACCGCGAGCCCGATGACTTCGCCCGACTCATTGGCGATCACGGCGGTGTAGCGGTCGGTCAAGGGGTCGATGATGGTGCCGAGTCGGTCACCACTGGTCACAGCCTGGCCCAGCTTCACGGTCGGGAAGAAGTAGCCGCCGGCGCCGAGCGGCACGCGCACCCAGGTGGTCTTGGTATAAATGCGCGATTCAGGCACCTCGAATGCCTTGCCGCCCTTGATCATCGCGAGGTGTGCCATGACGCTTTCGATCCCCTGCACGCCGGCGGCGATCTGGTCGAGGTCGAAGCGCGACGGCTCGCCGGCTTCGTAGATGATCGCAGGAATGCCGATGTCCCCCGCCTCACGGCGGATGCTGCCGTTGGGGCCCTCGCTTAGCACCACGATGCCGAGGCCAAAATGGCGGGCCAGGTCCAGCGCGACGTCGTTCTTGGCTGTCACGCGGATCTGCGGGTGGTTGCTGCGGCTGAACGAGCCGGTGTGGAGGTCGATCAGGTACTGGCAGTTGCGACGAATCTCGGTAAACAGCGTGTGGGCGACGATGGACGTGACGCTGCCGTTCGAGCGTCCCGGGAACTCACGGTTGAGGTCCCGGCGGTCCTGCATGTAACGGTTGCCCGAACGCACCCCCGCCGCATTGACCATGGGAAAAACGATCACGGTGCCGCTCAGTTCCTTGGGATCGATCCAGCTGAACGCGCGGCGGGCGATTTCGGTGCCGTTGATCTCGTCACCGTGGATACCGGCGGTGATGCACAAGGAAGGGCCATAAAGCGCACCGCGCGCGACGAACACCGGGGCATCGAGATAGGCGGATTCGAAACTGGTTTCGCCGCCGTACGGAAAGCGCAGGGTCTCGCCGGGCCAGATTTTCCGCCCGGCCACTTCCACCGGGCCCCACTGGGCCGCGAAGGCCGATTGAACCAGCAGGGCGGCCAGAATCGTGAGAAGGATGGCCGTTCGATGAGCCCTTGTCCTTGGCATGCTGAATTGTTTCCTAAACGACTGTTACCTGGATAGTTGGCTATCAGACCCGGTTTGCTCGAGGGAGTTCTCCGCGTGCTCGCGGAGCCGTCATTATAGCCAAGCGCAGGACACCCGCATAAATAACAGAATCGCTTTTCAAAAAATTTTATACTGGAGCATGCCTGCCGAAGAAGTGATGCACGCTTTGGAAATCGTCAGCACCAGTGACCCGAACGACAACGACTGGCTCACCTTGCGGTCCGAATTCATCCCAGAAGTCGAACGGGAGGAACAACGCAAGTTCCTGCGCGCTTTCGCCCGGGATACCGCCGCCTTCCGCGCCTTCGTGGCCCGTGACGCGGTTTCGGGCCTTATGGGGTTCGCGGAGGTCGCCGTGCGCGGCGATTTCGTCAACGGTTGCGAACATCGCCCGGCCCTGTTTCTGGAAGGGATTTATGTGCGCCCGGAACACCGTGGCCGGGGTGTGGCCCGCGCCCTGTGTGACGCCGCGGGGGACTGGGGCCTGGCGCAAGGCTGCCGGGAATTCGCATCCGACGTTTACATCGACGACCACGACAGCCTGGCCGCCCATCGCGGGCTGGGCTTCGAAGAAACAGAGCGGGTCGTCTATTTTCGGAAGCTCCTGGCCAATACATAAACCAAATCCGGGAAACCATCATGTCGAGCAAGTCAGGAACCAGGGACATCAAGGGCAAGCACCTCTTGGTGGTCAACACCGGCAATCGCAAAAAGCGCTTCACGCTCAAGCGGTTACGCGATCTGGGTTGCAAGCTGATCATCCTGAATGCCACGGAAAACTGGGGCGCGGCCTATGCGTCGCACTGGATCCTGGCCGACACCAGCGACCACACGGCATCGTTGCGCGCCGTGAAGGACTTTTTCGCGCAGCACCCCGAGCTGGGCCCAGACGGCGTCATCACGTTCTGGGAAGACGATGTGCTGCTCACTTCGCGGATCCGCGACCGTCTCGGGCTGATCGGCATACCCTATGAAGTGGCGCGCCTGGCCCGTGACAAGCATCTGTTCCGTGCATTCTGCACCGAGCACGGCCTGCCGGCGCCCGGCCACGCACCCATCCCCGAAGATAGCGACCCGGCGGCCGCCGTCTCGGGTCTGAGCTACCCGATGGTCGTGAAGCCGGTGTATGGCGCCAGCAGCGCTTACGTGGTGCGCGTGAACAATGAGCAGGAATTGCGGGAAACGGTCGACTACCTGAGGCACAACATTTCCACCGACGTGGAGTCGGCGCTCTCGGTGAGCGATGCGATCATGGCCGAGGAGTATATCGACGGCAACGAGGTGGATATCGACATGTTGCTGCAGAACGGCAAGATCAAGTTCTGGTCGATGAGCGACAACGATGCCACGCGTGAACCCTACTTCGTGGAGACCGGGCAGTGCATTCCGACGCGGCTATCACAGTCGCAGCAATCGGAGCTCGTCACCATGGCCGAGGAGATGCTGGAATTACTGGGCGTCGAGGACGGCTGCATTCATTTCGAGGCCAAGTACGGCTCGCGTGGGCCGATGCCGATCGAAATCAACCTGCGCATGGGCGGTGACGAGGTCTATTACTTCGTCAAGACGGCCTGGGGCGTCGACCTGATCGAAAATGCGGCCAAGGTCATGCTGGGGCAATATGTCCGACGCATCGTCAAGCCCGAGCGTCCCAAAAAGTTTGTCTCCGGCAAGTACTTCCTGCCGCCCTACTCGGGAGTCGTGGCTTCCTTGTCTTTGCCGAAGAAAGTGCCGGACGGTGAATTGGAGTTCTTCAAAGAAGTGGGCGACGCCGTGCTTGCACCGCCGCTGGGCTACGAATACCTGGGCTGGATCTACGCGGTCGCCGACACGCTCGGGGAAGCCGAGGAGCGTGTCGAGCGCATCATGTCCGGCGTGGACATCGAGATCGCCAAGTTCTCGCGGGGTTCGTCGCTGGGACGATCCATCCGCAGGAGCGGCATGTCCGCCGCCCGGCTGACCCGTCGCGCCGTGATCGGCGCCGCGCGGATCGAGCACATCCGCACCCTGCCGCTGGAAAAGCAGCGCAACCTGCACGTCGGGATCGCCAGCAACGGCTTCGCAGGCAGTGAAAACCCGATCGAGGCCGAGCTGACTTCGGACGCCGAGGCCATCGCCGCGACCCTGGGCGACCGCGGCTACCGCACCACCTTCCTGGATTTCAATCACCCCTTCGAGGCCGCCCAGCAGATCCAGGATGACAAGATCGACATCATTTTCAACCTGTGCGAACGCATCAATCACAGTGGTCTGCTGGAGCCGCATGCCGCCTCGATACTCGATATCCTGCAGGTGCCCTACACCGGGTCCAACCCGTTTACCCTGAGCCTTTGCCTGGACAAGATTCGCGTCAAGAAGCTGTTTTCCTACCACCGCATACCGACGCCGCGCTGGGACTACCTGTACGAGGCCGATGACAGCTTCGAAGAAGACTTTCCGCTGCCGGCTATTGTCAAACCCGCCAACAGCGACAGTTCCATAGGCATCACCAATGACTCGGTGGTCGATAGCCGCGCGGCTCTGCAGGAGCGGATCCGCTACGTGCTGGAAGACCTCAAAAGGCCGGCACTGATCGAGGAATTCGTCGATGGCGACGAGTACGACGTGTCCATCCTCGGCAACTGGGACGACAAGCAGCGCATCCTGCCCCTGTCGCGGTCGGTGTTCGCGGCGCTGCCGGAGGGCTACTGGCACATGTACCCCTACGAGGCCAAGTTCATGGGCAGCGAGGTGCACAAGAAGGGCATCGAGGTACAGCGTCCACCCAAGGGTGTGCCGGGCAAGCTGACGTCGCTGATCTCCGAGATGGCGCTGGACGCCCTCAACGTGGTCGGCTGCAGCGACTATGGCCGCGTCGAGGTGCGCGTGGACCCGAATGGCAACCCCTGCGTATTGGAAGTGAATCCCAACCCGTCCATCGGCCCGACCGATTGCGTGCCAAGCGTGGCCAAACTCGCCGGCATGGATTATGGCGATTTCCTGGAAGAAATCCTGCGCCTGGCCATCCGCCGCTACCGTGACCGGCCGCCTTACTACCACCTGCAGATGACGACGCTCTGACGGCCGCAAGGCCCAGAACCTGGGAGGCGATTCATTGGCCGAAACGGTAATCATCAACGATGTCGGCCCGCGGGATGGCCTGCAGAGCCAATCCAAAATGCTGCTGCCCGCGGAGCGCGTGCGCTTGGTGCGGTCGTTACTGGCAGCTGGCCTCCGGCACATTGAGGTGGGTGCCTTCGTTTCGCCCCGGGCGGTACCGGCGATGGCGGGGGCGGAAGAAGTTCTGTCAAGTCTGCTTCCCACCCCGGGAGCCACGCTGACCGTGTTGATCCCCAATCTCAGGGGCTATGAGCTGGCGCTTGCCGCGGGTGCTGGAAGCGTTTGCCTCGTGCTTTACGGCAGCGAGGGGATGGCGCGGGCGAATGTGCGGATGTGCCGTGCTGAGGCTGAAACAGCAGCTATGGAGATTCTTGATCGCGCGCGAGTGGACGGTGTTCGGGTTACTGCCACCGTTGCGGTGGCATTTGAATGTCCCTACGACGGCCCGGTGAACCCTTCAATCATCCTTGATATGGCGGCCCATTTTCTCGAATTGGGGGCGGATGAGCTGTGCGTGGCCGATACCATAGGCGCAGCAAACCCACGCCAGGTGAGGTCGTTGACCCGGACGTTGGTTGAGCAACACGGTGCGGACCGCCTCGCATGCCATTTTCACGATACCCGAGCCATGGGCCTCGCCAATGTTTTTGCGGCCATCGAGTCCGGCGTCCGCAAATTCGATGCCTCAATCGCAGGTTTGGGGGGTTGTCCGTTCGCACCGGGCACATCCGGCAATGTCGCAACGGAAGATGTGGTCATGATGCTGGAGCAGATGGGTTTTGCGACTGGCATCGACATGGGTCGCCTGCTGCAGGCGGCTGAACTGGCTCACGAGCTGACGGGTACCGCGCCGGGTGGACGTGCGGCCGCGTGGTTGAACCGGTACTACAGGAAACAGATGAATTGAATTCCGCTCAAAAACCCGCGCCCAGTACGTTGTGCCCTCGGGCGATCGCCATGGCGCCGCTGCGCACCACGGCGAGGATTTCGGAGCAACCGCCCAGGCGGGCGATGAAGTCATCCATGTGGTCGCTGAGCCCGGTCAGCTCAACTGTATAGGTTTCCGGGCTGTCATCCAGCACGCGCCCGCCCGCTGATTCGACGATGGGGGGCAAGTCCGATTCCGCACCGGGATTGAGCCGGACCTTGATCAACAGAATTTCGCGCTCTATGTGGTCGTCCATTGTCATGTCGGCCGTATTGACCACGTCGACCAGCTTGAGCAGTTGCTTGTTGATCTGGTCGATGACCTCGTCGGAGCCGGTTGTGACCAAAGTCAGGCGCGAAATTTCCGGGTGTTCCGTAGGGGCCACGTTCAGCGATTCGATGTTGTAACCGCGTGTTGAAAACAGGGCCGCTACACGGGCCAGGGCCCCGGCCTCGTTCTGCAGCAGAATTGAGATGATGTGACGCATGATATTCGCCATGTTGGCGCATCTTGGCGGCTATTGCAATGCGGGTTCAGATGACAGAAACTTCCAAGGATGATGACCCCGACTGCGCAAAAATTGACCACTGTTTCGCACCCGCTGGCGGGCAAAACCATGACCGGTGCCGAGATCATCGTCCAGGTTCTGGCGGATCAGGGCGTGGACGTCATATTCGGCTACAGCGGGGGGGCTATTCTGCCCACCTACGACGCGGTTTTCCGCTTCAACGCCAAGCATCAGGACGCCGCCGGCAAGGAGCCGATGCCGTTGATCGTGCCGGCCAACGAGCAGGGTGCCGGATTCATGGCCGCCGGCTATGCCCGAGCCAGCGGCCGGGTCGGAGTCGTGATGGTGACTTCGGGCCCGGGAGCCACCAATACCGTGACGCCCGTGCGCGACTCGATGGCCGACTCCACGCCCATCGTCGTGATCTGCGGCCAGGTGCCGACCCCGGCGATCGGCACGGATGCGTTCCAGGAAGCACCGGTTTCGAGCTGTCTCGGTCCGGTCGCCAAGCATACCTTCCTGGTGACCGATCCGGAAAAGCTCGAAGCAACGGTCCGCACGGCGTTCGAGATCGCCCGAACCGGGCGTCCCGGCCCGGTGGTGATCGACCTGCCCAAGGACGTGCAGAACTGGAGCGGAACCTTTCGCGGCCAGGGCCTGTTGCCGGTGCCGGGCTATCGCCAGCGCTTGCACGCGGCGCGCGACAACGTGCTGAGTGAAGCCAAGTGCGCCAAGTTCTTCGGCATGCTGGAGGCATCGAAGCGCCCGCTGATCTATGCCGGCGGCGGCGTCATCAACGGTGACGCCACGGAAGAATTGCGGCGTCTGGCCGACCATTTCGGTATTCCGGTCACCACGACGCTGATGGGCATTGGCGCGGTCGATACGACGCAGCCGCTTTCACTGCACATGCTCGGCATGCATGGACTGGCCAGTGCCAACTACGCCGTCGAGGACTGTGATTTCCTGATCGCCGTCGGCGCGCGCTTCGACGATCGGGTCGCGGGTTTGCCGGAGCGATTTGCCCCCAAGGCCAGGAACATCGCCCAGTTCGATATCGATCCCTCGGAGATCGGCAAGGTCAAGGCCATCGACTGGTCACATGTCGGCGTGCTCAAGCACGATTTGCAGGCGATCGTCGAATACGGCATCCGGCACCGTATTGCGCCGGATTTCAGTGACTGGCACGGTGAAATCACGGATCTCAAGAGCACCTACCGGCTGAATTACGACCGGGAAAGCGAACTGATCCAGCCCTATGCGGTCATCGAGGCCATCAACGAGATCACCGGCGGCGGCGCCATCATTTCCACCGGTGTGGGGCAACATCAGATGTGGGCCGCCCAGTATTTCGATTACAAGTATCCGAGACTGTGGCTCACTTCGGGCAGCATGGGGACCATGGGCTTTGGCCTGCCGGCGGCAATCGGCGCGCAGTTCGCGGCGCCGAATCAACTGGTTATCGATGTTGACGGCGATGCCAGCATCCGTATGAATCTGGGCGAGCTCGAAACCGCCACCACCTATGACCTGCCGGTCAAAGTGCTGGTACTGAACAATTTCGGCGATGGCATGGTCAAGCAGTGGCAGAAGCTTTATTACAAGGGCCGGCTGTCGGCCAGCGACAAGTCGCTGCGCAAGAAGGATTTCATCAAGGCAGCCGAGGCCGACGGCTTCGAGTACGCCGTGCGGTTGGATGACCGCAAGGATCTTGACCGTGTGGTGGGTGAGTGGCTGGCTTTCCCCGGGCCTGCCTTCCTGGAGGTTATCATCGACCCCGATGCCGGCGTTTATCCGATGGTGGGGCCGGGCCTGGCCTACGACCAGATGATCACAGGCGACTTCATTCCAAACCGCGCTCGGGTCACTGAAGACGACATCGACGGCTCATCGATGTTCTGAGCGCCCAGGGTGCCGCGATTCCGGAAGCATCTTGCGCAGGGCAGGGTGCGCGAGGGTTTGACTTCCACTGTCCGACCGCTGAGAAATAAAAGGCTGATCCGATGACTCTTTCCGTTCCCGATATCTGCGACCAGTTCATCGACGAGATCGTCGTCTTTGACCCGGTCTTCCGGGATTTCGGCGCCAGGCGCAAGTTTTGTGGCGAGATCGTCACCATCCGTTGCTTCGAGGACAATTCACTGGTCGGCGAAACGGTGCGCACGCCGGGCCAGGGCCGGGTCATCGTCGTCGACGGGGGCGGCTCCCTGCGTCGTGCCTTGCTCGGTGACCTGCTGGCGGCTGCGGCGGCGAAAAACGGCTGGCGGGGACTGGTCATCAACGGTGCCGTGCGCGACGTGGAGATCCTCGAGACCATCGATTTGGGGGTCAAGGCGCTGGCTGCCTGTCCCGTCAAGACGGATAAGCGCGGTGAGGGCCAGCTGGACGTGTCGCTGCGATTTGCTGGCGCACAGCTCGATCCGGGACAGCATCTTTACGCAGACGCCAACGGTGTCGTGGTAGCCCGGCGCCGACTCGGCGTTGACTTTTAGCTGGTGGCGATGATGCAGGAACCCGCAACAGAGGCGGCAGCCGCCGCTGCGGAACAACCCGTTGCCGAACAGTTCCTGGTTGACCTCAAGCTCGACATCGGCCCTTGGCTGCCCGACAGCATGCAGCCATTTTGGGCGTTCCTCCAGGACTATCCCCTGTTACTGGTAGTGATCCTTGCCGCGCTGGGTTACCTGGTCGGTAAAGGTCTGCAGTGGGGGCTGCGTCATCTGCTGGAACGGTTTACCCAACGCACCAAGTCGGACCTCGACGACCGCATGGGTCTCTACCTGACCAAGCCGGTCGTGCAAACGACGGTAATCGTCGCGCTCGTCGCTGCCGTGAAGTCGTTCGGTTTTGACGAATCTGCAGATCGCTTCATGGTCCGGGTCCTGCTCACTTGCCTGATTCTCTTGTGGGGTCGCGCCTGGTTCCAAGCCGCTTCGCTCGTCATTGGTTTGATGGCGCGAGATGCGCATCGGTTTCCGGCTTTTCAGCCACGCACGCGGCCATTGTTCGAAATGGGCGTCAAGCTGGTACTTCTTTCGGTCTTTGTCTGGCTGTTCATGGCCCTCTGGGACATTGACGGCACTGCTTGGCTGGCCTCTGCCGGCGTGATCGGCATCGCGGTGGGCTTTGCCGCCAAGGATACGTTGGCGAACCTGATCTCAGGGGTGTCAATCATTGCAGATGCCCCCTATAAGATCGGCGACTACATCGTCCTGGACACCGGTGAGCGGGGTGTGGTGACCGAACTGGGCATGCGGTCGACCCGCTTACTGACTCGGGACGATGTTGAGATTTCAATCCCCAACGCTGTGATGGGCAACGCCAAGATCACCAATGAGAGCGGCGGTCCCGCAGTGGAGCATCGTATCCGTATACCGGTCGGCGTCGCCTATGGCACCAAGCCCGCTGCGGTCGTGGAGGTGCTCGAGCAGATCGCCAACGAAAATGAACTGCTTGTAAAGCAACCGGCGCCGCGCGCACGCATGCGCGCATTCGCAGATAGCTCGGTCAACTTCGAACTGCTGGCATGGATCCGCTCGCCGGAGCAGCGCGGCCTCGTCCAGCACCAGATCCTCATGGAAATCGAACGGCGATTCGCCGAGCAAGGGATCCACATTCCGTTCCCGCAACGGGACATTCACATAAAAAGCGGTGGAACAGGAACCGAGCTCGGCGGAAAGTCTTAGCGCAGCAGGTAGCGCTGAAGGAACAAAGCGACCGCCTGCTCGTAGACCCGTCGATTTTCCCCGCGTTCGTAGCCGTGCCCCTCGTTCAGGGCTTCTATGTACCAGACGGGTTGCCCGCGATCGCGCAGTGCCTGGACGATCTGCTCGGACTCGCTGGCCGGTACGCGCGGATCATTGCGGCCCTGCACCACCAGCAGTGGCATATCGATTCTTTCCACGTTGTTCAGTGGGCTGATGCGTTCGAGATACCGGCGCACTTCGGGGTCACGCTCGTCGCCATACTCGTAGCGCCGGAACGCGCGCCGGTAATCCTCGGTGTTTTCCAGAAACGACACGAAGTTGCTGAAGCCGACGACATCGACGCCTGCCCTTAGACGGTCACTGTATTCGACGGCGGAGGCCAGCACGACATAGCCCCCATAGCTCGAGCCGTAGATGGCCACCCGCCCGGCGTCCAGTTCCGGCTGTAGTGCGATCCAGTCGAGCAGGGCGCCAATGTCCCGAATCGCGTCCTCGCGGCGGAAATCGTTATCGAGGGACAGGTATTCGATATCGTAGCCCGCCGAGCCGCGGATATTCGGAGCGATCACCGCGGCACCCAGTTCCTTGACCCACATCTGCGTGCGCCCGCTGAATCCCGGGCGATACTGGGACTCGGGTCCGCCGTGGACATAGATGATGACGGGGTGAGGACCCGGACCCCGTGGTCGGTAGATGAAGGCCGGCACCATCCGTCGCTGGTCTTCCCGCATGTCGAAGGTCGGATAGTGCACCAGTTCCGGCTCGGTAAACTCGGACGTGTCGAGCCCCCCGACTTCGCTGAAGGTCCAGCGCGTCAGATCGCGGACGCCCAAGGGCCGCCGCCCGAGTTGCAGCACGTACACGTCGCTTGGGGTCTGCGATGTGCTTAGCGTCATCGCCAGTTGACGGCTGTCGGGGCTGAAACCCAGGTTCGAGATCAGGCCCATTGGAATTTCCTGGACTTTGGAAAACCTGTAGCTCCGCGTATCCAGCAAATAAAGCCGGCTGCTGCCGTCCTCGTTGGTGACGAAAGCACCCCGCTTGCCGTCTCTGCTGAGGGCAAAATCCGTGACATCCCAGCCGATGCGTGGCGTCAGCGCCAGGGCCGGGGATGCCGGTTCGAGAGCCTTCCACGCAAGTTCCGCGGAGTGGCCGCGGGCGTTGGTGATGTAGTAAAACCCACTGCCCTGGCGATCGAAGGCGACGGCGCGGTTGGCCGAAGGGTTTTCCGGGTTTCCCGCGACGAGTTGCAGGCTTCGGTCGGTCAGATCGAGAACGTAGATGCGGGAGTCCTGGACGCCGAGAAACTGCTGCACCAGCAGCAGGCGGCCGTCATCGCTGAAGTCCGCCGGTCCGTACCAGGACCCGGGTGGCGCCTCGAGCAACAGTTCGGCGCTGTCCGGCTGGTCCGGGTTCATGATCCACAAATCGTTGCTGCGCCCGTTGCGGCGCGTGGACTGAAAGGCCAGTTGGCGCCCGTCGCGACTCCAACGCAGCAAGCGGTTGCGTGACTGGCCGTCGCTCAGCCCACGGGTCGATGCGCTCCGCGGATCGAACAGGAATATCTGGTCCTGCTCTCCGCCACCCTGGTCCATCGTTATGGCGAGTTCATGCGATTGTTCGCGGCGCGTGACCTGGCCTACCGGCTCAGGAAACCAGGTCAATTGCTGGCGTCTGCCACCGGGCTCCTGGACCCGGTGGACCTGGCTGACGTCGCCGAACTGGGTGTTGATGTAAATGCCCGCCCCGTCGCGCGTCCAGTCCAGAAAGGAAGCAGAGCGCACATCCTGGTATCGACGGATGCGTGCGACCAGTTCATCGGGTATGTCAGGAACCCCGTGCATGATCAGCTGGCCGTCGTTGGTGGATCGCGGCAGGAAGTCGTTGCCAGCCCCCGACAAGGGGGCCAGCAGCATGATGCAGAGGGCGAATTGGCGCATTGCGGTGCCCATGATAGAGCGATGCGCCGCGGGGAGCTATACTGTTCCGCTGGAAACACGCCGGGACACATGGCCACATGAGTAAACCGCTGCACGTCGTGATCCTCGCCGCTGGCGAGGGCACACGGATGAAGTCGGGCCTGCCCAAGGTCCTGCACACCCTGGGCGGTCGCCCGATGCTGCTGCATTTGCTCGAAACCGCGGCAGCGCTGCAGCCCGCAGCGATACACGTCGTCGTTGGCAATGGCGCTGAGCAGGTCGAGGTCGCCTGCAGTGAGCATGCAGTCAACTGGGTGATGCAGGCACAGCGCCGGGGCACCGGTCATGCCGTGATGCAAGCCATGCCCCACATTCCTGACGATGCCAAAGTCCTGATCCTGCTTGGCGACCACCCCCTGATCCCGCTGTCGGTGCTCCAAGAGATGTCGGGCGATCATTCGGCCCCTCTGGCGGTGCTGACGATGATGCCAGCGGATCCGGCAGGCTATGGGCGTGTGGTTCGCGACCACGATGGGGAAATCATCGCCGTGGTTGAACACCGCGATGCCACCCCGGAGCAGCTCGAATTTCGTGAAGTCAATACGGGAATCATGATGGTCAGTGCTGATTCTTTGCGGCGCTGGCTCGAGGGACTCGAGTGCGAAAACGCGAAGCAGGAATACTACCTGACTGACATCTTCTCGCTGGCCCACGCCGAACGGGCCAGGATTCGCGGCGTGGTCGCACCGGATGCGCGCGACCTGGAGGGCGCCAATGACCGGAGTCAGCTGGCCGCACTGGAGGGCCGTTACCGCGGCCGGAGAGCGTCCGAGCTGATGGACGCCGGTGTCCAGATCATCGACCCCGCCCGAGTGGACATTCGCGGACGGGTTGAGCCGGGCACAGATGTCAGGATCGACGTCAACGTGGTGTTGGAAGGCGATAATCAACTGGGTGATGGCGCAGTGGTCGGTCCGGGCTGCGTGCTGAAGAACTGCAACCTGGCGGCAGGCACGACCGTTCACGCCCACAGCGTACTGGAGGGCGTGACGACCACGGGCCCTTGTAATATCGGCCCGTTCGCCCGTTTGCGTCCCGGTACGGTGCTTGCTGCGGGATGCCGCATCGGCAATTTTGTCGAGGCCAAGAACGCCCATCTCGGCCCGGGCAGCAAGGCCAGTCACCTGACCTACCTGGGTGATTCGGAGATCGGCAGCAACGTCAATATCGGTGCGGGCACTATCACCTGCAATTACGACGGCGCCAACAAGCACCGAACCACCATCGAAGACGATGTTTTTGTCGGTTCGAATACCGCCCTGGTGGCGCCGGTTACGGTGCACCGGGGCGCCACCATCGGCGCCGGCTCAACGGTATCGAAAGACGCGCCGCCCGATGCACTGACCGTCAGCCGCGCCCGGCAAACGACCATCAAAGGCTGGAAGCGGCCTCAGAAAAGCAGGGACAGGAAATGATCGTAATTGCATTTGGGGTGGCGCGAGACTCCTGCCGCCGCGGTTGGTCGGGAGCGCGCAGCGCTGCTGATCAGAGCGCCGGCCAGACTTTTGTGTCGCGTGCAGCCGCCTTCGACCACGC
>Ga0209536_100007434_pt1 | contig 16597 bp, 9 predicted proteins | sample DeeMarSeWOR28_12_FD_187461 | JGI IMG/M metagenome (GOLD analysis project Ga0209536, IMG submission 187461) | Marine sediment microbial communities from White Oak River estuary, North Carolina - WOR-2-8_12 (SPAdes) (version 2) | ecosystem: Environmental > Aquatic > Marine > Intertidal zone >... | reverse complement strand
TCAAGTTGGATACATCGCCGTTATTTGGCTTATGGATGGAAACACCTAACAACCTGATACTCTGGGTATGTTCAGAGTTTACTCAATGAGGATGATTTGAATGTCAGAGTCATTTGAAGTGGAGGTCAAGGTTCCAATAGATAATACTGAATTGATGGCTCGGAAACTTGTCGAATCAGGGGCAAAAGAACTGAACAGCGAAGTCCAAATCGACACTTATTTTGATCATCCATGTCGGACATTTGTGAAGACTGATGAAGCTGTAAGAGTGCGGACAAGAAAACCACTCAACGAACAGGGACTCGCAACCCCATATGCACCAAATGAACTCACTTACAAGGGTCCGAAATTGGACGCAAAAACAAAGACCCGGGTTGAATATTCGGTCGGAATCGATAATACCGATTCTCTCTTTTCCATACTCGAAAGTCTAGGTTTCAAGCCCATTGCGAAAGTCGTTAAGAAAAGGACTTTCTTTGATCTTCGAGCTATCACAATAAGTATCGATGATGTTGAAGATGTCGGGCTGTTTCTTGAATTGGAGTCTATTGCGCACCAGAAAGATGAGATGGAATCAGCTAAGGGAGCCATCTTCAAATTACTTGATGAACTAGGTATTGATGCACAACAGACTATTCGTGATTCCTATCTAGAGATGTATATGGCGGGTAGACGATAGATTCACTCTAGCTCTTCTCTTAACTGCATCACGAAAGATTCCAATGTATTATGCCGCTCTTCAGCCACAGTTCTAGCTCCTTCAGTATACATGAGGTCTTTCAATCGAAGTAGTTTTTCATCTGCATGCTTCAGAAACGCCTTAATTCCTCCCCCTGTGCTATTGGCTTGAGCAATTGCTCGAAACACCCCGATAGCTCCCATAGCATCAAGTTTGTCAGCGTCACTCAGAATTTTCCCCTCCAGTGAACTGGGTTCGATACCTTCACTGAACCTATGGGTTCTGATTGCGTCTACTACTTTGTCTATCTCATCATCGTTAAAGCCCACATCTTTCAAAATATCCTGACTCATTTCACCAGACAGTATGGAGTGTGAAATCCCAGTGGCATCTTCTTTTGACCGACCGATATCGTGGAGAAGTGCTGCAGCTCCTAGCACATTCAGGTCCGCACCAGAGTCCCTTCCAATCCTCATGGAGAGGGCATACACCCTCTTACTGTGGTCGAGGGTGTGAGCTCCTTTGCCATTTCTGCTAAGCTGCTCTCTAACAAAATCCTCAATCAGACGATGTGTCGACTCCAACATACAGACCTCTCTTTTTGAATCAAGTTGTGCTTAACTTACGCTGTCATCGTGGTAATTTGGTGATGATACCTCTCTCAAGACGCTTTCGATAAACAACATTGAGTCCAGCTGAACAACCCTTTAATTGCTAGGAAAGGACGTTTGAGAGTAACTTGCTTCCACCGTGAGTTATACCACACGCCAAATCCCCCAAATGGTGAACGAGAGGACTAGACCAGTGAGCGCCGCATCAAAATCTTCCCGCAGAAGGATGGGTCTTACTACCCTTATCAGTGCGATATTCATAGTCGCGAGTCTCGTTTGGGCAACATACAACTTTGTCATAGTCCAGTCTGGTGCCGTCCGGCAGTATGACCCGCATTATGAATATGATGAGATCGAACTCTGGCCATACACCTTAGATTGGGCTGGAGGAAGAACCAACTGGTTTGACAATTTCAACTACACTGATGGTCTAGTTGGTCAACCACTCCCAAATGACATCCTTGACCATCTAGATGACATCATATTTACGGTGGTGCCGAGAAACCCGCCCCAGTTGTGGCGCGTTGGGATTTATGATGACTATGACGGGTCAAACTGGGGGAAAATCAACATTGGTACCTGGCCTGTAGATCCGGGTCCACAACTAATCACATATGGTGAGGCAACCAACCCAGTATACACTGTTATTTTCAACACCACTGCAGGTGCCACGGTGGGTGCAATCGAGCTGCCCACACTCTTTCCTGAGATACGTGTGATAGAGGATTCCTTCACTGTTTGGAGTTTTGATACGGAGGGCAACCCATACCCAGATCCAGGTCGGCTCCGAAACTATGAACTTGAAACTGATGAGTATGGTACACTCCTCTTTACACCATTCATTCAGGGGACTACCGGCGAAGAGGTCGTAGTTTCGTTTGATCTCACCTTCGAAACCCAAGACATAGACAATGTCATTGCCAATGCACTCCCTGGTAGCGGTGCTTTGGGAATGGACGACTACCTCGGCTACCCTACTCTCACTCCAGAAGTAGTAGCAAACATTAGCCAATTCATAGGTGTTGGGAGTAATGCCTACGAAACAGCAATGGCTGTTCAACTATACTTCCAAACCACATTCGACCTTACAATTGATGCTGCAGCACTAGGTGACAGACCAGCAGGTCAAGAAGTCACTGATTGGTTCCTTGAACGTGGTGGCGGTCTTCCCATGGATTTTGCTACAGCGTATTGTGTATTCATGCGGTATCTGGGTATTCCAGCTCGTTTGGCTATGGGCTATGCAGTCGGTGACCCCGACCCAGTTGGTGACTTCAGAACCATCAAGGTCAGGCATATGGCCTTCTGGACTGAGGTCTTTATTCCAATGTCGGGAGCTAGTCAAGGTGAGTGGATTCAAGTAATCCCTGCTGTGTTACCTGATGATGCCGGTGGCGGTGAGGACCCAACCAATACTCCAACACCTGACGTGCAACTCTTCGTCTGGCCTACAAATGGACAGCCCTGGGCACAGATTGGAACTCCCTTTGAACTGAGTGCTGCAATAACAGTGGATGGAGTTCCAGTCACTACTCCTGAACCAATCGTCTTCTATGATGAAACCGACTCTGTGTTCATAGGTATCGACACTATCGATCCGCCTGGTATTGCCAATATTACCTATGTCTTCCCACCTTGGGCTTCAGTAGACTATCATATCATGTCCGCCACCTGGAATGCTGGGACATTCTCAATCACAAATCGAACATCGATTTATGCAGTGGGAACACCAGATCCCTATGCATCTCAGACTCCCCCCTTTAGGACTGATGGGTTTGTACTGAGTGGAACAAGAGATCTCAATGTCAGTCAAGGCTTGGACAATTACATTGCGTATTGGGAAGACACAGTCCATGTCTATGGAACAATGACGGTGGGTGGAGTACCCGTAAATAGCTCCAATCATGATAACAGGAATATCGGGATCTATTGGGACGAATCATTCATGGGAAATGCAACAATTGACGAGTATGGCTACTATGAACTTCACATCTATGTTGATCCAATGGACCTTTCAAGAATGACCGTGGGCAGTCATGAAGTCTGGTCTTGGTACTTGGGAGATTGGGACCAATATGGCATTCCTCGATTGAATGAAGCACGTTCTAGTGATAACTCCACAGTCACTGTCTGGGGTCGTGTGGGCTTCTATCTAGATGTGTTTCCGACTAAAGTTGCTGCTGGAGGAACTATCTACTATAGTGGCATCGCATACCTTCTCAATGGCACAATCCTGCCTGTTGGTCAGTCTGTAGGGGTCTTCTTTCATACACAGGCTAATTCCACGCGTGCATTGAACTCTACAGGAGGTTTCGACTGGACCTATGTTATACCTGTGACCCAACCTGATGGGATATACTATGCAAGTGCTAACTGGACTTCTCCTTGGCCACTCATCGCTGGTAACTGGAGCATTTCCATCCCAGTGGATGTCGGCTCGAGTGGAACGAATCTCTGGATCAATCAAGTGTTCGATCCTCTCTATGTAAGTGAAAACATAACACTCTATGGGTATCTCACTCATGTATCAAATGGAACCGGTATTGGTGGTCGTTGGGTCGACATTTATTGGGATAATGGATCTCTCGTTCATTTTGGGTCTGTACTCACAGCATCTGATGGTTATTTTGAGCTCAACTACACGGTACTCGTTTCTGATGAGGGCCCAATCGAATACTGGGCGAACTTCACATCAATGGAACCTACACTGGCTGACTCAGAATCGGTTCACCGTTTCACAAATGTGAAGAAAATGGATGTGTCCTTAGACCCAATCTTTGTTACTCCAGACCCCGTCTATCTTCTTCAACCGGTTGATATTCAGGGCATATTACAGCTCTCAGAGTTTGCGTTTCCATTGGCCAATGAATGGGTTGATCTCTGGTTACAGAACAGTACTGGTGTCTTCTATATTGGAAGTGTGTTGACAAACTCCACAGGTGGTTATCTCTATCAATATACAGTTCCAATTGGACAAGCAACTGAACTGGTCTATATCTGGGCAAACTACACTTCTCCCTACTACACAGTCTATGATGGAGAGTCCTTCCATGAGGACCTACTTGTTGAAGCTACTGGCACACTCATCTCAATTCAGGAAGACTTCACATTCTATTATGTGAATGAAACCATTCTTCTCTATGGAAACTTGCAGTTCTCAAACGGAACGCCTATTCCATTCGAAACAGTCTACATCCACTGGATCAACTCTACTGGAACCTTCGTATTCGCGAAGACTACAGATGCCTTGGGCGACTATTGGATGTTGTACAATTGTACTCCCGCCAAAGATGATCCAGGAACAATGGATGTCTATGTAAACTGGACCTCTTGGACCCCGGTATATGATGACGCTTTCAGCTCAGTTGCACCGCAGATACAACTTCAAAGATACTATCTTGAGATAGCAATTACAGTACCGACCCAACTATATGTAGATGAAACACTTTTCGACATTCAAGGTGTGCTAACATATCTTGGTGGTGCACCCCCACTAGCTGGTGAAACGGTATGGATCTCATACTGGGATGGTTTCGATTGGCTTGATATTGACAATCCAATCACAAACTCAACTGGAGGTTTTCTTTCATCACTTGGCTTTGCGACTTATGATGAAGGTATTTACCCCTTCCGTGCTTTGTACATCAGTCCAAATCCTCTGAACAATGATACAGTTACATACTTCAGTATCACTCGAGTCAAGTATTCAATTAATCTTGATGTCACAATCAACCCCAATCCAGTCATGCAGAACGAAACCCTCACGGTTCATGTTCATGCATACTTTGCACACAATGGAACTAATCTCTCTGGTGCCACAGTATCATTGTTCTGGAACAATGGCACTCTACCGCTTCCTTGGCTAGGTGATGTCGTAACAGATGGCACTGGTCAGGCGGACCTCTACTATTCTGGAATGAGTTGGGATACTGTGAGATCCGGCATTGAAGTCTATGGTATCTATGGAGGCACAGTGTTTCATGCATCAAATGAGTCCTACCATAATATCCTCACATTGAACCAATGGCAAACAACGTTCACTGGAGTCAACCTCCCTGTGGTACTATACCGGATTGGTGAAACGGTTGTGGTGACTGGAAATCTAGAGTATATACTTCCTAGCGTTCCATATAGTGGTGCAACAGTCGAACTGACACTATTTGGGACCACGAGAACAACTGATGTGACAGCCTCAGACGGGTCATTTACCCTGAGCTGGGACATCCCTGGAACAATCACACCAGGATTCTATGATCTCTTCATCGAATTCAACTCTCTCTATCCGTGGATAGCTGACACATCATCCGCACTCCCACAGATCCAGGTTGTCGCCCCTGGTTACCTGTGGCCCGAGTTCTCAGTCACGCCTGCAACTGTCTATCTGGACCAAGTGTTGAACATAACAGGTAGGGTAACCTGGGACAATGGTACACCATATGCTAACTCCCCTATTGACTTCTGCTGGGGTGATTACTTCGGTGTATATGACTGGTTTGTGCTGAACTTCCTTACAGACTCCAGTGGTAGGTTTACATACCTATATCCAATCCCCGATGACATGGGTCTTCTTGGTCCGCGAGAGGTATGGGCATACATCGATCCTGTTGGCTATGCCACTTTTGGTGAATCAGCACGCGTTCCTATCACAATAGCAATCTACACAGTCGACCTCTCTGCATCAGTCGATCTCACATTTATCTATCTGGAGGACACTGTGACATTTTCCGGAACCCTGCAGTTCACAAATGGCACTCCCATGGTCGGTTATGATGTTGAGATATGGTGGGGTGGAAATCTTCTCACTACAGTAGGAACGGTTGGTGGTGGTGCGTTCACCCTGGTGCATCCTGTGACCTATTCCTATGACCCTGGTATCTACTCAGGATATGCATTATTCAGACCCCCATCGATTGCTTTTGGAGACCTCGATATTCTAACATCTTTCAGCGATGTCACTGTGATTGAAATAGTCGATGTCTTCATGGACGAAGAACCTGCTGACACAATCGTGAGCAGAGGTGAAACACTGATTGTTACCGGTTATGTGCTCAACGATGGTGCGTTTGCAGCAAACGGAGTGACAGTCGAGGTGCTGGTAAATGGTTCAGCAACATCCGCTACGGATGATACGGCTGGAGATGGTAGTTATTCTATCGCACTCATAGTTCCAGATTTTCAACCCCGCGGAACTTACAACATCAGTGTACATGTCATTTCATCAGACCATGAGTTTCGATTCGGTCCAATAGAATGGTTCATTGATGTCTACATTGGTTCTGATGTCTTTATTCAAACAGATTTAGTTTCAATAATGCCTGGGGAAAGCTTCTCAGTTTATATCGAGCTGCAAGATGACGACAGTAATGATCTCAATGGCGAGTGGGTCCGATTACTCATCGGTACAACACTCTTTGCCGATCTTCAAGTCATTAGCGCGAGTGGAATGACATTTGACCTAGTCCTACCTTTGTCCTGGGATGGTGGAAGCGACATCTTCAATATCACTGCACGTTATCTTGGCATGCCCTTTGTCGATCCCAGCCAAGCTCAATCCATTAATCCAATACACATCTTCACAGATGTTGTCTTCACTTCGACACCCTCCAGAGTGGATCCTGGACAAGCCTTCACCATAGAGGCATATTTCCGTGATCCAGAGGGCAACCCTATCATGTTTCGTAGTGTGTGGCTGAATTATAATGCAACAGACCAGTATCCCTACTATATTGCAGAGGATGGGATGTTCACACATGATGTCCCCGCACAACCAGAGGGAACCGTGATTCAGTTCACACTCACGCTCGTATCCTTTGAAGTATCCGATATTGAATCTGATACTTTCACAATCAATATTCAAACACAAGGTGGTAATCCATTGCAAGGAACAGATTTACTCATAGCAGGTATCTTGCTTGTTGGTGCAGTCCTCGCTGTTCTGGCGTATCTGTACATAGTAAGGGGAATGTTCCGTAGTCCTGTTGTTTCGCGAGGATTTGACATTCCAGGAAAACTGCGAAACATCAAGAAACTCGCTGATGCTGGAAAGTATGGTGCTTCCATCACACTAGCCTATCGTACTTTCGAGCAGATGTGCGGTGCAAAGATGGGTTCTGAAAGAACTCACTCTGAAACAGCTCGCGAGTACCTTGATCGGGTTCTAGAAACAATTCCTCTCGATGCTGGAACTGTTGAACAATTCGTGCAGACATACGAAGAGGCTCGTTTCTCACATCACGAGATGACTCGTGATAGGTATGAGGAGGCTGTTCGTATCTTCACAGACCTATACCCCAGAATCGATTCAACTGCCCCTATAGAGTAAGATAACGGAGAGATATTAATGGGCTGGAAAGAGATCCTGCAAGTGATCTTGTTTATCTTAGCGTGGGTTCCAGTTGGTATTCTAGCTGGAAGCACGTTAGTTGGAGCGGAGTCAAGCTACACCTATGACTTCTCCATATACAACGATCAATATGATGGACTCAGCCAGTTCTCGAACAACATAGAGAGTAACGGTCGAGATGTCATGTCGATTCAAGCAAGTATGAGCGTGGCATCAAGATACAACGGATCCGCTGTTATCATGATTATGGGACCAGTTAGAGACTTCAGTCTGGATGCGGCGCTTGTCGTGTTTACACATTTAATGGCAGGAGGCGGTGTGCTCATTGCTGATGACTTTGGGTCTGCAAACACCTCTCTCTCATTACTGAACTTTCTCTTCAACGAGTTCATTGGCTCTAATCAAACAGCAGGTCTGCTTTCTTTCATAGATGGAGTTCTTCTCGACCTAAACTCGTACGACTTGGAAAAAGAGCCAAGACTACCAATCATCAGAGACTTCAGAGCGGGTGCTGATGGTGGGGCACTAACAGCAGGGGTTAGTGAACTCCATCTCAACTGGGCTTCAGCAATCAACCCTTACTGCTTGCTTGGCCAAGCGGGTATTGCTTGGACGACTCCATGGTCTTGGTGTGAAACAAACATCACAGACCCAACCCCTGAGCCTGACACTCCCTATGAAAATGCAACAGCTGGAAGTCTCCCAGTAGTGGGTGCAATTGACTTAGGTGAAGGTGGTGGCCGACTTGTTGCAGTCAGCGATCCCAGTATCTTCACAAATGACATGTGGAGTCGATTTTCAGGAAATCGGCAGTTTGGTGATAATATAATCGAGTGGCTTTCACATGGCAACGCATCCCAGCCCATTTTATTCTGCGAACAGCTTCTCGAGATTCCATGGTGGGAGAGTGAATTCTTCTTCGGACTATACCTAGGCCGAGTACTATGGCTCTCATCACTACCGCTCTTATCAGCAGCCTATCCTCTTGTCACCACCCTGGGTATCAGAAAATACCTCCCTGATATCAAAAAACCTGAAGTCAAGAGTGTTTCAGAGGTATTTCTAAGAAGGGGCCAGACATACTTTAGCGAACGGATGACGTACTACCGATCTGAGGGAAACTATACAAGAGTGGTAAAGATGCTATACCGCCGTTTGAGACGCGGGTTACGAAAAGCACAGCAATGGACTGAATATGATCCCAAGAAAGTGTGGGAAGTAATGCACTATAAAGACCCGAAACTAAAGGAGAGCGAGTTCTTCAGAACGATTGCTCGTATTGAAGAGATCTCGGCCAATCCAAGCATCAAGATAAAGGAGAATGAGATGATGGAGCTCTTCTTCTTCATGCGTAATATCCAATCACATATGATAGACACAAGAAAGAGGTAGAACTAAATTGACAACAGAAGAAACGAACGACACTGTGGCCTTTGACACCTCAGCGACCATGTCGATTGATGAGGTACATAAGACCACGAGTGATATTATTCGAGAATGCAGCCGCATAATCGTTGGGAAAGAAGACATCTTGCGCGATGTCCTGATCGCTTTCCTATCTAACGGTCATGTTGTACTTGAAGGAGTACCTGGCATCGCGAAAACCTACATGGCTCGAACATTCGCATCTATATTGGGCTGTGCCTTCAAAAGAATACAGCTCACTGTAGACACACTTCCAGCCGATTTGTTGGGAAGTAATGTGTTCAATCAACGAACAGGCGAGTTCTGGTTCCGTAAGGGTCCAGTGTTTTCGAACCTAGTACTGGCTGACGAAATAAACAGATGTCCTCCTAAGTCACAGAGTGCATTACTTGAGGTAATGGAAGAACGACAGGTATCAATAGAGGGTGTGACCCGAAAACTCCCTACTCCGTTTTTGATTATTGCCACTCAGAATCCAGTGGAACAGGAGGGTACATATCCACTACCGGAGGCGCAACTTGACAGGTTCATGTTCCGCCTGATACTTGACTATCCCACTGATCAGGATGAAGCTGAAATTGTGCGTAGGAAACATCTTGGTGAAGCTACTGACCTGAAGGTTCTGGCTGATCCTGCAGCAATGGTAAGGATGCAGAACACGTGCAGAACTGTATTCATCGAAGAAGATGTCATCAACTACATTCGCGACATTGTTGTGCGTACACGAAACGACCCTCAAATCCTGCTTGGAGGGTCCCCAAGAGCATCACTGGTGCTCATGAACGCTTCAAAAGCCCGTGCAGCGATGCTTGGAAGAGACTATGTCATCCCCGAGGATGTACGCCGACTCTCAGTACAAGCACTGAATCACAGACTCATTCTCAAACCTGAAGCCGAGCTTGAAGGATTGACGGTGGGTCGTGTTGTATCTAAGATACTAGGAGAAGTAGACTGTCCCAAGTAGTATACTATGCCATAAGCTAGATGGGGAATATACGAATTGATAACGCAGAGAGGCTTTGTGGTGGTGTTCGCAGGAGTCCTGCTACTAACTAGTGGGTTCTCTTTCATTAATTTCTACCTCGTCCTTCTAGGTGTCTATTGTGTGATTGGTCTAGTGGTCACGCTGCCTCTCTTCGCGTTGACTGCCAATCTAGCAGGCATTGAAGTCGATCGTCAAATCGACAAAGTGAAAGTGTTCTCAGGTGATTTTCTACGGGTCCGTGTCACAATACGGAACACCTCTAGACGTCATTTTGACTTCATAGAGGTCCATGACCAGTATCCGGAAACATGGATATTGGCAATTGGTGAGAACTTCATCGCTTCCAGGATTGAACCTGGGAGTAGTATGACATTCTCGTATATTCTACAAGCACGAATGCGTGGACGTTACTATCTTGGACCCACAGAGGTCATAATGCGAGACCGTCTTGGTCTTCACTACTACAAACGAACACTAAAGGAACAGACAGAGGTTCTCGTCTATCCAACCTGGAAAGATGTTCGTCGTCTGGAGTCCTTTGCTAAGCAACGACAGCTTGGCCTAATGTTTGGTGCCCACCGTACAAAGACAGTAGGAATGGGTACTGACTTTGCAGGTTTCAGAGAATATGTTCCCGGTGATGAGTTCCGGTCCATTGATTGGAAATCGAGTGCAAAAAGAGGTGACATGGTAGTCAAGCAGTGGGAACAAGAGAAGAATGTGCAGATTGTTTGCATGGTGGATACTAGTGGAAGTATGGGGAACGGTTATCCTGAAAACACGAAGCTCGAGTACGCAATTCGAGCAGCAGTCCTACTCACTCACATGGGTCTTGAGAGGAAAGACTTGGTTGGTACCTGCGTTTTTAGTGACATTGTACATGGATATGTTCCCCCTGGAACCCGACCCAACCATATGTATGACGTTCTTGAAGTCCTAGCAATGGCTGAACCAAAGGGATGGAGCGACTACGAAACTGCCATTGCACATGTTGTAACCCAGAGCAAGAAGCGTTCACTAATCGTTTGGATGACTGATCTTGAAGAGAGTCCTGCACCACTTCTCAATGCCATGAAGACTTTGGTGGCAAACGGTCACAAAGCCATCATAATCAGTCCATTCGGTCCATGGTTTGAAGCACCAGTAGGTCAGTTTGGACCAGTTGAGAAAGTATTGTCAGAAGCAGTGTCTGAAGAGCTCTGGGAGCGCCGGAACAAGATTGCAAGAGCACTCTCACGATTCGGTATCAATGTGATAAACGTAGGTCCCGAAGACTTCCTTCCAACAATTATCCAAACCTATGAAAAAGCAAAACAAAGGGGGGTGGCGATATTCTGAAGGTTGTCACATGGATTCTTCGGATTGCATCTGTCGCAACATTCGTCGCCATGTGTTTCCTAGTGTATACTATCCTCGATCCAAATGATTTCTGGCACTGGGATGCTCCATACGCCTTCATAGTGACAGTGTTCCGTCTCATGTCATTGATTGTCTTTTTCCTTGCTACAACGATGGTAAGCGGTCTTGCCAGCGCATTTGCGGGTGGAGCATTACCGGATAACCTAATTGTGGGACTCTACAACACACTTGTCCTAAGGACTTGGTATATGCAGCCTTATGGGCTCGCTGGTCCCTTGACCAATATTCAAGATGTGTGGATGTCGTTTCAAGCCAATCTGAATAATGTGCTAGCAGCACTCTGGGACAACACATTCCTATTCCTCTACTTCCTATGTGCTGGAGTTGGTATTGCACTATTTCTTCAATCACTTGTGAGGATGGATCACAAGTTTGTAGGCGGTGCTTTTCTCGCGATTCAGGCGATAATCATTCTTGCTGCGTACAGAGCCCTGATTGTTCCAGACATTCCCAGTCCATTCCCTGTAGAGTTTATGGACTTTCTATTGACAGAGGCTCAAATCCTCGCACTCGTTTCCTTTGCATACCTCGAAGTGAGTTACCAGATGATCTATAGCTACTCGGTTGGGAAACCAGTCGAAGATAGAGAGGAGACCCTCAAGAAACAGCTACTTGCATTACGTCAAGCGACAAGGAAACAAGATGCAATCGAACGTGGTGAGAAGGTCAGTATAACCGGAATGAGTCGATCTACAGGTGCAACTGCCTTCTCATTCCTCCGTGAAGCAATAGAACGAAAGGTGGTTGGAAGTCAATCAGCTTTGGAGAGTCTGGATGCAGTTTCAGATGTCCGCAGACTGCAAATCTACGTTGATGAGCTACTCCAGAGTGACTCAAGGGCAAGAGATGAACTTACGGCTAAGGCTGCTGCACCCTCCTCATCCTATGTCATTGGATCTACTATTACAGGTTCGGCAATAAGATTCCTCACGGTCGTAGCAGTTTCATTCATCCTGATGAGTCCCAATGTTGTTAGGATGCTACTCAATCTCCCAATCGGTATAGAGAATAGTGTTGAGATGCTACAGCCTGAGATTGTAGTACTCTTTCTCGTACCTGTAGTTGGACTCTTCCCATTCGCTGCTGCAGTGATTAGCTGGATGGCGAAGCGAGAGGTCGTGGAGAAGGAGAAGCTCACGAAGGAGGAAAAGGAAGCTCAGAAGCAAAGAAAGCAGGAACTTGCTAGAAAGAGAAAGGAAGCCGAGATAGCCCGCAAAGCTCGCGCTAAGGCCAGGAAGAAGCGAAAGGATGATGAGGTAGAAGTGGATGAATGGGACAAGGCTCTTGAAGACGCGTTCAGATGATAGGGCCTTTGGTGGAATCTACCGATGTCAAAGAGTGTCGTTCTGACCCATGGTGACCTTGACGGAATAACCTCCGGAGCAATCGCATTATTGGCCTTTCCAGGTTCTGATTTCTACTTCACAAGACCCTCACAGGTACACCAAGACCTGTATCGGGTGGTAAAAGACAAACCCGACATCGTTCATGTGAGTGACATAGCAATCAACTCAAAGAAGTTCGGCGAGGTTCTAAGAGCCCTTGATAGGTTCCCAGAATCTACAGAGATCCACTGGATAGACCACCATCCAATGACTAAGCAGGAGCGAAGGGAATTGGAAAAACGAGTTGACCTCGTCCATGAAACCAGTCCCTGTGCCGCTGAATTGGTCTATAGAACGTTCGAAGGACCACTTCCAGAGCATGCACTTCGTCTTGCCCTCTATGGTGCAATTGGTGATTATTGTGATGATACTCCATTTGCCCAGACACACTTTGACGATGTAGACAAACGAACACTCTATCTCGAGGCAGGACTACTTGTACAAGCTTTACAAGAGATCGACTACAGAAAAGAGTCCAAAGACTTGGTTCATCAGTTAGCCATGGGTATCAAACCAAGCTCTATGGATGACATAGTTTCTCTCGCATTAAAAGCGACTAGAATCGAACATGAGGTGTTCAGATATGTCCAACAAAACGCAAGAAAGCTTGGTCCAGTTGGTTATGTTCTGGACATGCCAATCAATGGCTACCGAGGTAAAAGTGCCAAGTTCTCAGCCTATGTGACAGACTCAAAGGTTGGTATTAGCGCGAGGTCCTCTGACCATGAGGTAGACATGAGTATACGTCGAAGAGGGACAAAAGTGGATCTCAACAAGACACTCAACATAATCCTGAAAGACTTAGAGGGAAGTTCCGGTGGTGGACATCCTGCAGCAGCTGGAGCTAGTCTAGACAGGAATGATTTTCCGAGGTTCCTACAACTACTTGCAGAACATGTTGACAAACATACCTAGATGAAGATGAAAGCAGTCAACATGACCCATATCACAGTCACAACAGCTTCTCCCGCCACGACACCACTGAGTATTCTGCTTGTTCTGCTATACCCAGCATCACATACTTCAACCTGCTGTGGTAGATGATCTGTAAGGGGAACTGGATCCCGTAATTGTTTGGCTCTATAACTGATGTATCCACCAATGAGAATTGTGACTGAAGTGGCGGGTGGAATCAACACCCCAACGACAAGACTAATTGGACTGAAACCCCGTTTGCTCAACTCCCTACCCGCTAGGTAGCCACCTATTCCCCAAGCTAAGAGATATAGAAATGCAATTGCTGGGTGGATGTTTGTAAACTCACTTAGTCCTGGTAATTGCAGATCCCCTATTCCTTGAAGGCTCAATACAAGGAACCCAAAGAGTTGCGCTGCTGGACTTGGGAAATCCACACCCCCAAATCCATACGTACTGAATACCTGAAAAGTTATGAAAGAACCCACAGTTGTTCCAAGAATGGTCCCAATAAACACCGCCTTCAGAATGTTCCTTCCACGAACCCCAGTCATTCTTCCTAGCTTCAGATGGACAAGCAGTGCAATCGCGGCATCCTGAATGGCACCAAGCATTCCCATGAAAGTCGTGATGGCCGAGAATGTCACTCTAAAGAAGAGGATTGCAGGTATCGCAATAATGTCTGAGATATAACCTGCCAGCATACCTGTTTCGCTAATAGCTCTAGCTGTGAAATACGCTGATACCAGTGATAGTGGTGTGCCAAAGATAATCAAAAGCCAGTGAATCTCAAGAGGAGAAGTCGCACTCTCCATGAATGGCTTGATGAACCAAAACACTACTAATCCCACAATCATGAAAAGACCCATCGACACAAATGCAATCCATAATGGAATATCCCCTCTCCTCGAACGCAAGAATTCTCTCGGATCTTCTATGATCTGTCTGACATCTTCTTTGATAGTTTCGATGGCGAACAGTTCTTCCTTGACTCTCAGTATCCTAGACAGCTCGTCGCTCTTGTGTGGTGTTTCTATAATAATCACACCATCTTCTTCTTGGGGGACTAATTCCTCTTGGACTTCTTCAGGAGTTAGATTCCTTTCCTCCTTAGTCCCAACGACATCTGCAAGAATCACGGTGACAAAGATTCCTAGAGCCAAATACAAAATTTCAGGTCTCTTTAGATGTGAGGTATAGAGAATGCTTCCATCAGCTCCTTCGATGATTATCCAGATTAGAATCGAAATGACACTCCCCAATACCATGACGAGTGCACGTTTCCACCCTACGAAGAATCCGATACCTGCAATCATTGGTGAGTTGCTCATACCAATCCAATCTGGTATCACAGTCACTGCTGGAGCTACAGGTGCAAATGCATATGGTACCGTACTTAGGGATGTGCCACCAACACTCTCTGCGACCTTTGTTGCCCCTACCCAGGCTCCTGATGCTGCAAGTCCAATACCAACAGCTTTCCTCGACTCTGCATCACTACCAATGGAGTTTATGCATTCAGCTTGAGGTTGCACACGAGGCCATGGTTCAGTTTCAAACCTCTTCCTAAATGGCGTGAGTAGTACAATTCCAAAGACTGCGCTAATACCAGTTGTGAACATTATGAAAAAGAGGGTTATTGTGGGGTCATAGGCGACATGGTTGACATTGAAGAGAGGATTTTCTAAATCGAAAATTGCTATAGCTGGATAGGTGAGAAGGACACCTATTGCGACCATGGATGATGTATTTGCAATGGTCACTGCGATAGCATTCTCCTCTCGTGTGTACCTTCCTTTCATGCCAAGAAAGATTGCTCCAAGCATCTCTGCTCCAACCAGAAACACAAGACCAATCTTCAGAGCAAGGTATATGCCCATGAATGTCATCACGATGCCAACAATCAGACCTGTCCCCATGGCTCGTTTTGTCAACGGGAACTTCGGTTCGGCTCGAACAATCCCATAGAGAACACAGCTACCAAGAGTCCATATGACGACCTCTGAGAAGAATCCGAGGAAAACGCTCAGAGAGAAGCATGTTATGATCAATACACTGATCGCCGTCAGTTCGCCTTTCCCAGGAGGAAGTTTGCTGAGTGACATATAGAGCAAGAGGACATGGATGGCTAGTCCCATCAAGACATCACCATAAAAAGGTCTTCCTTGAACTATCAAGTAGAGTACAAAGAACACACCTGCTGAATAAAGCCCTCCAAGCAATGCCTTTGTTGGATGAATCTCGATCCTTACAGTCATGGCAACATAAATGGCAACTCCGCCCACCGCAATAACAACCATGTCTGAAAAGATTCCTAGCAAGACACTGAGTGGATAATAGCTAGCTGCTAGGAGAACCATTATTCCAATCTCTCGCCTGTCGAGTGGGGCTCTAAACAGAGAGATGTAGAGTAGTATAATTTCTGCAACGAGTGTAATGATAACGTCTGGGTGTGCAAATCGACCCGTGATCATCGCCAATGCGACCAGGACAAGACCCACTGTGTATGTGGCTCCAAGGAATGTGGTCCGGTCTATTCTCATCACAGGTGTTGCCTCCGAGTACTATGTAATCCTAGCTATCTAGTTTCTGCAGAGAAAGAACCTTCCTTAGTCTACTATTTAACTGCCTATGTCTTATTCATGAGCCTTTTTGTAAGATCCTCAGCACTCATACCTACAATTAGTATCGTCTTCTCTCTTGACTTGTGTCCGGCAACTAAGCTGACTTCTGCCGTGGAAATCTTTAGCAGCTTTGAAACTCGTTTCAACAATTCAGTATTGGCTTTTCCCTCTCTTGCCGGACTTTGCAAATTGACAAGTATCGCCTCAGGAG
>Ga0209536_100007433_pt1 | contig 16598 bp, 14 predicted proteins | sample DeeMarSeWOR28_12_FD_187461 | JGI IMG/M metagenome (GOLD analysis project Ga0209536, IMG submission 187461) | Marine sediment microbial communities from White Oak River estuary, North Carolina - WOR-2-8_12 (SPAdes) (version 2) | ecosystem: Environmental > Aquatic > Marine > Intertidal zone >... | reverse complement strand
AATAAACTGGAGCTCATTCTGCATCTGCTGCATTTTTTTGACAGAAATCTTGTTTTCCCTTGCAGCTACTCTCGTTGCCTCTTTATCATTTGTCCAGTTCAGAAAATACGTCTCAAGGCCCCTTGCATTCCTCCGCTTGCTGGCATTGGTATGAATGGATATAAACAGGTCGGCCTTTTTTGCATTGGCCATTTCCGTTCTCTCATTCAGCGGCACAAACACATCTCTGTCCCGTGTATAGAGAATCTCGACATCATATTTTTTCCGGAGTATCGTGCCGAGCTTTTTCCCTACGTCCAGTGTAATATCTTTCTCGCGGACTCCTCTGGGGCCGATCGCCCCGGGGTCTTTCCCGCCATGTCCGGGATCAATGACAATCCTTCTGATTTCGCGCAGGCTGTTCTCCGCCAGCACTACTTTGCTCTTCTCGACCCTCCTTTGTACAGGCTTCTGAGCGTCGGAGGCGTAGACATCGACAACAAGGCGGTAGGGGTTTTCGAGCATAAAGGCATAAAAGTTCTTTGTCTCGTTCACATCGAAAACGACCCTGACCGTGCCTTTGTCAAACTGGGCCAGGCGGACCGTTTTTAAGATATCATTTCTTATATTTACTGATGACTCTGTCCCCGGTGATATGCTGCATGCCTTCAGATCAAAATAGATGCGGTCAGGGTTTGAGAGGCGGTTCTGGGTAAAATCGATGGGGCCGTCAACATCCACGACAACCCTGGTGTGGTTCTCATAGGAAGCGTACCGAAGTCCCTGTACAGAGTTTTGCTTTCCGGCATCGCTGGAGCTTACGAAAAACGCCAGAAGCAACAGCGTTATAAAAGCATTTCTCATGTATTATTTTTTATACCAAAAACACTGAAAATGTCAATGATTCCGGACAAGTTTGACTGGTCAGTAGCGATCAGCGGCACGAATATTTCCTCGCTACGTAACCATACGCAGCTCGCGGGCGCATTACATATGCTTAGATTCTGGATCAAACAGATAATTTTTGAAGGATCTCTTCAGCCACTTTATACCCGTTCTCTATGCAGTCATTAATGCCGATTCCCCTGTAGGCATTGCCGGTCAGATACAGGCCCGGATATTTCTTCAGCATTTCATCAAGTGTGTTTAATATCCCCTCATGCCCGAGAAGATACTGGGGGATCGCCCTGTTCCACCGGTAGATCCTTACCATGTCCGGCCCGGCCGTCAGTTGGAGTATTGGTTTCAGTTCATCAAAGACCAGGCTTATAAGCTTATCATCATCAAGCTCACCGATTTCAGGAAACTTTGCTCCGCCGGCCATTGTCCTTAAAAGCACATGCCCCTCTGAAGCCCTGTTGGGAAATATGCTCGAGTCCCAGAGATTGCCCAGAATCCTGCGGCCTTCAATATAGGGGATAAGAAATCCGAAACCGTTGAGCGGGTGTTTGACCTTTTCTCTCTCATAGCCGAAGCAGACAACAGATACATGCGGATAAGGGATGTTTGAGAGTGTATCGGAAAGCCTGCTGTCAAGGTCCCTGAGCATCCCGGCAGACGCATACGCGGGCGTGGCGGCTATGACGATGTCAGCTTCAACGGTCCTGTCAGCTGTGTGAACCTGATAGGAGTCACCGTTTTTTGCAATGCCCCGGACCAATACGCCAAGTTGAACGATGCTACCGAGCTTTTCTGACAGGGCATCCGTCATGGTCTGGGCCCCGTCATAAAAAGATGTTAATGTGCCCCCCGGAGCAACTGAAACTCCGGCGGAGGCCTTTTTTTTCTTCTCTGCCTTTTTCTGCTTTTGTATTTTGATGAGTGCCCGTATCAGGCTTCCGTATTCCTGCTCCAGTTCCTTTATCCGGGGGAAACAGCTTTTTATGCTCATCTTATAGGGGTCGCCCGCATAGATACCGGACGTCATGGGGTCAATGAGTTTTTCGAGGGCTTCCCGGCCGAGGCGGCGCAGAATGAAATCAGCGACTGTCTCATCAGCGGGCCCCTTTGGTGCAACCAGTTCCAGCAGCAGTCTGAATTTCCCGATCACGGAAATGAGGTCGGACTTTATAAATGCCGGCGGGGATTCCGGCAGGGCGTTCAGCTTTTTGTTGACATAGATGAATCGCTTCTTCGAATTCTCATTGCTGCGAACAGGTTCAATGCCCAGGCTGCTGCAGAGTTCAAGGGTCCTCGGCTTGTTATCAAGAAATCCGTTCGGTCCTTTTTCACACAGAAACCCGTCCGTCTTTTCACTCCATACCTTACCCCCGGGCCTGCCGTCTGACTCAAGGACGGTGATATCAAGGGTTCTATTTTTATTGCGGAGAACATACGCAACAGTCAATCCTGAAACGCCGCCGCCGATAATAACAACTTTCTTCATATCAACCCTTCTCTATCTCCGACAGAACGAGTTGCTTTAACGCATGGATAAATTTCTCTGACGTGTTCAGCGATCTGCACCTTTTTAAGTTAATGCCGTGTTTCCTGGCAAGATCGGTAAATAATATATCAATTTCGTAGAGCGTCTCGATGTGGTCCGATACAAAACTGATCGGGACAATCAAAAGATTTTTTACTCCCTCGCCGGCCATCTTAATGATCGTGCCGTCAGTCGAGGGTTCAAGCCACTCAACAGGGCCGCTCCTGCTCTGAAAGGCAAGTGTTGACTTCAGTTCTTTCATGCTGTACGGTGCATCGGCAAGACGGGCGTTAACATGCTGGATGGTATTTTTTATATGATCCAGGTAAGGATCACCCTCCTTAATAAATGAGGTCGGCAAATTGTGTGCGCTGTAGAGGAGCGTAATGTCACTTTCCTTAAATTCTGCCACCCCTTCAGCGATCAGTTCAGCAAGTGCGTCAATGTACAAGGGGAAGTCATGCCATTCTTCTATATACTGAACTGTGAATTGCTCACTCGTGAGCGCACGTTTAAAATCGTTTACTGATGATCCGGTCGTTGTTTTGGAGTAATGGGGATAGAGGGTAAGGACGATAAGATGTTCAATGCCATCCCTGATAATGTCCTGGATCGTATCCTTTATAAAAGGGCGCCAGTAGCGCATACCTATATAAACTTTGAATCGTCGGATGTCGGACGCCGGACGTCGTATGTCTTCTGTTGTTCGCCGTTCGTCATTCGTCCCTCGTCGGTCGTCGCTCGTCGTATTTGAACCCTCGTTCAAGGCTTTTTCCAGCGCTCCTGCCTGGGCCCTGGTAATATCAAGGATCGGAGATTTACCGCCTATCTGCCGGTACATGTTGCAGCTCTTTGATGATCGCATCGTCGATATGAACCACGCAATAGGTTTTTGCAGAAAAGGGGGGCCGAGCTGAATGATCTCCCTGTCAGAAAACAGGTTATACAGAAAGGGCCTTACGGCTTCCAGAGAATCCGGGCCGCCGAGATTTAAGAGAAGGATACCTGTTCGCATGTCGGCATTATTTTATACTGCAATATTGCATGGTACCTGGTTAAGAGAATACAATTATATTCTCTTTCTTTTTCCTTACTGCATATTACTGCTGTACTTGTGGACCATCTCAACCAGGGCAATGACATGTTCAGGGTCTGTCTGCGGAACGACCCCGTGACCAAGGTTAAAGATATGCCCGCGGGCTGAAGCAGATCTGCCCAGGACATCTTTGACGCGCGTTTCTATTTTATCAGGGGGGAGAAAAAGCGCAAGAGGATCAAGGTTGCCCTGGACAATTGGATTGTCACCCAGCCTTTTTATTGCATCATCCATGTTGATCCTCCAGTCCACACCATAAACGTCTGCTCCTGAAGTCCTTATTTCTTCAAGGAGGCCAGCGGTCTCGCCAACAAAATAGATAATGGGGACCTGGTCAAGGTTTTCCTTTTCCTGCCATTCCTTCAGGTCCCTGATAATGTCCTGCACATACTTCAGGGCATATTCCCTGAAGTCCCTCGGCGAGAAAATGCCGCCCCACGTATCAAATATCTGAATTGCCTGGGCCCCCGCGCTGATCTGGGCCTTCAGATACGCCGTTATCGTTGCGGTCACCTTGTTCATGAATTTTTTGTATAACTCGGGGACCTCAAATATCATCCTCTTCGTAAAAAGAAAATTCTTGGAGGTGCCCCCTTCTACCATATATGTTGCTGTTGTAAACGGGGCGCCAGCAAAACCGATCAACGGGACCCTGCCTGCCAGCTCTTTCCTCAAAAGACGTATGGAGTCCATAACAAATTTCATCGTATCCTCAGGGTCGGACACCACCAGGCTGTTTACGGTCTCTTCGTCACGTATGGCCGGAAACAGGATAGGCCCCTTATTTTCCTGAAACTCAAGCCCCTGCCCCATTGCCTCACAGGGGATAAGAATATCCGAAAAAAGGATCGCGGCATCGACGTTCAGAATATCGATTGGCTGCAGTGTCACCTCAGCAACAAGTTCGGGATTTTTGCACATGGTAAGAAAATCCGCTTTACTCCTGACTGACCTGTATTCCTTGAGATATCTGCCCGCCTGACGCATGATCCAGACAGGAGTAAATTCCACTTTTTCTCCTCTGCATGCCTTTAAAAATGTATCGTTCATAAATCCTCCGTAATGAGTTTAGTATGGAGTAGACAGTAGGGAGTACGCAGATACCGCTTACTGTCTGCTTGCTGCTTACTGCTTACTTCTTACTGCTTACTTTTTCTGATTCGATACGGGATGTAACCACAGAACGGTTCTTCTTCCAGATAATCCCCGGTCATCGAATACGCCCGCGCCCTGCAGCCTCCGCAGACACTGACATATTCGCAGGACCCGCATCTCCCCTTATACTTTTTGAAATCCCTCATTTCGAGAAAAAGCTCCGAATGTTCCCATATGTCTTTGAATGACTTTTCCCTGAGGTTCCCAGCTGATTTTGGAAAATAACTGCAGGGGAGGACCTCCTCGTCAACGTCAATAAGACAGATCACCTGGCCCGCGATGCACCCCTTTGATCCGCCGGTCGAAAACTTGAGGCTTCTGCGCTCAAACTTTTCGCCTTCCTCTTTCTGTTTCTGCAGTACGACCCTGTAATAGTGCGGGGCGCAGGTCGGCCTTACGAGCAGATCATGTTCATTTTTTTCCATCTGATAATGCCAGTTCAGGATCTCCTCATAGTCTTCTTTTGAAATCAGCTCATGCATGATGTCTTCACCCCTGCCTGTCGGGACAATCATGAACATGTACCATGCTGTGGCGCCAAGTTCCTTGGCAAGCTTGTAGACCTTCGGAATCTCTTCCTGATTGCGTTTGGTAAAGGACGAATTAATCAGGAACTGGACCCCGTGTTTTTTGAACAATCTGGCTGCATTGATGGTCCCTGCGAACGCGCCCTTTTGAGACCTGAAATCATCATGCACTGCATCGGTGGACCCGTCGAGGCTGAGAGATACCATTTTAACTTCAGCGGCCTTCATTTGTTCACATATCTTATCAGTAACAAGGGTTCCGTTGGTTGCAATGCACATTCTCATGCCTTTTGCAGTACCATATTTTGCTATGTCAAACACGTCCTTCCGAAGCAGTGGTTCACCACCTGAAAGGACGATAACGGGCTTTGCATAGTCCGCAATGTCGTCAAGGATTCTGTAGGCTTCTTCAGTTGAAAAGTCAGGGTGCCCTTTAATCTCCATCTCTGATGAAGAACGGCAATGTACACAATTAAGGTTACATCTTCTCGTTATTTCCCATGCGACCCACTTTGGTTCAAATTCTTTAATCATCAGTACCCCGCTTAATTCCTTTTATGGATTGTATACGCAATACAAATATATATTTTACATTTTTTTCTCTTGTTATGCTAATTACAGTAATTTTATGAATACTTCGTTGGAAAGGAGGCGCCCTGTATCGGTCAAACACAGGCGCGATGTCCTCATGTCAAAATCTGCCAGACCTGCCTGCTGAAGTTCATGAATTACTTCGAGATGCCTCGATAATATGTCAGTTTTCAGGGTCGTTGACACTGCGTTGAGATTAATTCCGGCGGTCTTTCTCAGGCCAAGGAATATCGCCTCTGAAACCGCCTTTTCCCTGTTGATCAACTCAGATTCAGCGACTGGACTCCTGTTTTCATATACTGCCTTTATATACGCGTCCAGATCGGTTGTATTATGAAACCTCCGTTTGCCGCTCAATGAATGGGCCCCCAGTCCTGCCCCGTAATATTCGCCCCTGTCCCAATAGTTAAGATTGTGCCTGCACAGAAATTCAGGTCCGGCAAAATTCGAAATTTCATAATGGACATACCCTCTGGATGTAAGATAATCAATTGCACATTTATACATATCGATGATGCTTTCTTCTTCCAAAAGGTGTAACGGAAAACCCTTTTGACCTGGTCTCAATAATTCGGCAAGAACCGTTCCCTCTTCCACAGTCAACTCATATACAGATATATGCTGCGGACTTAAATTCACTGCTTTTTCAAGAGTTGTCTTCCAGCTATCCGGCGACTGTCCCGGTATCCCATAGATAAGGTCGATCCCTACATTATCAAATCCCGCATCTTTTGCCAGTATTACCGCCTGTTCTGCCTCTTCAGATGAATGAATCCTTCCGAGAACAGCCAGTTCCTGACTCTGAAACGACTGAACGCCGATACTGAGCCGGTTGATTCCGGCTGCCCTGAGTGCTGTCAGTTTTTCCCTGTCGAGGGTCCCCGGATTAACTTCGATCGTAGCTTCGTAGTCACCGGCAAATTTAAAATGATTCACTACGCAACTCATAAGATCTGATAATGCATCTGAAGAAAGCGTGCTCGGTGTGCCGCCGCCGATGTATACAGTATTGAGCGGTGTCCCGGCCGGGATACCGACGATCTCTTTTTTGAGGGCAGCGCAGTAGCGGTCTGCTTTTCCTGGATCATAAATCCCCGACACAAAGTCACAGTATATGCACCGTTTCAGGCAAAAAGGGATGTGGATGTAAAGGGATGATACCATTTAAAAGTAGTCGGTAGTCAGTATTCAGTATCCTTTTGTCAGACCGACCGCTGAATACTGACTACCGTTCTAAATACTCTCCAGGGCCTTCTGAAACAGATTATTCAATTTTCTGCTTTCACAGGTTATTTCTTTCAGTATGTCCGACAGGTCATTTTCTCCCATGGCCGCTGCCTTCCGGGCCCATTCATCATAGGTGCTCACATGGGCGTCATTGTGCTCCATCCAGTGTTTCAGGAGATGCCTTAGTTTATCAAGTTCGGTCATAGTATGTCATTGCACTTTCGTATTCTATGGTGATCATACCATAGCGTATCACTCCTGTCTAAAATAATACAGTGGCAGGACGGGACTGGAAAGTTTATTATAGTATTTTATGTCAATCCTGAAAAGAGTTGCAGACCGCGAAAACTTACTTTATACTCATTGATAAGGTTGGAAGAAGATGAACAGCGCAAAGATCGGCTCAATACTCCTCGTTGATGATGATATCAGTGTGCTTGATTCAACATCCATGCTGTTAATTGAGCATGGGTATGACGTCATCGCGTCATCCGGTGCACACGATGCGATCGGTTTATTCCAAAAGGAGACGATCGACATTGTGTTGACTGATATTGTAATGCCGGACACTTCAGGGATTGAGCTGCTTCGAAGCATCCACGCCATTGACCCCAGCATACCGGTTATTCTCATGACCGCATATGCTGATATGGAAAAAGTTATCGATGCACTGAAGATAGGGGCGTTTGATTTTATCATCAAACCGTTTACAGCCCAGATGTTGTACCATTCCGTTGAAAAGGCATTCAGTTACAGCAGGATGATGAAGATGGAAAATGATTACAAGCACCTGCTGGAAGAATATAATCAGGAAATTGAGTCACTCGTTGCAGAGAGGACCATGAGCCTCATTGCATTAACATTAGCCGATAAAATAAGAAACCCCGCTTCCGTTATCGGTCTGACCTGTAAAAGAATCCTCGAAAAGGAGGACGTCCCCGAGAAGTTAAAATCAAAACTGGAAGATATATTCAGGGAAGCAGAAAAGCTGGATTCGATTGTGAAGGATTTTCAGTCATTACTGAAAAGCAAGAAGTCGATGTTCGGATATGAAGACATCAATGAAGTTGTCAAGGATGTTATTCTGGTCTCCGACAGTATCTCCGCCACAAAACGTAATGACATAAAATTTTATCCTGCTGATCATCCCCTTAAAGTCAATATGCAGAAAAACCTGTTTCAGATCGCGATATCGCACCTTTTAAAAAACGCCCTGGAAGCGGCCCCTGACGGTGAAGCTGTTTCGGTTTCGACCTATCAGCGCGATGAGACCGCCGTGATCGATATATCTGATTCAGGACATGGGATCAATCAGGAAGACATGGCAAATATATTCGATCCCATGTTCAGCACAAAGGAAAAGAGGTTCGGAATGGGTCTGCCGCTGGTAAAAAGGATTGTGTCGGAACATATGGGGGACATCTCGGTAGAAAGCAAACCGGGACAATTTACAGTATTCAGGATAGAACTTCCTCTCAGGTGGACCGAGAACAAATAACAGCGGGATTACTTAAAATCCGGCAATGTGCTGTGCAGGACCCATCTTTCTTCATCCTCATCATATTTCCACAGCTGCCTGTCGGTGATGGTCCTCTCTATGAACTGCTCTATTTTGTAATATTCAATTTCGACGTCAAGGTGAACCGTATTCCCGTCCTGGGAAATATTGACCGCTTTCAACTCGTATGAAGTCACCTTTATATTTTTGAGATACTCGAAATCCGGTATTTCCGCTTCCTTTCCCTTACTGTCCCGAAAGCCATTTGCTACTTCGTACTTGCCCCATCGGATCGCGTTGCCGTATGCTTCGGTCATATCCTCAAAACGCTCCTGCTGCTGGTGTTTGTTATAGGTTGCACAGCCAAGAAGCGCCAGGACGCACAAAAGTGAACCCCATTGCGCTCCCGATATTTTCAAAGATGGCAAGCAGCCACGAATAGTCATTTTCGTCATAATAAAAATCTCTTCATATCACCGTAATCTTTCAAAACCAGTCAAATTATAGTATATGCATTGTGAAATATTCTCCAGTCGGAAAATGCTGCATCCTCCCCTCTGACATTCCGCTGATTAAGAATACGCTGATAATCGCAGGATCAATTCGTACCTTCTTTATCTGCTTTTCCGATGTAAGACCGGGTGTAGTCAATTGCAATGTGTGATTTTCCTTCAACGATAAATCCGATCTGGCTGCCGAAGAACCCGAGATTTGATACTTTATCTGCATGCCAGTTGTTTATATAGAAATGAATATCATCAGCCTGTTTGACAATCTTCAGCAGAACGGGCGAATTACTGTTTTCCAGGGACGCCTTAATCGCTCCGGAAGTCAATTGCCCCGATACGCCATGCTGATAATTCTTTACTGCATAATATTTGTTTTCCGTGATCTGGAACGAATAATTATTACGGGCATCCTTTGCTCCAAATATAAAGCCATAGGCGTTCTTGTCTGTTCCCCTGACCGCTCTTATCGCAATCTCAAGCACAAAATCAGACTCATGGGGAAACCGCTGATAGTGAAGGACAATCAGCGCGCCCCCCTGATTTTTGTTTTCTATGTGATAGAGTCCGTCTTCAATCCTGGCAGAGGCTGCGCCAATGTCAAATATATCCCAGTTATTCGAATTACCATTAAAATCATCTCTATACGCCGTGAAGTGCTTCTTTAAATATTCATCAGTAATCTCCGGCTCATTCTTTGCATCTGAAATATTCGATTGATCATTCTGCAATACCAGCGCTATCCTGGGCGTGATGTCCCTGTCTGCCGGTCCTTTTGAACCGTCCTTTTTTGAAATGTCTTCAATATCCCGCAGTTTGGGCTCCCGCCTGGTCAAAGGTTCTTTTCGCTCAGGTTTCTCATTCATGAGCACTGACTCAGCAATTCCGGGTTGCGGGGCATCTGTTTTGGCTATTAATGTTTCAGCAGGAGTCTGCCTCACAGGTGCGGAGGCATTTAGAATGCCTGGATCGTTCACCTCTCCGGTCTTTGATTTTTTCACGGAGTCACTGACCCGGCCGCTCACTTCATCTTTGCTCGCGGTCAGGTCTGTGGCGGGCGGGACATCCTTGCCTGTTTCCTTATCCTGAGTGAACACAGTCTCTGCATTCTTCGTCGTATCCGTCGGCGCCTTATCGGGTTTTTGCACTGCAATCCTGTCCTGACGAACTGATTCATCCTTTTCAGGTTCAGATATTTTTATTGATGTGTCATTTTTTTTGTCTGCACCTTTCGTTGTCATCTCCTGAGCAGGCGCCTGCTCCAGGCCCGTTTTATCCCCGGATGGAGCCGGCTTTTCCGCACTGTTTTCTTTTACTGCCTGCCTGACCGGTTTTGACTCTTTTTGCAGAGTTTCCCTGATTTTCTGCAGTGCTTCTTTCTTCTTTTCTGATGCCGCAATCTCAGCGTTCATTATGTTTTTATCGCCGAAATCCTTGATGCCGATATTCCCTGGACTGCCCTCTTCCTTCGGCATGTCATCGACATCCTGCTGTGAGGCAACAGGTTGGACCGGTTCCACTTCTTTTTCCTGGGGCAGGTCCTTCATATCCTGGGTCACTGCAATCTCTTTCGTTATCGGCAATGCCGCGAACGGTTCAGCTGTTCCATCATGATCATGATCCGACAGATCCCTCTGTCCATTTTCATCGAACGGCGTACCAGTCCCTGTTACTGCGCTCCCGTCAGCAGTTTCTTTATCATGGTCCGGTAAAGCCTCTGATTGATCACCTGGAAACGGAGGTGGCTCAGATGCGTCGGTCTCATTCAGCCCCGGCATCCCGCTGTCGTAGTTTACAGCATCGCTATTTTCGATATACCTGCTTATCAGGATCGTCGGCATAATCTTCTCACGAAGATCATCTGATATAAACAGTACCAGTGCTCCCGCAATGAAGAGGACAAAAAAGACAGTCATAAGAAGCGCGTACGAACGTCTCTTTTTATGCCCTTTTCTTCTGACCGGGAACCCATTTGCCGTCTTTGATACATTGTTCTGCTTCGACTTCTCTTCTTCCTTCTGAATGTCAGGTTTCCGATTATCAATCTTTACTGCATCAGCGGTAACTTCCTCCCCGGCCGTTTCGACACTCCTCTTGTCTGAGTGTTTCCTGTCACCCACAGGCAGAGGTGCCCCGTTCCCCGTATCATCGTGACCGGTCTGATTACTCGTATTATGCGTTGCAGCGTGCCCAATAATGTCCGAAAGCATGTCATCTCTTTTCTTACTCTCCGACTCCGCTTTTCCGTTTCGTTTCGGTGCACTCGGGGGCCCTTCCCTCATGGGCACATGCGCAGCATGTTCAATCGAATCTGCAGAGATCAATTCAAACACCTTACTTTTGGTCTCACTGTCAAAGCGGTGAAACTTGACACCGCTATAGCATTCAAATTTTGTTTCACTGTTCCATATTATTTCTCCAAGGACCGGAACTGATAAATTGTTTTTCGGATGTTTCAGGCGGAATTCAAGAATATCACCCGTCTGCAGGTCATAATTCTGTGATTCGAAAATAAAGCCCTCGAAAGAAACGTTTTTGGTTATCCCAAAAAAATATGATGCATCCTCTTTTTGCGGACCGACTTCCACAATAAGGAGTGTCTCAAATCTCTTAAACTGCCGTCTGTCAATTGACATATCAGTTGAATACCTGCGTTCGTGAAAGAGTTAATGCGAAAAGTAATATTATTTTACCATATGCAGAATGCAGATTATATTCCGGTGCCTGCCGGGCGGGAAAAGATGCGGAAAAAATTGGGTATTGCCAGGGATACTCCCTATTAATAAAGATTATCCCTGGCAATACGGTATGTTCATGCTGTCCTGAATGCCACCTGCATAAAACACTTGTTTACTCCGTTTCAAAACTCCTTACGTCACTGCTGGATTCTCCGCCATTACCATCACTGGCGGTAATGGTCCAGTAATAGGTAGTGGTCGTGCTCAATCCTGATAACTCATAATTTACTTCATCGGTGGTTTCTCCCCCGATTTCGCTTGAAACAACGGATCCCCCTGATCCACCGCCGCCGCCACCGCCGCATGAAACGAGAAGCATTCCTGCAATCAATACTATTCCTATTATCAGCAATGCCTTCCTGTTCAGGCGCCTTAAAGCGAATAGAACAGCAGGGACGAACAACAGACATAAGAATCCCGCACCATAACTTCCGATGCCGGCGTACACTATGTCACTCGGACCTGTGGACGCAAGATTTCTTTCTGTGACACAGCCGGTTGTCATGCTCTGATCCTGGCATACCTGCAAATCATACGTTACCAGATCGCCATCCGCGTCTCGGGATTTTTTCCACCTGAACCCGACTTTCTTCCCCAATCCCTTTTGTCCGTGTGCAGGATAGACAAGCACTGGTTCTTCAGGTGGATTATTAACAACAGATGAAAGCCCGGCGCCGCTGACGGAGACGATGACCTGATTTTCATCAAGGTCATTTGATGGAATATCAAATGAATCATTAAATGAACCTGTTGTAGACGGCGCAAAACGCACAGTCAGCGTACAGTTACTCGACGGTGATATGGTCTGTCCGGAACAGTAATTGTTTCGAATGCTGAACGGTGTCTCGAGATCATTGTTAGACCCAATAGTGCCTATTACCAGATCTCCACTTCCATTATTGGTAACCGTTATCGTATGATCCGACAATAGTCCCTCTGTTACATCTCCAAAAGGCACCTGAAGATCACTCTCCGGAGCAACAGAGTCAGAAACACTCACATCAGGCAGCGGCATGGCTTCACCGGTGCCGCTCACGCTTATGGTTACCGGATCTTCATCCGGGTCATTTGACGGTATATTAAATGAATCACTGTACTGGCCCGCGGTCACTGGCGCAAAACGCACAGTCATCGTACAACTGGATGAGGGCGAAATGGTCTGCCCGGAACAGTTGTTGTTCAAAATTGTAAATGGTGCTGAAAGTGGATTGCTGCCGGCAATACTGCCGATGACAAGGTCTCCATTGCCGTTATTTGTGACAGTGACTGTCTCGTTCGATGAACTGCCTTCCGTCACGTTCCCAAAGGGCAGCTGATGATTGCCTGTCGGCGCCAGAGAGTCGGTAACGGTAATGTCAGGCAGGGGAACAGCCTCACCTCTGCCGCTGACGCTGACAGTAACAGAACCTTCATCCGGGTCATTGGATGATATATCAAATGAATCATTGTATGAACCTGTGGCGGACGGGCCAAAACGCACCGTCATCGTACAACTGGATGAGGGCGAAATGGTCTGCCCGGAACAGTTGTTGTTCAAAATTGTAAATGGTGCTGAAAGTGGATTATTACTGGCAATACCGGCAATAACAAGGTCAGCATTGCCAGCGTTTGTTACCGTAATTGTCTGCTGTGAACTGGCCCCCTCTGTAACATTTCCAAAAGGCACCAGAAGATCTCTCTCCGGAGCAACAGAGTCTGAAACACTTACATCAGGCAGCGGCATCGCTTCACCGGTGCCGCTCACACTTATGGTTACCGGGTCCTCATCCTGGTCATTTGACGGTATATTAAATGAATCACTGTACTGGCCCGCAGCTCCCGGGGAGAACCTGACGCTCAGTGTGCAGTCTGATGAAGGTGAAACTGTCTGTCCCGAGCAATAGTCATTGAGTATGCTGAATGGATATGCAACGGGATTGCTCTGGGCAATACTTCCGATAACAAGGTCCGCATTGCCTCCGTTTCTTACCGTAACTGTCTGGTTGGATGAACTCCCTTCGGTCACGTTCCCGAAGGGCAGCTGAAGATCTCCGGCAGGAGATACCGAATCACTGACAGCGATATCAGCATTCTGGGGAGAAGGGATAGATACGCTTACTTCACCAGAATGAACACTTTCATTCCCGGAAGTATCATATGCCGTAACTGCAAAATAATAGGTCTGACCATCGCTGAGATTCCCCACCTGATACGATATAACATTTCCTGCATCAATGCTATTGTTATAGTTTCCGCTGGTGCTTCCGTAATAAATGATAAATCCATCGAGGTCGTTCAATGGCGTCTGGTCTTCATTTTCAACAGGGGCGTCCCAGTAAAGGGTCACACTGGCTGCATAAGAGTCTGTAGAGAATGAAAGAAACAAGCAAAGAACTGCAAAAAAACCTGTTGCAAAATATCTTGACGCTGTTGTCATCAGTCTGCCTCCGTTTATTTCCAGAAAGGGAAGCAGGCTTGTCCAAAAAGGTTAATACATTCAAGCACTGCTTCTTCGACAGCCCGGCTACCCCGACTGTTCGGGGTCCGCGGCTTTGTGCCCCCTGGTTGCCCAGGGTTTACCTTTTCGGAAACACTTTCTTATTTGATTCAGTTACAGAGTAATTGAAAAGGTGAGATTGAGTCTGTGATTTGAGTCACAACTGCATGAAGGCACCAGGAAAGGAAGGAGAATTATTGATGGCGTGCACCGTTCTTCTGCTCTGTGTAAAAAATACAGGACGTGTCTGATGCACCGGGCACAGACATTTCTATTGATTGAAGATCAGAGTGCAGAGAACAAAATGTAATAAAGAGAATACTTCAATGATAGGGGTTTTTGCTCACCTTGATGGTCGCTTCTCGCACAGCGTTTTCAACATGGTCCCTGTCGAGCGTTCTCATTAAATCAGAATCCCTGAACGTTCTATCCTTAAAACTGCTCTGGACATACAGGGGCGATAACTGGTTAAGCGAAAGCGCATAGATGTCCTCAATGCAGAGCTGACACCTGCAAAGCGTCCGATCTTCATTTAATATAACTTCCATGAGCTCAACAACAAGCTCTTCATTAATATTCACAATGCCGGATAAGTCGTGATCAAAAATTATTTTATTGTCCATATCCATCCTCTTCTCTGTTATAAAAGAGTCAACAATACGTTCATCAGGCAGCACGCTTGCTCCATGCAACCTATTTTCATTGTACGAAAAACTTTCAGCATAAATCCAGTGTATTACTGGACAGCAAGACGGGCCCTGTTCATTCCGGGCAGTCATTGACAGGAACAATAATTCGCTGAAGGCACCATGAATCACCGTCATTCACGCTGAAACCAGAATGATAGCGTTGATCAGATATGACAGGGTGATGTCAAAAGCCGGATTTGAAACTCTTTACAAATACTGAATAGTTTTGTGAGGGGGTCTTGATTTTAACACCCAGACAATCATAGTAATCCCTGGACTTGTTGATCCGCATGACTGTTACGGGTACTTTCAGGATTTCGCTGCCGGTGTCCACCAGAATTTCAAGGTCGCTGTCAAAGGGGAAGTTCATCCGGTTCGTCGAGATAAACATTCCCTCCTCTGAAATGTTCATCACTCTCCCTTCATAATCGCAGTTGCAGCACGAGAATCTCACGGTAAAATTTGACTGGATTCTCTCAGAGGCCCGTCTCTGCATCGATTTGTACCCGCTATTTAAAAGATGAACGGTTATCTAATCAAGATTCAACATCTTTTCAGCAACAAAAGATGAATGTAAATGCAAAGAATTATCTCTTACCCTGATTATGAATTTTAACTTTCGGAACGGACAGCACACTGCTGATAAATGTTACCGCCGAAAGACATGCATGATTAAATCGATTCGAAAAAATGCGGTGAATGAGTTTGCTTTTTTGATAAGCCTGACGAGAATGCACAGTACTTTCATCTGTACAGTATTCTTTATACTCTTTCAGAAAAGAGTCAATCTCAAGGTCAGAGTGAATACCCAGTTTTTTTAGTCCTGCCACAATTTCTTGCTTTGAAAGGGCCGCCATTGTTATTCTCAAAATATTTTCAGCCTGATTTACGGTATTGAGGGAAACCTTCAGCGCTCTCGAGAGAGAGGCTGATCACATCTTCTGAAATCCCCCCGTTTAAGTTCCGAAAATCAAACCAGGTTTAAATAAATAGAGAAGAAAGTGAATTATTTTGGCATAAGAATACGTCGATGTCAAGATTCATTTATTAATGATTTTATAATAAAGATTAATGACAGGAAAAGACTGCTCATGGTGAGTACAGGAAGGGGATATACGCTTTACGCTAACCAGGCCCCATAGGTAAATACCGGAATGATGCCGAAAGCTGCAGCAAACGGGAATATCAGTAATTCCATGATATCCTTCCCCACATTCAGCCTGTTTCCGAGTTTGGCACCAATGACACTGGAAACATGAAGTCCTGCAGTCGACATAATCCATGTCATAAACAGAATTCCGGTCAGAAACCTGAACCCGGGGTAAAGGGTCACGAATCCAATGTCTAATGTTGGATTAATCAGACCGAGAAATTTTTCGACCAGCACCAGAGACATGCAGCCGATTATCATCGTCTGAAATGGATAGAGTTTCCTCAGATACGGAGTAATTGCAAACGCAACAGCCATTACTGCAAAGACCCCTACAAAGATTGAAAACTCAAGTGGAGCCAGGCTGATCATTCTCCAGGGGAAACCCCATGATGCGGTTTCAGATAACCCCAGTATGATCGGAGCAAGTGTCAGGACAAAGATGGTAACACCGATAACCTGAAGGGCGGGAAATATTAAAATAGTCATACACTTGCAACCAAACCCTTCACATTTTTTATTTTTGTTTGACATTCCGATA
>Ga0209536_100007432_pt1 | contig 16600 bp, 15 predicted proteins | sample DeeMarSeWOR28_12_FD_187461 | JGI IMG/M metagenome (GOLD analysis project Ga0209536, IMG submission 187461) | Marine sediment microbial communities from White Oak River estuary, North Carolina - WOR-2-8_12 (SPAdes) (version 2) | ecosystem: Environmental > Aquatic > Marine > Intertidal zone >... | reverse complement strand
TTGGGTCAAAGCCCATTTTATATATCGATTTCCGTCTTTACAGATTCGACCATGTCTTATCCTATCTCCCGATGATCTTGATGATGGAATAATCCCCACATATGATGCAACTTGCTTTGTGAGATTGAACCTCCTATAGTCTCCTAACTCAGTAAGTAGAATTTGGGAAGTTAGCTCACCGAATCCTGGAATAGTCATTACTAGCTTTACCTTCTCATCTTGTTTGGCTAATTTAGATATTGTTTTTTCATCCGGCATTTTAATGGAGATGTGTTAATCTCCATACAATAACAAAAATCTCCCCCTTTTTCCATATCATTTCCGATGTAGAGTTTTAATCCGAATTTCTGATACTATCGGTCACTCCTCTAATCCACGTAGGCTCAAGTTTTCTGTTATAGAGGCGATAATTGCGGTTCTAAGGCTAATTTTGAGTCGTCAAATAAACCTTGTGCGAACCAATATTGTCTAAACAGTCGCAAATATCAGAACCAGTGGGATACATGATTTTAAAAGAATCAAATTTGCACCCATCCAAAGTTTAACCAAAAAACGAATACATGAGACATAAATATTCTATGGTGGAAACCAAAATCTTAAATTGGTTCGAGTCCAACACCGTCCACAGAATTGGACCCATCCCGAACCGCATTCAGTACCGGTCGAGCAGTTTCTAGCTATGCTCCGCTTTGAGCAAAGGGGAAAGCTGGAGCAATTAGGGATTGAACTCGGATCTTTTGAATGATAATCAGCTTATTCTGGTTCGAGTCCTATACCCAGTTTTTCCTGTGATAAAACAAAAGCAGAGTTCAACGAGCAGAACAGACACTCGCCATAGTATAATCCGACCAGGAGATTAGACTGCAAGATATGGACATTGACACCACCCTGATCCTCACCAAACGAAACATCCACCGTGTCAGGGGCGATTTGTTTACCCTCACTCACCTGACTAAAAGGCTAAAAGTTGGTTAAAATCGCAATTTGATCAAAGTTAGCGCACCAGCTAGATTTGGAAATAAACCTTGAAAGAAATTAACGAACAACTCTCCATTGCCATCTGTACTTTCAAGGATCATACCGCAAATAATTATAGGAAGCTGAGTGTCAAAATCCCCTGCAAAGCTGTCAAGGACTTCGGAACGTTTGGACTCCGATTCGAATTTGCATTGAATAAAAAATATGTCGAGTAATAAAAGTTTCCTAATATTCCCTCTATTGACTTTACTGTTCCTACATAGTTCAAAGGTATTTACCCAAGCGCAAGGTGTGATCGTTTTAACTGATGAACAAGACCGATACCCCCTAGGCTTGAATTTAGAGATTCTTGAAGACAAAGAAGGGACATTGACTATTGAAGATGTCACTTCCCCTGACATTGCGGCTTTGTTTGTACCCAGCCAGGATGAAGCCCCCAGTTTTGGCTGGAGTGACTCAGTCTATTGGGTGCGCTTCAAGGTAAAAAACGAAGCCGAGTCAATCACACAGTGGGTGTTGCTAAATGATTCGCAAATCTCATTCATTGATTATTATTTACCCGCCGATAATGCCCAGGGGTATGATGTGATCCTGACGGGAGCGAGGTTACCCTGGCATAATCGCGACATACCGGTAAAAATGTTTGCCTTCCATTTGCCTATTCCTTACCAGGAAAGCCTGACCGTCCATATGCGCTTCGAGTCTATTGGATCAGTGATTTTGCCCCTTTCTATATGGACGTTTGAGTCATTTACTCTGGCAAGCCTCACAGGCCAAGTTGCCAACGGCATTCTATTTGGAGTCCTCTTGGTTCTATGCGTATACAATCTGGTTCTCTTCTTCTTCCTGAGAGACAAATCTTACCTGTATTATGTGCTTTTTTTTGGCACAGCCCTATTGGCGATGATGGCCATTAATGACTTTGGTGCCCAATACCTGTGGCCAAATCATAACTCATTGATTATCCACCGAAGCTTAATTGCTTTAACTGTTACGTTCGCCTTGTTATTTGCAACCTCTTTTTTAAGCACAAGGGAGTATGCACCCCAATTGCACAAGGTGCTGTTAGGTTTGGCAATAGTGCTTGTCATTATTGTTGGGCTCCAGTTCATTTGGTACAGGGAAACGGGCTTTGTGCATGTTTTCTTAATGGGTGTCAGTGCGGTCACTCTGATCGTGGCCAGTATCGTGGTCTGGCGAAGGGGGTATCGTCCGGCGCGGTATTTTTTGTTTAGCTGGCTCGTATTCCTAGTTGGCTTTGCCGTGTTCACGTTGACACTCACAAGCATCCTACCCATAAGTAACATCGCTTTTTTCGATCTCATACATGTGGGCTTGATAGTGCTGGCCTTGGTGCTGTCTATTGGTTTGGCAGATCGTATTAACATCTATCGCCAGGATCAAGAAGCCGCCCTGCTTGGCCTAGTCGATCAACGAACCCGGATTGCCCAGGATTTGCATGATTCTGTGAACCAGTCTCTTTACAGTGTCAACCTATTTTCCGAAGCGGGAAGAGAAAGCGCGGATGCGGGCGACCTGCAAAGCGCAGGCCACTACTTCAATCGTATTGGAGCATCCTCCCAGCAAGCATTAAAGGAAATGCGTCTATTTATATATGAATTACGACCGCCTGACGTCGTTGAAGAAGGTCTGGTCGATGCCCTGCAAAAACGAATAGATGCGGTGGAAAAGCGGTCTGGCATGGAAGCTCACCTATTACTGGAAGGTGACATTGATTGTCCGGACGACGTGAACGATCAGTTTTTCCGTATCACCCAAGAGGCGCTTAACAATATAATAAAACATGCCCAGGCTGATGAAGTGGTCGTATATTTACATGCAAATAATGGCATAATATCCTTAGAAATCGTTGATAACGGCGTTGGTTTTGATCTGGCAGCTGCCGAGAAAAGTGGTGGCATGGGTTTGAAGTCAATGCAGGAACGTGCTTCCCAAATCAATGGCGATTTCACTATCAATACAGCACCCGATCAAGGCACGACCATTCAAGTACAGGTCAAGATGGTAGATGAACGACCCTAATCCAATTCGTATTTTAATTGCTGATGATCATGCAGTAGTGCGTGAAGGCTTAAACTCGCTTATTGGCCGCAAGCTGGACATGGTGGTGGTGGGTGAAGCGGCCGACGGCGTAGAAACTGTTGATATGGCCCGGCAGCTAAAACCAGACATTATCTTGTTGGATATGATGATGCCACGCCTAAATGGTTTGGAGGCCATTCGACAAATCAAAGGGGAGAATATTCTAGCCCGCATCCTCATCTTGAGCAGCTTTGCTGAGGATGAGCAAATCTTCCCGGCCATAAAAGCCGGGGCATCAGGATACTTGCTTAAAGATTCTTCGCCTCAGCAGCTCATAACGGCCATCCGGGACGTGCATCGCGGTGAATCTTCATTACATCCCACCATTGCCCGCAAGCTAATGAGGGAATTTGAAGCACCATCAAAAGATCAGCCTATCCCGGATGATTTGCTCACCGATCGGGAGGTAGACGTTCTTAAGCTGCTAGCTCGAGGGTATTCAAATAAGAATATAGCAGACAAATTAGTCGTTAGTGGCCGAACAGTGGGCAAGCACGTGAGCAATATTTTAGATAAGCTACACCTGGCCAACCGCACGGAAGCTGCCCTATATGCCCTACGCGAAGGCTTAGCCACGCTGGATGATACCCCATAGAATACGCGTTTTTACTTAGCCTCATCTGCTAATTTTTTCCACCTAAAGACCACAAAAAGAGTGGTCTTTTATCAATTCCAATCTGACCAAATTTCCTCTAATATAAGGGTATGTTGGCTTTAATTCTTGCTCGCCCTGGTCCGATCTGTGATGGTCTGGTTGCATTATTGAGGGCCAGACCGGATGTGCGTAAAATTGTTCAAACTACGGGGCCTATCGATGCCTTAGACTTTGCGCAAACAATTCACCCGGATATCACGCTTGTCCATACTTCTTCCCTGTCGCAGGGACTCGTATCATTCATTACCCAGATAAAAAAAATATGCGATAACCCGTTACTGATGATTGTTGCGAGAGAGGAAGACCGGAAAACGGCCATAACCCAGGGCGCCGATATTGTTATCATGGAAGGGCTATCCTCAGAGAAACTGGCGATCCATATTTCCACCTTACTTCAGCAATATTCAGAAACAAAATCAGTTGAGTTTGCTGAGTAAAGAATCACAAATGTTAACGAGAGACAACTCGGCTGATCATCTCGTTCACAAAGGAGAACAGAACAATGACTGAAGGCATGATTCAGGGGTATCGGCGCATTTCCGGCCCCACCGAGACACCAGATGGCTTTCCACTGCCATTAACTGGACGACCACTCACCCAAACCCCCGTCGTCGTGAAAAAAGAAGGGGTAGAGCTCAAACAATATCCCGAAAGATTTATCTCCGGTCAGGAAGAGTTGGCCGAAGATGAGATGCGCCTTACCTGTATCGGCTCTGGTAATCCTTTTGTCAGACGAGCTCAGGCCGCTACTGGATGGCTCTGCGAGTTGGGGAACGGCGACAAATTTGTCTTCGATGTCGGCGGCGGCACCGTGCAAAATCTGTGGAGCCTGGAAATCCACCCGGCGCTGCTGGATAAGCTATTTCTGACTCACCTGCATCTGGATCATGTAGGGGATTTCCACGTCCTATACGACGCCTTGGGTTGGGCCCGTAATTCGCCGCTGCATGTCTGGGGGCCGTCGGGCTACACCCCAGAGATGGGCACCGCAACCTTTTGCGAAATGATGGAAAAGGCGGCCCTATGGCATACCCAGAGCAAGATGGGTATTATTCCCAACGAAGGTATGGAGATCATCGCCCATGAGTTTGATTACGGAAAACTGGGGTCAAACAACCCAAAGATGTTGGTTTACAACGAGAACGGTGTCCAGATTTACGCCTTCCCGACAGTGCATTGCATCTACGGTACCGTAGGCTATCGCCTGGAGTGGAATGGCCTTTCCTTCTCTTTCCATGGCGATGGCTCCCCTAGCGCTGTTGAAGCCGAACAGGCGAAAGGCGTAGATGTTTTCATGCATGAGGTTTTCATAGATGCGGCGACCTTCTCTAGGAAAGCTAATATCCCATTACACATCACCGAGCTTATTGTCGGCGAGCATACCACCGGCGATCGCTTTGGACAGCTCATGGAGATCATCAAACCCGGTCTGGGCGTTGGTTATCACTACTCATTAGATGACGACACCGTTGACGCCATGTACGAGCTGCTGTGGAAGACATCCGATATTCCGATGGTGCTGGCCCAGGACTTCACCGTGATCAATATTACGCCCGAGCAAATTGTGACCCGTCAGGCAGAAACTAACTTACTGCATTGGACCCCGTCACTGCCACCAGGTGCGCCCCGTGGCAAATTGGGAGCAAGAAGCGAGGCAAAAATCCCGCAATGGCTGGTGGACTCCGTGATCCAGCCTGATGACGAATAGATTACGAACAGGACCACATCTCTAAACTGGCCAGGTAATTATTCTCCTCAATTGTGAACCCCAACCAGAGCGCAGATACGCTTGGTGCGTATGAGTTGATTGCCCTGGACAGTACGGATACTGAATTCTCAGTCACCGCAGACGATAACGAACCATCTGGTTCATTATCCACCGGATACGGGTTGTCGAAGCCACGAAATGTGATACACGGTTGGATCTCCTGCTTGCGGTTGGCCGCTTCCGCGAGTTCAATTTCGCGGTACAGCACGAACTCTACGACCGGCAAGAAAATCCGATGGAGCTCGTCAACCTATGGGATGACCTGAAATTCGCGGCGACCAAGGTTGACAAGATCTAGACGATCCGAAAGGATCTGCTGTCTCTCCCCAATTTCAAAAACGCAGCCATACCAGGTGCGTTGATCTAGTATTTTACCCAGGCTGACTGAACGATCAAGAAGATTAACAATTTAACCATTCAGATCAAGTGGCGAACAAAGGTAAATTTTACTACGCAAGAAGAATTGCTCAGCATCTGTTCGCTTTGGAGTAAGGCGTGAAAAGTATAGTCTTGTCAAGAACCGGACCGCGCTATGCTAAGGAAAATCTATCATGACTGAAATTTTAGCCGTTTTAGCACAATTGTCAGTGCTGGTTTTTGTGCTAGCCAGCATGTTTAGCTTGGGCTTGAGCTTAACGATGAAACAGATCATCGATCCGCTCAAGAACACCAAAATGGTACTTATTGCACTGGTGGCAAATTTCGTATTAGTTCCAATTGTGGCTTATATGATTACCTTTTTATTCCCGCTGGGTGAATCAATAAGTATTGGCCTGATCTTGCTGTCTACGGCCGCAGGTGCACCCTTCTTACCTAAACTTGTGGAAGCGGCCAAGGGAAACACAGCATTCTCCGTTGGGATAATGGTGCTGTTGATGGTGGTCACCATCATTTATCTGCCTCTTGTGCTACCCTTTCTGTTGAGCGGCGTCGAGGTGAGTCCCTGGGAAATCGCCAAATCATTGATCATTATGATGTTAATTCCGCTCGCTATCGGTCTTTTCATCCGTGACCGATATGTAGATACTGCAGCCAAGATACAGCCAACTTTCGGAATGGCATCCAACATAGCTCTATTAACGCTAGTCGTGTTAGGTGTAGTGCTCAACTTCAGCTCTATGATTGCACTGGTGGGTACATTTGGAATATTGGCAGGGATCATCTTCATCGTGATCTCGCTGGTGATTGGTTACTTCCTGGGTGGTTCGGATAGAAATACCAAAAGTGTCCTAAGTTTGGGAACGGCGCAACGTAATATATCAGCAGCTTTGGTGGTCGCAGGGCAAAATTTCAGTGAGGACGTGATTACTTACCTGATAGTGATCGCTGTTATCAGTATAGTCGTTCTTATGCCCACGGCCGGAGAACTGGGTAAACGGACCAAAAAAGCTGAGTAAGGGGCCGCGGTTGGAAGACAAAAATTCAAGCGCTGGAAAGATGAGGAACTTATACAATGAACCGTAAGTTCAGCTATAAACCCTATTTCGCATTACTCTTTATCAGTGGGATTGTGCTTGTTCCCGGACACATCCTGGTCGTCGGAACACAGGCTGTTACACCGAGCCCGATTCCAACCCTGCAAAGTACTCCCAACGCAACCAATGAACCAAACATTTCAATTATTGCTCAAGCGATCCCGACCGCCACCGTAACACCAACCCCAAACTCAGACCAGATCACAAGTGGATCCACCAATTTAACCCCAGAGGGTATGTTGGCGGTGGTGATCATCACGCCACCTTCAGCGCTCACACCAACACCCCCACCTGCCAGTGGATTTTCTGTTGATTTTTCCGACCTGACCCTTGAGATTCTTCTGCAAAGTTTGATCTCCATTGCGGTTGTCATTGTTGTGGCGATCTTGGGCTCCAGATTGATTTATCTTGTGCTGCGTCGACTGGTCAGGCGCACAGAAACCGAATTTGATGACAAGCTTCTCGAAACCATCCGGCCTCAGATCATTTGGCTTTTGGCGGCGATGGGTTTTCAATTTGTTACCAACCGGGCTGCTTTTATCAGCGGAGATGTTTTTGAGACCATTTATTTCTTGCTTTACTGGTTCGTTGCTGTCACGATTGCCTGGCGTTCGATCGATTTTGCCTCGATCTGGTACCTCGATCACCAGAACACAGAGGAGAAGAAACTCCCTGAATCGATGGTGAATCTGCTGAAGAGGCTATCCCAAATAATCCTAATCTTCATTGCCAGTGGCATCCTTCTCGGAAGCTTTGGGGTCAATATCCTGGCGGTCTCCGCCGCACTAGGCCTGGGTGGATTTGCGATCGCCCTGGCTGCCAAGGATACCATCGCCAATGTCATATCCGGATTCGTGCTCATGTTCACCCAACCTTTCCAAATCGGTGAACGCATCGATATCCCTGCTGTGGGCACATGGGCGGATGTGGTTGAGATCGGCATGCGCACTACCAAGGCCATCACTCGCGACAACCGTCTGGTGATCATCCCCAATTCATTAGTGGTTGACAACTATGTGATTAATTACTCTGAACCTGATCCGAGCATACGTCTACAGACGGATATCGGCATCGGCAGTGGTGAAAACATCGATGAACTTGTCCAGGTTCTCCAGGATGCGGTGCGCCAGGTGGAAGGGGTGTTGGCAAATAAAAATGTGGATGTCTTATTCACCGAATTTGGAGATTCTTCGAACACATTCCGCGTGCGTTGGTGGGTGTCGTCATATGCTGACAAGCGGCGTGTCACTCACAGGGTTTGTACTGTTATCCAGGAGGTAGTCACAAAAGAAGGAATCGAAATGCCCAACCCGATATTGGATACCAACGTTATGATGCTATCAGAAGAATAAAATGTATGACGATACAGACTCGCAAATCATCGAATATCATCGCTCCATGCTTGATGACCGGGTGCGCACGACAAGTTTCCTGCGCGCCATCATGGGAACAGTGAAACCGGGCGATATCGTCCTGGATTTGGGCTGCGGTACTGGCGTACTCAGCTATTTCGCCTGCATAGCTGGCGCCAAACGGGTTTATGCCGTTGAACAGGGACCTATCGTTGTACTTGCCGAAGCGATCTGCCAGCAAAACGGTTTTCAAGAGCAAGTCATCTTCCACAACGATTGGTCCACGAATATCGATTTACCCGAGCCGGTGGATGTCATCATCACCGAAACCATCGGCAATCTCGGTTTTGAAGAGGGTATCCTGGGTTGGATCATCGACGCAAAAAAAAGGTTTTTAGCGGATGGTGGGCAGATCATCCCCCGTGCCATTGATATGGTGCTCGTGCCAACTACAAACCATGAGTACTATGAAACGATAAAAAACTGGAGCCAGGAATTATACAGCCTGGATTTTTCTCCAGCCCGATCCATGGCTGTTAACAACTTGTCAATGGCGGAATGGACACCCGATTTATTCCTCAGTGAACCAGCCTCATTGGCAAATATCGAGTTGGATGAGGTTGAATCCTCCGATTTTTCCGGTGAGCTAACTTTCGTCTCCCATCGGGATGGGTTAGTCCATGGTCTTGCGGGTTGGTTTATTGCCGAGCTAAGGCCAGGACTAACTGTCTCGAACGCCCCGCCAAACAAAGCCCCCAGCTGGAACCAGATATTCTTTCCTATTGAAAGACCACTCCAAGTATTAGCTGGCGATCACCTGAATGTGGAAGTACAAGTCCGGGAGAATGCAGAACACTGGGATTGGCAGATCACCAAAGGTGATACGAACAATGGTGATGGGTACAACCAGGAGATCATTCGGTTTGAGCATAGAAGCGAAGCAGGGAAACTAACACAATCTGCACAGCAACGATTTCCTGACTTTATCCCGCAACGAACAGAAGAAGCTGAAATTGACCTGATGATATTACAGATGATGGACGGTGTGACACTGATTGGTGATATTGCTCGTTATGCGGTGGCAAGGTTTCCTGCTCATTTCAGCAATTACGATCGTGCCTTGGAATATGTTTTGCACTTTTCCGAAGACTATGCCCGGTGGGCGTCCAACGGCCGATACTGAATTATTATAGAAATTTGATTGACAGCAGAATATGATTCTCAATGAGAGGAGGTGAATATCACCCAACGACAATATTACAGTGCAAATAGATTGATCCAAGAGATCATATTGGAAACCAAATTTTTATCAAAATCTAATGAACGGAGGTGTTCACATGCGTAGAGGTGGAATGGGTATGCGAAGAGGCCGCACGGTGAGAAGGCGCTCCAGGCGCCGGGTCAGACGTCACCGCAGGCGAAGAAGAAGACGAATCTTACTCGTGGGTGGTCTGATCGCTTTTGGTGCCTACAAGTTGAGTAAAAGAGATGTCCAAAGAGTAGAAGAGCACACAGGTAAAGATGCCGAAGAGTTGAGCGACCAGGAACTGGAACAAGCTATGGATGAGCTGGGTATCGAAAAGCAAAAACGCGATGCAGCTGACCAGGAGTACATCGAACAGCAAGAGTCCGGTGAGGGTGGCGAACCATCCTATATCGACGAATTGGAGCGGCTTGGTAAGCTGAAGGATGAAGGTTTCATCACAGAGGGTGAGTTTGAAGATAAGAAGAAGCAGTTACTAGGACTGTAAACAGGTGCCAGCCCGTCTCACCACCGAGGTGGGCTGGCACTTGTCACTATAACTTTTGAGTGTTCAAGACTTATAAGTTGATTGGAGGTGTATTATGACGATCGGCCCAATACAACTCGTCGTGATCGGATTTGAGGGCGACGTTTTAGAGAGTAAGGTGCTGGATGAGCTTGACGCGGTAATTGCCACAGGTGACATTCGGCTGATCGATTTTCTGGTTATCGAGAAAGATGAAGATGGCTGCGTTTGGGGGAGTGAGGTGAGTGTCTTCTACGAAGACGATGAGGAAGGTGTTGTCTTTGGTGCACTGGCCTTTGGTTTGATCGATCAAGATCCTATCGAAGCTGAAGGTGCTGATATTCCTGAAGCCTGGGCAGTCGCTGAGACCCACTTCGTGATGGCGCCAGGAGAAATTAATGAGCTTGCCCATCAAATCCCCGTGGGGACTTCGGCCATCGTGGTCCTATTCGAACATGCTTGGGCAACGAAACTGCATGAAGCAACGCTCGAGGCAAGCGGTGTGATGCTGGCCGAGGGGATGGTCGACCCAACAGGCCTAGTGATGTTCCAATCCGAGCTGCAAGCAATACAGGAGGCGGCTGCGATCAAAGAATGAGCCAAGGCGATCAAGATAGATTTCCCACAATCCAAAGCTTTGGAGAGCAAATCGGAAAGTTACCCGCGAACAAAGTCTCCCCGGGAGAAAGGAAAAGGGGTTGACGAAGGATGAAACAATCTATGTTAAGATTCTTTCGCATCAGTACTGTACCAACCACTGAAGGCTCAACCTGGTTAGAGCTATTTTTTGATCTGATATATGTCGCTATCCTGATCGAAATGGGGGATCGATTGGCTCATGACCTGACTGTGCAAGGCGTGACCGAGTTTGCCCTGCTCTTCATTCCCATATTCTGGTCATGGTTGGGAATTGTCTTTTTCACTCGCTATTTCCCTGCGGATGATATCGGACAGCGCATCCTGACTGTGACATATATGGCCATTATTATCTTGTTGGCTTTTGAGATCCATAGTGTCACCAAAGAGTCAGCGCCCGCATTCACAATGACATATGGAGTCTCAAAAGTCATTTTGGTGCTGATGTACGCCCGGGCTTGGAAATACCATAAAAAGTACCGCTTCCTGACCGGTTATTTCATCGTGATCTATACCATTGCAGCGATTATTTGGTTTGGGATCGCGTTATTTGCTCCAACAAACTTTGCACTTTGGGCTGTTGCGCTCAGTTTGAGCGTGCTGGCACCAGCGCTGGTTGGTTGGTTTTATCAATGGCGGAATAATTCAGCGCTGGTTGTTCCGCCCGTCAAACACCATTATAAACAGCACCGCTTTGGGGAATTGACCTTGATTGTGTTGGGTGAATTCTTTATCAAATTGGTGACTAATGCTTCCGGCACCGAGTTAATCGCTTTCAATTATTTCATTGGTGCCTGTCTTTTGGGAATCTCGGTGGGTATTTGGTGGTTGTATTTCGACCATCTGTCGAACGCCAGCCTGAAGGGACGCGGTTCAAACACAAACATATGGATGTACCTGCATTACCCCCTTTTGGCTGCAATTGCAGCTTATGGTGTGGTCGGTTACAAAATCTTCGAGCTATCGCCTGGTGAAGTAATGGCCGATGAAATCCGCTATGTATTCAGTTTTGCCTTAGCCATAGCTATTCTGGCTTTGGGCGGCGTTGAATGGGCCTCGCCTGAGGAAGAGGGTCCCATGGCCCGAGGTAGGAAAGGTTGGATACGGGCAATCAGCGCGGTCATTCTGATCGCCCTGGCATTCATCGGAGGGCAGCTCGCTGCGGGTATTTTCGTGATTCTTGTAATGCTTGTATTCCTGGTCCAGGTCCTTTTAGATATCAAATCTCGTGTTGGGTCTAATCGCGTTCATACAAACGAAGAAGTCCTTTTATGAAAAATGAAAGTTACTGCTTCTCGTTCTTGAAACATTAGCTTTCCTGCTGCTCCTGGCTGGTTGTAGTGTCTCAGGTGAAGATGATTCTTCCAAGGAACCTATGGAAACACCATCTGCAACGATGTCTGACGAGACCGTTGTACCAGAAGATAGCAGTTCAGAGCCCGAAGCCACCATGGAACCAGATGAAGAGTCGGATGCCCCTGAAATTCTTGAGGGCGTTAAGGTTTCCACGCGTACCCCAGTACCGACCGCCACACCCGAGATTCTGATTGAAGGGGTATCTGAAACTAAAGTGGAGCTGGGTTTGAGTCGCCATTCAATACCCAGACGATCGACCTACAGATCAACCGCGAAACCACCGGACTGATGAAGAGCATTTCTTCTGAAACTGAAAAACCAGATCAGAAAAATTAGAAATCGAGAAAGCATATTTATCAAGAAAGGCAAGTAACTGATAAGCAATATGAACCAGAACAAGAAAATTCAGAATAACGACAGGATGGGACTGCGAGTTTCGAAAGAAGTACTCACAAAAGATCTGGTCGCTGGGCTGGTCATGGCGGTCGTTACCGTCCCCGGCGCACTGGCCAACGGCCTACTTGCAGGGATAAATCCGATTTATGGGGTCTATTCCATAATCGCAGGCACGACAGTAGCGGCGGTGTTTAACAGTTCGGTGACCATGAACGTGGACAGCACCAGCGCCACCTCCATCGCAACGGGCGATTTCCTGGCTGGATTCACTTCGTCAGAACAGCAAGGGTACCTGGTGGTCTTGGGTATCCTGGTGGGTCTTTGGATGCTGGCATTCGGCATTCTGAAGTTGGGCTTCCTGGTGCGTTTTATCTCTAATTCCGTGATGACCGGCTTCCTAAGCGGCCTGGGGGTGCTGACCATCCTAGGACAGGTGGGAGACATCACAGGCTACTACAGCGATGCGCCTAATAAGGTCTTCAAAACTATAGATACATTTTTATTTCACTGGCAGGAGATCGATCCTGCGACCCTCGTTCTAGGAATCATAACCATCGCGATCGTGATCCTTATCACGCGCACCCGGTACGAACGGTATGCCTTTTTCGTGGCCGTCGTGGGGGTTACGCTACTGGCTTTTATACCAATTTTCGACTCGGTGTTGCTAGTTGGTGAAACCACGGAGATCCCACGAGGGCTCCCCCGGCCTAACCTGCCTGATCTGTCCCTGGTTCCTGAAATGCTGTTGCCAGCCCTGACAATCGCGATCATTGCTTTGGTACAAGGGGCGGGCGTCAGCCAGAGTTCTCCAAATCCAGATGGAGAATACCCGGACCCGTCTGGAGATTTCCGCGGCCAAGGCGCTGCCAACCTTTCGGTCGGTGTCTTCAGCGGTATCCCAGTTGGGGGATCGCTGGGGGGTACCACTACACTTCAGACCATCGGGGGGCTCTCCCGTTGGGCTAACATCTTCACAGGCCTATTTGCTGCCGTCATCCTATTGTTCTTCACCCCCTTCATCGAAATCTTGCCACTGACAACCTTGGCAGGACTGCTGGTTGTAGTGGGATTCAGCATGATTAAAGTCGGTCGGATCGAGACAGTCTGGCATACAGGTCCTATACCGAGTACAGTTTTTGTCGTCACCTTCGTTTCAACCCTTTTTCTTGACCTGCAAGTGGCAGTTGCTATCGGTGTCATACTCACATTCCTGCTTCAAATCTACCGATCTGCCGAGAAGGTACGCATCGAACGAATCTTAACTCAATCCGATGGCAGTTTTATCGAGGCAGAAGTACCTAAAACTCTTCCCAGTGAGGAAATCGTGATCTTACAACCCATCGGCAGCCTTTTCTTTGCCGGTACCGCTGAATTCGAAGAGCATTTGCCTGATGTTGACGAAGCGGATCACAGTGTTGTGATTCTGCGCCTGCGCGACCGCGACGAAGTTGGCAGCACCTTCATCCGAGCAGTTAAACGCTTTGCCAATGAGCTTCAGAAAGGGAATAACTTGCTCATGTTGGTGGGCATAGGTCAACATGTATGGGAACAGTTGGAGAAAACTGATTTGCTTGACTTAATCGGCAAAGAAAATGTATTTCTGGCAGAACCTGTATATACTGCATCCCTGGAAAAAGCCTTGGTAGCCGCCCAGCGATGGTTAACCGAGATTAACGATACACCCCTCGAGGAATAGCAATTGTCGGTGTCTTGGGTATCAATTGAATTGGTTTTGTAGTTATATAGCCATGATTTGATTATTTCCGATTCTATTGAGAGGAAAATCAAAAAATGAGATGGAAAAAGTTTATATTGTTATCTTTGTGTTTCTTGTCCATATTTCTGGCGAATTGCTCGATCAATGTTAACCAGCTATACCAGTTTGAATACGATTTTGAAGATAATCAACAAGGTTGGGTCACAGGTTTTGCCGATCTACCTGCAGATTATAACCCGGCGATCTTCGAATTGGATTCAGGCTGGAGTGAGCTGCCCAGTGGCATTGAAGGTTACGGTATCTATATGCAAGGTCACAACCGCAGTGATGACCTTTTCATGTTCTTGAAAAAGCAGGTGGATGGAATGAAACCCAACACTACTTACCAGGTCGTGTTTATGATTGACCTGGCGAGCAACACCCCAGAGGGCATGATGGGAATCGGCGGCTCCCCGGGCGAGAGTGTGTACGTCAAATCGGGAGCGGTCGATTACGAACCTGAAGTGATCGAGGATTCTGTTGGCTGGCTGCGTGTGAATATCGATAAAGGCAATCAGGCCAGCGAGGGCGAGGACATGATTAACCTGGGCACGCTTGCCAACCCAAATATCGACCTGGATACATTTACAGGAGATGAGTACGCCATCATGACCTTGGACAACCAGGATCGCTCCTTTACCGTGACCACAGACGGCGATGGCAGCGCCTGGGTGATCGTTGGCACCGATTCTGGGTTTGAAGGTCTAACCCGAGTCTATTATGATCGTGTCTCGATTAGTTTCAAAGGGCAATAGTTAGAAATTGTGAAGCATGATTAGATATAGAGGTGTTTTAGGGGCCACATTGGTAAAACAGTGAAAAGTTGACTGTAATTCTCACCTTCAAACTCTATTGATCTGTAGACCGTTGGATTAGCTAAACAACCAAGTTTTACGCGTTTACCTAATCGCCACAGGACCGGAACTCAAAACCCGAAGGACTCTTGGTTCAAGTCAATGGAAAAATAGTAACGCCAGCGTTCCTGACGATTAAAGGGAGTAGAATTATCATTCTGATAAGGTAATTCCTTCGAGACTCATTGCCCCCATTGATGATTTTTTTCCAAGATTTCATGGGGAAGGGAGTCCGCCCTTGTGCCCATGCACAAGGATGATGAGAGAGTGATTGGATAACCACTCTCTCATTAAAGTACGGTATAGTCCCATTTCGCCCATTAGTTGAAATTGATCTACTTGACATGCCTGCCGAGCAGTTTTTGGCTTCTTTGCGTTTTGATTCTAAAGAGAAAATAGAATGATTTGGGGGCAGAAGTGGTCATGTGTTTATAGACTATGGATCGATGAAATCCAGCATAATTTCAGCAACCTGTTTATGTTGTTCGGCTAAGCTCATTGAAGCCACAACATCACCCTTTTGGGGTCCATAATCGCCAAATTGAGCATGGTTTGCCCCTTCTATTCCGACAAATATTGTGTCTGCTGGTAACAGGTGCTTTTTGTCATCAAAGTTTTCGGTATTTGGAAAATTATTCGTAGTGCCGAAAATGGAAATTACAGATATGTTGTTATCTGATAAGTCGGCACTGTCGGCTGGATAAGAATCCCACAATACGATGGCGTCAATTCTATTTGGGTTGTTCTCCGCAAATATTGCTGCTGATGCGCCACCTAGTGAATGCCCAGCAAGGATCCAAGTTGAAATTTGCGGATAAGCATCAATCACAGCATTGGCCGCACTTGTATTAAATATAGCCAAGTTTAATGGCATGGGGGTGATAATTACCAGCGCACCTTTTTCTGCGATCTGATGCAAAATAGGTGCATAGGCGGTTGGCTCTACCAAGCCACCTGGATAAAAAATCAACCCGGTATCCGTCTTCTTGTCGGGTTCAAAAACAATCCATTTGTCTTGCGTAACTGTTACCCTGTCAGTTGATTCGAGTGCGGATAAAGCAACCGTTCTTGCAGGGTATGTTCCTGTTATTGACCAAACCAGTATCCCCAAGATACCAATAATGATTATTGAAACGAAACCAATTAACGTATATTTTGTAATTTTTTTTATATTCATACACGCTCCAAAGTAATTTCACAAAGGAATTATATTATCGAAAACACGACTTCAGGAAGGGAGTTATATCTAGATTGTAAACTCAGGATATGATTCTTCTTCTGGAAACACCTTGTGACCTGGTACGCTTTCAATGGACTTGATCCCATCATTATCCCTCAAAATTATAATCACAGTTGCCTGGAAATCGGTCGCAAGGGGTCACAAAACACCCCAGCTTAAGTCAGGGGTACTATTATGATCATCAGAATGATCGGAAGCAGATTTCTGTGGGAAACATTGCCGGGACATTGGCGTGCTGATCCAAAGGATGATACACAAATGC
>Ga0209536_100007431_pt1 | contig 16602 bp, 16 predicted proteins | sample DeeMarSeWOR28_12_FD_187461 | JGI IMG/M metagenome (GOLD analysis project Ga0209536, IMG submission 187461) | Marine sediment microbial communities from White Oak River estuary, North Carolina - WOR-2-8_12 (SPAdes) (version 2) | ecosystem: Environmental > Aquatic > Marine > Intertidal zone >... | reverse complement strand
GACGACGGTGACGACCGCACCCTCGATCGGCTCCCCGCTCCCTTCCTCGATCACCCGCCCTCGCACTTGCCCCGTCGCAATGACCGGCGGCGGCGGAGTATGCGCGGGGGCAGGGGTCGGGCGGGGGTCGAACGCATAGCCGATTCCCAGGATGATGTTGTAAGGCGCATTGGGCGCCAGCTCGCGGACGAACGTCCGAGTCCCGGTGAGCCCGATGTCGGCGGCCACGGTGAACGCCAAGCCCCGCGGGGGCGTGAGGATTCGCAGCCCGAGGGAGAGCAGCATCGGAAACGCCTTGAGCCCCTCGTCTGCGAGGCAGCCGTCATCCGTGCTGATCACCCCTGTCGGGCACCGGTAACCTTGGCGGTTGACCGGAATGTCCCATTGCCACTCGAGCATTGGATGCAGACCAACTCTATCGAGCTCGACGGGCACTTCGATGCCCGTTGCAATGCGAACGGTGTCGACGCGATTCACACCATATGCAAAGCGCTCGAACGGTGTCAGCAGATTGCGGGTCTCGAGGGGTCGCGGCACCACCCCGCCGAGTGCGTCATACCTTCGGTCTTCGATGTCCGCGGTGAGATTGGCCGTGTTGTCGAACCAGTACCGCGCGTTGAAGCGCCAAATCAGCGGAGATTCGCGGCGCTCGTGCTCGCGGAAATCGAGCGTCACGTTGGCACGCAAGCCGATGCTCGTCGCGCGGAACGTCGCGCTGGCGTCGCCGACGCCGCCTGGGAACAGCAAGCTGAAGTCCGCGCCCAGCGTCGCCCACGGCTTCACTCCGTAGAAGCCCTTGAGCCCGATCAAGAGGTCGGCCACACGCTGAACGAGCATCGGATCGTTCGAGTCGTCCCAGGCCGAGCTCACTTCGGCTGAGGCAAACACCTCGAGGAACTCACTCGCCGTGACGCTCAACGACAAGTTGCCGGCGAAGTGGTGCGCCTCGTCACTCGACACGAAATAGTCGCGAGCGATGAAGAATTCCGTGTTGAGCGCGAGCCGAAACGTGCCCTTCTCCGCGGAGCCTGCGTCGATGATCCGGATGCCGCCGGTCGGGCCACCGAAGCTGTTCTGCACCTGGGCGTGAACCGGCGCCACGCGTGCCAGCGCCATGAGGCCCCCCAGACAGGGCAGTATCCAAGTCCTGCGCATCGCTGACCCGTGTCCCCCACCTGAAATCATGCCACCTCAGGGGCACATTCGGCCAACTTGCCGGACTATTTCGCCGCGATGTGGAGGTCAGCCTTCCCGTCGGGCGGGATCATCACCTTCTTCGGCGCCGTGGGACTGCCACTCTTGGGCTTGAATACCACGACGTAGCGGCCGCCCGGAACGGAGCGAATGGTGCAGCTCCCCTGACTGGTTGTGCAGGTGAAGCTCCCACCTTCGCCACTCAGCTGGACCTGACCGTCGGCCCCGCCGCGTACGTGCACGTTCACCACCGCATCGGCTCTGACCCCCGCACTCGACATCAGGGCGAGAGCAAAAGCGACGATGGCAACGGCGCGCTTCATGCGGATCTATCCTTCTTCGGCAGCTTCTGCGAAATCGCTGAGGCGAACCTCTTCGTAGTCGTCGGCAAGGAGCTCTGGGGGCTCAGAGTCTTCGACGTGGTAGTCGTTCGCGGCTTCAACCTTCGCCACCTGCTTCGCCCGATTTGGGTCTGGGAGAGGCGGTCTCGACGGAATGGGAAGCCCATCTTCGTAGGCAAAAAGGCCTGTCGTATGCACGTCGCTCACCTCTCCATCGACGCTGAAAAGCGGATCCTCGGGCTGCGCCAGCGAAGGCCGGGTGAGCCCCTGAGGGGGCTCCGCGAGGCGCAGCGTCGGGGGCGCGGGCGGAGCCTCGGGGGGCGCCGCCATGGATGGAATGGGCACAGGCATGCCGACTCTCGGTTCCGAGGCGATGCCGTGCTCGAAGGCGTACATCGAATCTTGTCGGACCTCGGCGTCCGTCGCGGGCTCGTCCTCCGGCTCGCTCTCGCTTGCGGTCTCGGCCTGAGTCTCGGGTGCGGGCTCGCTTGCGTGTTCGTACGCGAACTCTTCGACGTCATAGCCGACGTCTTCGCCTGAAATCGTGTCCGCGTCAGCGCCAGCGGCAGCGTCGCCGGCAGCGGCAGCGGCAGCGGCAGCGCCCAGCGCTTCCGCCATCATCGCTTCGGCGTCCACCGCGGTGACCACGGTCGCAGGTTCTTCCTCTTCCTCGTCGTACGCTTCGGGCGGGACGGTGTCGGGCTCTTCTCCCTCTGGCGGCACCGTCACGGGTTCGGACTCCTCGTGCGCCGCATTCATCTCGTGGACAGCTGGTTCGTCATCTTCTGCGGGCGGCGCGTCAGACACGGCTTGGCGTGCGATCACGAGGCGTTCGAATACCACCTCGGAGCGACCATCGAGCTCGAGCGCTTCCACCACGATGTCGTAGCGCGTCTCGGGCACGCGATCGTCGCCCCCGTCGACGGCTGCACGAACGCGACCGACGCCCTCGAGCGCGGCCGTGCCATCTGCCAGGAGCAAGCCGAACTCGATTTCGGACCCCTCTTCGTAGGCAACCGGCCCATAGAGAATCAAGGTGTCTTGCTCGACGCGATCGAGAAAGCCTTCCGACAATTCCCCGATGTCGTTGAAGTGTGTTGGTACCGTGAGGACTTGGCTCATTGCTCCCCCGCTTCGCTTTCGTCGAGAGGGCTCGTCTGCAGCTCGTCTCCGGCTGCGAGGAGCTCCTCTACTCTACGCTCGGCTTCATCCAGTCGTTTCGCTCCAGTCCGCGACAAGCGGACTCCCTCTTCAAACATCGCCAGAGACTCCTCGAGAGGCAAATCTCCCTGCTCCAATTGCTCGACGACGCTCTCCAGGCGCTCCATGACCTGCTCAAACGGAGCATCCTCGACTGGATTGGCCCGCCCCTTCGATTTCCCCATGTTTTCCACCATACAGCACCAAAAGGCTGACGTCACCAACGTGGATGTCGGTCGCATTCGGTTTGAAGAGCGGAGGAGGGCGCTGTAGGGGGGTGAAGGATGGTCGAATCCCCCTCCGTCGTGACTCCCGGCAACCATGATGGCGTCCATCTGGGGCACCGGGCCCTCATCGATGCGGCCAAGCGGAGCGCCGAGAAACACGGCTGGCAAACCCTCGGGATGTTCTTCGACCCGCACCCGACCGCGGTGCTGGCGCCCGCGCGGGCACCGGTGCTCATCACGAGCATCGAACGGCGCGTGGAGCTGATGAAGGGGGCCGGATGCGACGAAGTCGTGGTCCTGCCCTTCGACAACGAGTTCGCGCGGATGAGCCCGGATCGCTTCGTGGAAAAGGTGCTGCTCGAAACCTGCCATGCCAAAGGGGTCGTGGTCGGGCCCGATTTCCATTTCGGGCACAAGCGCTCGGGCAACGTCGACACGCTGCGTGCGTGGGGGGAGCGCGAAGGATTCACGGTCGAGCTGGTCCAGCCCGTCATGTTCGATGGGGAGGCCGTTTCGTCGACGCGCATTCGGCGAGTGCTCCAGGAGGACGGCAACGTAGAGGCTGCCGCGTGGATGATGACGAGGCTTCATGAAGTGAGCGGCCAGATCGTGCATGGCGATCAACGGGGTCGTGAGATCGGTTTCCCGACCGCCAATCTGGACGTCGAGCCGCTCCAGCTTCCCAAAGACGGCGTATACGCGGTAGTCGCCCGCGTGCTCGACGAGCCGGCTGCGCCATTGCTTCACGGCGTGGCGAACCTCGGCAATCGGCCGACGTTCGAGGCGGGTCGTTCCGTCGAGGTGCATTTGTTCGCCTTCGACGGCAACCTGTATGGCAAACGGGTGCGCATCGGATTCGCAGCACGCATTCGGGGAGAAGCCAAATTCGACGGCCTCGCGGCGCTCCGCGCACAGATCGATCGGGACTGCGACGAGGCCAAGAACGCGCTACAACGGTTGAGCCCGGAGCTGGCGCGATGGATCTGACGCGACTGTACAACCTGACCACCCCCGAGCTACGCGAAGAAGCGGAGCGCCTCGGTGTGACCGACACGTACGCGATGAGCCGAGGCCAGCTCATCCATGCGATCCGAAACAAGGCCGGGGCATCCGGGCAAGAGACCTTCCTCGGCAAGGTGTTCGGCTTCGCCAAGTGGGCGCTACAAGCGGCGGGAGAAACCTCATCCGGTAAGTCGGCACCTACGTCAGCGTCCGCGCCCGCTCCAGCGTCTGCGTCTGCGCCCGCGTCTGCGTCAGCGTCCGCGCCCGCTCCAGCGCCCGCGTCTGCGCCCGCGTCTGCGTCTGCGCCTGCGGACGCGCCCGCGCCTGCGCCCGCGGCGGAGCCCGGGGCGGAGTCCGACTCCGGGCCTCCCTCGCGACCCCCGGCAGGGGTATTCTCGAGCAGCGCTGGCCTCTTCGAGGAGCCCTTCCCCACCCTCACGATGGCCCGCATTCTGGCCGAGCAGGGCCACTTCAAGCGCTCGTTGGCCATCTACGCGAGGCTGGTCCGCGAAGACCCCCATGACGCAGACCTGATCGCCGAAGCGGACGCCGTGCGGGCGCAAGCCCGGGCGAGGCGCCCTCACGCCCCCCAATAGCGACGCAATCTGGCGTCCGAAACCCATCTTGCGCATCATGAATGCGTGGCAAACGCACCCACGAAGCGGGAGCATGCGCGCTATCCGATCTGCATCTCGTGCGAGCTCACGATCGCAGGCGAAACCCTCCATGCAGAATCGAAGAACCTGAGCTCCGGCGGTGCGGCGATTTATTTTGGGCGACCGCTGACCGTGGGCGAAGTGGTCACAGTGAGCCTCTTTCTCACGCAGGACGGGATTCAAGACCCCGACCGTGCGACCTTCGAGTGCGCCGCGTCGATTCGCTGGGTGAAGCCAGCCGGTGCCCGGGGACACGAGGCGGGGCTACAGTTTCTCTCGGCATCCGCGGAGCAGCGCGCGCTGCTCAAAGACTTCCTCGCGCAAGTGGCGTAGTGCCCCGTCAGGCAGGCATCGGCATCTCGCCTCCGCGAAGCGGTGGCACGATGGCACGCACGCAAAGAGCGCAGCAGGTCCCGACGGCGAGCGCGCTCCATGGAGGGAACAGCAGACCGAGGTCCACCGACAGTCCCAACGCAGCGAGGGCGAGCGCCGACGCGCAAAGCCCCGCCGACACCCTCGGCGCCACGTCCAGCGCTCCGGCCGCGACGAGGATCCCCGCCGCTTTCGTGGCGAGGATGGCGGAGCCGACCCACCATGGCGCCAGAGGCCAGCCACCGAGGAACAGGACCGCGCCCAGGACCGCGGCTGGCGCAGCGTAGAGAGATGCGGACAGGCGCGGCCGCGCCGACACGCCACCGAGGGCGACCACGTATGCCGCGAAGGCAAGCGACGACGCCGGAGACTGGAAGACGAACCAGCGCAAGACCTCGGGGCCCTGCGCGCCGCTGATCTCGGTCAAGCTAGCGGTGCGCGCCACCAGCATCACGCTCAGAATGGCGCCCACTGCCAGCGCGAGGCTCGTGCTTCCAACGCGCTCCCGCGTGGCTAGTGAAAACAGAGCGGCGAAGGTCCCGAGCACGAGGATCCACATGGTCGCCCATTGAAGCACGGGCACGCACAACATGAGCACGGAGCAGGTCACGACGAGGCTCGTGCGGACCAACCAGACCCGGGCGGGGTTGCGGGCGTAGCGCGTGCGGAGGCAAAGCGCTGCCGGCGAGCCCCAGCCGAGCAGAAGCCCGAGCAACAAGAAGATCGCCATCGAGCTGGGAGCGACCGTGCGCTCGCTCGCCTCGTGAGGCCAGCGAAGTGCGTGGATGCCGCGAAGACCCTCGCGGGAGACCAGGACCGTCGATTCCGTCGTGCTCGGATTCGGCGCGAAGTCGCGCCAGCCGTAGATGCTCACTCCGTCCAAACCAACGACGACGTCACCGGGCTGCACACCCTGCAGGGCGGCCGAGCTTCCGGGTTCTACCGCCAGCACCCGAACGCCGGGAGTGCCGAGCTCCTCGCGTGACAGCTGTACACCGAAACCGTCCGCATGCGCGGCGTCGTCACGCTCCTGCTGCAGGCCCTCCGAGCGGAGCTGGGTCGCGGTCTCCGGCAGGAAGTCGAGGCGGATGGGCTCTACCGCGAAGACATCGCGACGGCGGTCTGCGGCCCTGAAGGCCACCCGGAGCTCGCCTTCGAGTGTGGCGCGGCCGCCGAGAGCATCGATCAGCGCAGGCTCGATGGGCACCTCGACGAGCGATTCGGAGCGCACCACGCCTTCGAGCGTGGCGTCCACCGGAGTCACCGAGGCGCCCGGCCGGTACACCTCGCCATGGAGCTGGACGGAAGCCGGGCGGCCGAGGGGAAAGCCGTGCCCAGCGATCCGAAGCGTCGTACCGGGCTCGATTTCGGCAGGCTCGATGCTCTCGACCTCGAGCAGCCGGAGGTCGTCATAGCCACTGCACGCGGTGAGTAGAATCAGACACAACACGGCGAGCCGCATGGTCTCTTCCTTTCGCTTCGCATTCGCAAAAGGTCAAGAAATACGAGGGTTGTTTGCGTGCCCCGCGTGGGGTGCTAAGCCGCTCGCTCCTTTCGGGGCCATAGCTCAGCTGGGAGAGCGTCGCACTGGCAGTGCGAAGGTCAGGGGTTCGATCCCCCTTGGCTCCACCGAAACCGACGAGACGCGCTGGCGGCGAGCCACCTGGAACAGCGCGACGACGACGAGTGCGGTCAGCGTAAAAAAAAGGGGACGACTCTCGGCGAGAGCGTCCCCTTTTGTCGTGCGCATAGCCGAGGCTACTTCTTCTTGGCCGGCGCCTTCTTCTTGGCGGGCTTCTTCTTGGCCTTGGCCTTTAGTTCCTTCGTGGCTTCGTCGATCTTCTTTTCGATGTCATGAAGTGCCTTCGTCGCCTTCCGCTTGGTCGCGGCTCGACGCTTCTTCGCAGTGGCCTTCGCCTTCTTGAGACGCTTCTGGGCCTTCTTCTTCAATGACTCCGTTTCCTTCTCGGCGTCCTTTGCTGCCTGGGTGATCTTTTTCTTGATCTTGGCGGTCGTCTTCTTGGCCTTCTTCTTCAGAGCAGCGGCTTCGGATTTCACGCTCTTCTTCGCCGCACGCTTTTTGGCGGCTTTCTTCGGCGCTGCTTTCTTCACGGTTTTCTTTTTGGACGGCGACTTCTTCGCCGCCCGCTTCTTGGCGGTGCTTTTCTTCGTAGTCTTCTTGGTGGCTGCTTTCGCCATGACACGCTCCGTTGTGAGTTAGCGCGCAGTATAAACAAGCGCACCGCAATGCGGACAACAATTTTTCGCGTGATGCTCAGGTCTCGTGAGGCATCCGATGCCTCGGGCTCTGGAAGTAGTGCATCGGAGAATACTGAGCGAGGTTGCTGGCTCGGGAGGTGTAGATGCAGGCGTACTGCTCGACCTGGTTGCCGAAGCTCGACACTTCGCCACCTGCCTTGAATACGGAGCCCCAGAACGGATGAAACGCCTGGTCGAGGGCATCGTCGAGCTCGAGACGTTCCGCATCGAGCTCCTTGAGCTGGCTCCGAAGCCGATCGATCGAACGGCGATGGAGCACCCGTTCGGCCTCCCAAGAAGCCTTTTCCCCTCCAATTGCAGGGTCGGCGAGCTTGCGCTCGACGCGTTTGAGGCGCGCTTGTTGCTCCCGAAGCTGGTCCTGGACGGCCTGGCGGGTCTGCTCGAGCGAGGCCGAACGTTCGAAGCTGACAGCGTGCTCACGATGCACCCGAAGCTCCGAATCCATCTCTTGGATGATCATGGCGGTGCGCCAGGTCGACTCCTTCTTGGCGCGAAGGACGTCACCGTAGATGTGGTCTCCGACGTAGAGCACCTCGTCACCCGCGTACCCGAGGGAGCGCTGGAAGTCCCCGAAGTTGCCGCCTGCATAGAGATGGCCCCGCTCGGCTTCCCGCGTTTCGGCGCCCGACTCGAGATCGATGAACTTCGCTTTCCCCACGAAAAACCCGGGTTTCTTCGAGGCGGTGACCACGTAGTCGAAATAGTTTCGCCAACTGGGGTACTCCATGAGTGAGTCATCCAAGAGGTACGACATCATCGCGTCCGAGTACTCGGGCCCAGAGTTGGTGAGAAGAAACAGCCGCTTGCCCGCGCTGCGGAGCTTGTGGAGCAAGACCCCGAGCTCGGGGTCACGCTGGACGAAGCGCGGTAAGTCGGCAAGAACCGAATCGAGGATCGAGCCGTCCTGGTGAGAGAGGTCGGCGCATTCCCGGATGTCCGTGAAGAGCCTTCCGTAGTCCAAGGAGCCCCCGTGGGTTTCCACGTGGTCCACCACCGCCGCATACACGGCGACCTCGGAGAGCGCGTATAGGGTGTCCACCCAGTGGTATCTCCGCGTTCCCGGCCGCAAGCGGCGCGTGTGATACGCGCTTCGACGCTCCTCGCGCGTGAGCTTTCGAAACCCGTGGTAAGCCCTCTTGACGTATCGATGACGGTCCATCTTGAGGACGTTGCCGAGCTTCCGATCGATGAGAAGACCGCGAATCGGGAAATCGGTCCGATACTTCATCGTGAGGAGCTCGTCCGGATAGCCCCGCTCCACCAACTTGCCGACGGTGGCCTCGATGCTCTGTCGATCCATCTCGGACTGCCGGTAGATCGCAAGCGTGTAGTCCATGTCGAAGCCGACGGCTTTGACCTGGTCGAGCCGTATGTTGCGATTGCAGTAGACACGACGGCCGGCGGGCGGCGGAAAGACGCTTCCCGTGGGGGATTCGAACTCGGGCGCCGGCAGCCGCTCCTGCAAGGAGTCGCTCAGTTGTCGGCGGGATAGACGCTGATGCGCTTACCGTCTCGGCCGCGTCGCTCGAAGGTCACGACGCCGTCCACCTTGGCCCAGAGCGTGTAGTCCTTGCCCACGCCCACGTTGGCGCCCGGATGAAACGTCTGACCGACCTGACGGACCAAGATCGAGCCGGCGGGCACTTCCTGCCCTCCGAATACCTTGACCCCGCGGTACTGCGGCTTCGAATCGCGACCGTTGCGGGACGAGCCCTGACCTTTCTTGTGTGCCATGGCGCTGCCTTAGCCTTTCACGCTCTCGATACGGAGCTCAGTGTACGGCTGCCGATGACCGCGGCGGTTCCGGTAGCCCTTCCGTCGCTTCATTTTGAAGACGATGATCTTCTTCGCAAGATCCTGCGCGACGATCTCGGCGGTGACTTTGGCGCCATGGACGTGAGGCTTGCCCACTTCGACCTTCTCGCCGCCGAGCATGAGCACATCGTCGAACTCGATCTTGGAGCCGACGTCGCCCTCGAGCTTTTCGACGCGAATCGTGTCGCCCTCGGCAACCCGATACTGTTTTCCGCCTGTTTGAATGACCGCGTACATGGTGAATCCGTAAGCCCCGTGCTTTCAGGGCCGCGTAGTCTAAGGGCTTCGATGCTCCTCGCAAGTCGAAAGCGAACCCCCGGCGCGCCCCCCGCGAAAGCTACGTGAAGTGGCTGGAATTCTTTCGGAAATCGAATAGCAGGGCAACTCCGACGATCGCGTACTCGACCGCCTGTAGCCAAAGGGGCATGTCCCAGACGCCGTTCTCGACCCATCCGTCGAGTGGTGCGTAAGCGCAAAGCGCGGCGGCGCTCCAGATCAGCGCGGCACGCCCACGGGCGGCGAGCTCCAACGGAAGGAGCCAAGCGAGGTACCAGGGGTGCACCTGCGGGGAGAGCAACAAGACGCTCCATACCAGGATTCGCGTCGCCCGAACCGGCGGCGCATGGCGCTGCAAAAGCAGCAACACGACGGCAAGCAGGGCCGTCACGACCAGAGCCCTGGCCGCCGGCCCGGCTGCATCTTCGGAAAAGAGCCGATGGCTGAGCCAATCGGCGACCGCGAACAGGCTCTCATTGCCCTGCCAGCGCCTCGCAAACTCCCCAGGACCGGAGCTTCGGTCAGCGAGTGCTCGTGACCATGCGAGCGGTGCCAGCAGAAGCGCCGAGCCGAGTGCTGCCAGGGCGAGCACTCTCGGCCGCCGCCAAAGGAGTGGAACCGCCACGAGCCCGACCACTTTGAGGCCGACCGCGGTGCAGACCGCGACTCCGGCCCGACCGAAACGATGCCGCGAGAGCTCCCATGCCACCCCGAAGAACGCCGCCCCGACGAGAACGTCGAAATGACCGTTGAGCGCGCTTTCGGCCGAGAGGAGTGGATTCGAACCAAGTGCGAGCGCGACGCGGAAGTCGCCAGTGACCCGCGCGATCCACCCGACGGTCAGCCCGAGGCCCATCAGCGCGAGCAGCTTCACCGTGACCACGCCGCCTCCGAGCCATGCGGCGGCTACGAACAGGAGCTGCGAGAGCGGTGGGTAGATGCTCGCGAGCTCCTTGTTGTTGATCGAAGCCCAGAGATCGCCACGAAGCGGCATCAACGAAGGCTCGGCCGGAGCGAGCGCGTACGGATTGAACCCTTCGAGCCAGAGCCTGCCCTCCCAGACGTAGCGATAGAGATCGTCGGAAAACACGGGCGGGGCGAACAGCCAAATGGCGCCGAGCGCCGACGTGATCGCGGCGGCCCACAGCGCGGGCGCACGGATCCCAGTGAGCGCGCGGGAAAAGACGAGCATGGAGCCGTACGGAACGAAGGAAGCGGCAATGCCGAACACGACCAGGGAAGGTTTTCCCCCGCTCCTGGCAACCGCCGCAGCCGCCGCAAAAACGAGCGCCTCGAACAGGAGGCAGACCGCAAGCCAGACACGCTGTCGCGCTTCGTTCATTGCACGACGAAGCGCAAGACGCGCACGCGTTCTCCGGGAAGCAGGCTATGGACGTATTGACCTGCGATTTCGCGGCCAACCGCGACCGAGACGGTGACGTCGGTCGGGCCTCCACCGGTGATGCATTCTCCCCAGTAGCGCAGCTCGACCTCGTAGATGCCAGGCATCGGCCGTTCCCCGACCCAGCGCACGTTCTCGATTCGGGCGTTCTCCATCGAGCTGCCGCAGTTGCCGCGGCCGGAGTGGTCGAGCCTCGCTCCCGATGGCGTCGACGGACGCTGGAAGCTCAAGGTGTCGCCGAGCGGGCCCCTCACGTAGAGATCGACGTCGGCGCCGGTGTCCCACGAGATCGTCACTTGCATGAACCCGGTCCCGTAGCCGCAACCGTCATCGATCACCCCGTCGCAGTCATCATCGATGGCGTTGCAGCTTTCCTCCACGGGTTGGCGACAATTTCGCGGAATCGCCCGGGCCGTGGCGATCGGAACGATCGACACGAGAACCGGCGGCTCGATGGCTTCCGGGATCTGATCCTCCTCTTCGACTTCGCGCGCGGTCTCCGTAGACGGTGCATCCACGCCTCTGCGCGAGCACGCCAGCACGAGCAACAGAGCGGCGATTGCGGCTCGTTTCGTCATCTGGCGGGCACTATAGCCGAGGTGACGTACAATGCGGGCGCGATGATGGAGGCGCTTCTCGAGGCAAAGAATGCGATCGTCGAGCGGACTGGGCCGGTGGACGTCGCAATGGTGCTCGGCTCGGGCCTCGGCGCCTATGCAGATGGCCTCGAAGGCGCGGTCGTGATTCCCTACGGGGAGATCCCGAACATGCCCACTTCCTCCGTGTCGGGGCACGCAGGCAACTTGGTCCTGGGCGCGAAGGCCGGGCTGAGGCTCGCGGTCATGCAGGGGCGGCCCCATCTTTACGAAGGATGGTCACCGCAGGAGGTGGCCTTCGGCGTGCGTCTCGTCACACTGCTCGGCGCACGGACCTTGATCATCACGAACGCGGCGGGTGGCATCGCGTCGACCTTTGCGGCCGGCGACCTCATGGCGATCACCGACCAGCTCAATCTCACGGGCACGAGCAGTCTGGTCGGGCCACACGACCAGCGTCTCGGTGAGCGATTCGTCGACATGACCGCCGCGTACGACCCGGTGTTGATCGAAACCGCGAGCGGAGTCGCCCGGCGTCTCGGCTTCGAGCTTCGGAGGGGTATCTACGCCGGCCTCTCGGGCCCGGCCTACGAAACGCCCGCAGAAGTGCGGATGCTGCGCACTCTCGGAGCGGACGCGGTCGGTATGAGCACGGTCCTCGAGGTGCTCGCCGCTCGCCAGCTCGGCCTCCGCGTGCTTGGCATCTCCTGCATCTCGAACCTCGCCGCCGGCATCTCGGGCGGACCGCTGAGCCACGAGGACGTGAAAACCACCGCAGCCCGCGTTCAGGCTCGGTTCGAGTCGCTGCTCACGGGGATCTTGGAGTCGATATGATGGACGACGACGCTTGGGACGAATTGAAACAGGCCGCGATGCACGCACGTGCTCGTGCCTACGCGCCCTACTCGGGGTTTGGTGTGGGCGCGGCTCTACGGAGCCGAAGCGGGGAGGTCTTCGTCGGGTGCAATGTCGAGAACGCGAGCTACGGAGCGACCATTTGCGCGGAGCGCGCCGCGTTGGCGGCCGCCATCACCGCGGGCGTTCGCGATTTCGTGGGCCTCGTCATCGCTTCGGGAGCGAAGCGCCCGACCCCGCCATGCGGCATCTGCCGGCAGTGCTTGGCCGAGCTCGCGCCCGAGCTCCCGATTCGGAGCTACACCGCGGACGCGCACGCGGAGTACGCTCTCAGCGCGCTCCTGCCCGAGGCTTTCGGTCCCGACCAGCTCGACTAGATCCGCGAGGATGCACGATGTGCAGGGTCAGCGGGCCCGAGCCTCAGTTCAGGTCCCGGCTCATCTTGCGAAGCTTGGCCTCGACGTCGGCTCGATCGATCGCGTCCCGATCCGCGAGCTCCAGGTAGCGGCCATACTCCACGATGGCTTCCTGGCGTTTGCGCTGATCGAAGTAAATGTCGCCGATGAGACGGTGCGAATCTGCCAGCCACCCGTGCTGCTTCGGCAGCTCGTCTCCGAGCGATGTCGCGGTCGAGAGCGAGGCGAGCGCCTTGTCGCGCATCCCCTCGTCGAGCTGCAGGCGTCCCAAGCGGTACCACCAGTAAGCGTTGTCGGGGCGACCCGCCACCGCCTTCTCGAAGTCGCGCACCGCCTCTTTCACCTGGCCGAGCTGATAATGACTCTCGCCCATCGCGGCCCAGGCATCGACCCGGTTTGGATTCAGCTCGAGCGCACGCTGGAGATCCGAGAGCGCATCGCGAACCGTACCCGCGTGGATTCGAATGCGGGCTCGCAGCCAATACGCATCGCCGAGGTCGCGATTGAGCTTGAGCGCCGCGTCGAGCTCGCGCAGCGCCGTCGTCATCTCGTTCGCCTCGAGCGCCGCCCAGGCGACATACATCCGGTAGGTGCCGCTATCCGGCGCGAGGCGTGCAGCCCGCTCGAAGCGGAGTCGGGATGCCTCGACTTCGCCGCGCTGGAACTCGACCCGGCCGAGGAAGTGCTCGGCCTCGGCCGAGTACGGTTGGACCCGGAGGACGTCGCGGAGGAGAGCTTCGGCCTCTTTGAGCTCGCCTTCGAGCACGAGCGCCGCGCCGAGTCGCGACTTCAGCGCCGCGTCGTTCGGGGATTCGGCCAGGGCAGCGCGGTAGCCAGCGATCGCTTGCTCCGTATCGCCGCGCGCCTCTGCCAGGCGCCCCCTCTCCAACAGCAGGCCCGGGAACTTCGCGTCGAGCTCCTCGACCCTCGCGAGCGAAGCTTCCGCTTCGGCAAACATGGCCTTGCGGCGGTACGCTTCCGCCAAGCCGAACTCCGCCGAGGAGTCGCGTGGCTCCATGTCGAGGGCAGCCTCGAAGTGCTCGATGGCTTCGTCGAGGCGTCCGCGCTGGAGCTCGGCCGACCCGAGCAGGCGGCGGACCTCGGCGGTGATCTCGACGTTCTTCTGCGCCTCGACGAGAACGGCAACCGCCTCTCCCGGGCGCCGCGTGTCCGCATAATGGATGGCGAGCGCCATGTATGCGCCGATCGCCGTCGGATCGAGCGCGATGGCGTTGCGAAAGTGCCTGACCGCGTCCTGACTCTCGCCGAGCGCGGCGGCGACCTTCCCCTGCCAGATCTCGACGTTTGCATTGACGGGCTCCGGCGTCGTCAGGTCTGCTAGCAGCTTCTTCGCGTCTGCCGCCTTGTCCATCGCCAGCAACGCCTCGGCGGCGCCGAGCTTGGCCTCGACGACCACACGCGGCTTGCCGGTAGCATCCACGGGAGAGCCGGGCGCGACCTCCGAACCGAGCACGGTTTGGAAGCGCGCGAGCGCGTCCTGGTACACGCCCTCGAGCAAGACGAGCCGGGCCGCTCCAAGCGCTGCTTGCACGTTGCCCGTGTCGAGCTCGATGGCTTTCTCGTACATCTCTCGCGCAGCGCCCACGCGGCCGCGCTGTTCCTCGATCCGCGCGAGTAGGGTCAGCGCAGCCGACTTGTCGGAACGTGAAACCTGAAGCGTGGCACCATCGACCGGCTCGAGCCCGGCAGGGGCCCGAAGAAGCGCGGCAGCTTCCTCGATTCGCCCATCGGCGATGTGCTGCGCGGCGACGGCGACGCGTGCGCCGGCATGTTCGGGGCTCGCCTTCAGCGTAGCCTTCGCGGCAGCGACTGAGGCGTCGTTCTGCTCGAGGATGCGAAGCGCGCGAGACAAGCCCCACTGGGCGCGCGGGCTATCGTGCTTCTTCATCGCTCGGTTGAACGCATCGACCGCGGTCTGCCCGTCACGCATCCGCAGCGCGAGCTCGCCCGCCACCAGGTCGACGTACGTGTCGGTCGGGTCTTCTTCTGCGGCGCGCGCAATCTCCGAGGAGGCCAGCGCGGTGTCCGCGTTGCGCAACGCATCGGCCGCGAGCGCGACGTGGACGCGAGGCGCCTCGTCGCCCCGACGCTTAAGACGGAGCCTCAAGTCGTCGGCGACGCTGCCGCTCTCGGCATCTTGGCCGAAGCGCACTTGGTAGTACGACTCGTGCAGCAGGCTACGGGCCACGAGCGAGCGGTTGAGTGCGGCATCGCGGCGCCCCGCCGCGAGCTGGGAGAGGGCCGAACGGGTCGCCGAATAGGTGTCCACGGCGGCGACGAGCTCAGCCGACTCGATCGCCTGGGTGACGAGGACCTCATCACCCGACGCGGGGAGAAACGGCTCGACCAGGTGGATGCCGAACAGGCCATATTTGGTCGTTCCCGAATAAAAACCCGCGCCGAGAATGATGACGAAGACCCCGAGCACCGCGACGAGCTTCATCAACCATGCCGGACGCTTGAGCGCGAGCTTGCGCTTGGGCTTGTCGGGCGCCAACGAGACTTCGGGGCGCGCACCGCCCGGGTGAGGCATTCGCTGCACTTCCTCGCCGGCACCCGAAAACTCCGAGAATTCGAGCTCATCGGAGGTCGGGAGATCGAGCTCCGTGGAATCTCGACCGATGTGACCGCTCCCTTCGAGCGCGTCGACGGACGACGCGGCCGGAGAGCCGAGCCCCCGACCGAGGGGCGGCGGCTGCGCGGGTTGCTGGTGTGGCCGGTCGAGATCGAGATCCACGTCGAGGTCGAGGTCGAGGTCGTCTCCGTCGGGGAGGTCCAGCTCGATCGGTCCGCCGCTGTGGACCCGTGAGGGTCCGTCGAGCTCGAGGCTCGCGAAATCGTCCCGGGCCACGGGCAGGTCTTCCTCGCCCCAGGCCACGGGAAGCTCCGAGTCGAGCGAGATCGGGTCAGGTACCCTGGACGCCGGCATGGGCTTCGGGAGCTCCGCGTCGCTCATCGCCATCGGCAGATCGACTTCGTCCCTCGATGGATCCATCGCCGGGGCCTGCCGAGCGCGCATCGGGGCCGGCAAATCGACATCGGAGCTGCCCTGGCGCGTCATGGGCGCCGGAAGGTCGGTGCCGCCCGGAGCCCGCAGTGGTGCCGGGAGATCCAGATCGGCAAACGGATCGAAAGCGGACGAAGGCGGCTCGGACTTCGCTTTCGGCGTGGGAAGATCCGCATGGTCGGGATCGGCAAACGGATCCAAATCGAGGGATCGGCTCCCGAGCTTCGGCGCGGGAAGATCGTCGAAGCGGCTCCTTTCGAATGGGGCGGGAAGGTCGACGTCTTCGGCCGGAGCGGGTTTCTGCGGTAGGGCGGGTGGGGACGCTGGGGAAGGCGGCGCCACGTTTGGACCGAGCCCAACCTGAGTCGGTTTCCTTCGGGCAGGTTTCATGGATGCTGGGGAAGCCCCGCCGCCCGACTTGGCCGTGGAGCCGTCACGGTGAACTTGGAAGCTCTCCTCACATTTCGGACAGCGCATGCGCAGCCCGCTCGCGGGCAATCGTCTCTCGTCGACATCGTACGCCGCGTTACATGACGGGCAGCTCACCTTGATCATGACCCCTAATCTTCCCCCGGATCAAAGATAACACGCCTGAGCCGCCACTCATAAACCCCGCACCCCGATTCCGATCGCAGCGGAACGGAGGAGGCCACAACTCTGTCTATCGTGCCTTGACGCCGACGGAGCTGGGGGACTACCTTCCGAGCAACCGTGAAGCGCACCGTTCAGATCGAAATTGCCGGCGCCCGTTACCGCATGTCCTCGGATGCCGACGAGAATTACCTACAACGCCTCGCCGACATCGTGAACGAGCGCGTGCAGGCGCTCGGGCCGAAAGCTGCCCGAAGCGCGTCCCCGGCACAGCTGCTGGCAGTCGTTGCACTGGGCCTCGCCGAGGAGCTCGAAGCCGCAGAACAGAGGCGGGGTGCGCTCGAGTTGAAG
>Ga0209536_100007430_pt1 | contig 16604 bp, 9 predicted proteins | sample DeeMarSeWOR28_12_FD_187461 | JGI IMG/M metagenome (GOLD analysis project Ga0209536, IMG submission 187461) | Marine sediment microbial communities from White Oak River estuary, North Carolina - WOR-2-8_12 (SPAdes) (version 2) | ecosystem: Environmental > Aquatic > Marine > Intertidal zone >... | reverse complement strand
TGACGGATACGGGCTACGAGGTGCTGACCCAGGCCGCCCCCAAAGAGATCGCCGAGATCGAAGCGCTGATGCGTGAAGCGCCGCGGAGGTTCAGCGGGACAGGGAACTAGAGCGTGAATGTTCCCTATTCGCTCACGCTCGGCGCGACCCCCCTGGAGGAGGGCCGCTGTCGGTTTCTGGTCTACTCCCCGCAGGCGGAACGCGTGGAGCTGCGCATTGTCTCCCCGCGGGCGCGGACCGTACCGCTGACACGGGACGAACGCGGGTACCACGAAGCTGTGGCGGAGGATGCTCCGCCCGGCACTCTCTATCTGTACCGGCTGGACGGCGGCAAGGAGCGTTCCGACCCCGCCTCGCGCTGCCAGCCGCAGGGCGTGCACGGCCCCTCCCAGGTGGTCGACCGCAGCGGCTTTCGCTGGGAGGCGGCGGATTGGCGGGGCCTGCCGCTGGAAGCGTATATCCTCTACGAGCTACACGTCGGAACCTTCAGCACGGCAGGGACGTTCGACGCCGTCATCCCCCGGCTGGACGCCCTGCGGGACCTGGGTGTCACCGCGATCGAACTCATGCCGGTGGCCCAGTTTCCCGGCAGCAGGAACTGGGGATACGACGGGGTCTATCCCTTCGCGGTACAGCACAGCTACGGCGGGCCGGAGGGATTGAAGCGGCTGGTGGATGCCTGCCACTGTCGGGCGCTGGCGGTCGTGCTCGACGTGGTCTACAACCACCTGGGACCCGAGGGGAACTACCTGGGTGAGTTCGGCCCCTACTTCACCGACCGTTACCGGACGCCGTGGGGAAGCGCCATCAACTTCGACGGTCCCCACAGCGACGAGGTCCGCCGTTACTTCATCGAAAACGCACTGTGCTGGCTGACCGAATATCGCGTGGACGCCCTCCGGCTGGACGCGATCCACGGGATCATGGACGCCAGCGCCTATCCGTTTCTCGCGGAGCTGGCCGACACCGTGCGGGCGCTGGCGGAAAGCACGGGCCGCCAGGTGTACCTGATCCCGGAGAGCGACCTGAACGACGCGCGGGTGATCACCGCGCGGGAACAGGGTGGGTACGGCCATGCCGCCCAGTGGAACGATGACTTCCACCACGCTATCCACGTGCTGCTGACCGGGGAGCAGGACGGCTACTACGCGGATTTCGGTGCTCTCGACCAACTGGCCCGGGCGCACAGCGAGGGGTTCGTTTACTCGGGCCGCTACTCCCGCTACCGCAGCCGCCGTCACGGCAACTCGTCCCGTCACATCGGCGCCGGTCAGCTGGTGGTGTTCTCGCAGAATCACGACCAGGTGGGCAACCGCATGCACGCCGAGCGACTTGCCAGCCTGGTCTCGTACGAGGCACTGAAGCTCGCTGCGGGGGCCGTGCTGCTCTCTCCCTTCCTTCCGCTACTGTTCATGGGGGAGGAGTACGGCGAGACGGCGCCGTTTTACTATTTCATCAGTCACTCGGACGAGAGCTTGATCGAAGCGGTGCGCCACGGACGCCAAGCGGAGTTCGCCGCCTTCCGGTGGGAGGGAGAGCTGCCCGACCCACAGGACGAGGCGACGTACTGCAAGTCACGGATCGACTACCGGCTCGCGAGCGCGGGCCATCACAAGATGCTGCGGGAGTTCTACCGGGAGGTCATTCGACTTAGGAAGACTCACCCGGTGCTGTCGCGGCTGAGCAAAGAAGACCTGGAGGTCATTGCCTATGAGGCCGAGGGAGTGCTGTTCATCCGCCGCTGGACGGGAACGGATCAGACCGCGACGTTGCTCCAGTTCGGTGCCGCACCGGTCTCTCTCGCGGTTGATCTTCCGCCGGGCCGGTGGGACAAGATCGTGGATTCCACTGCAGGACGCTGGGGCGGAACCGGCAGCGATGTACCGGAAAGTCTCCAGTCACACGGCACCGTGGAGCTTACGCTTCCGCCCCAGTCGGTCGTGCTGTTCTCCCTGGCCTAGCTGGTGACCCGATGAAGCGCTACGTCTGCATTCACGCCCATTTCTACCAGCCGCCCCGGGAGAACCCGTGGCTCGAGGAGATCGAGCTGCAGGACTCGGCCTACCCTTACCACGACTGGAACGAGCGGATTACCGCCCAATGCTACGCTCCCAACGCCGTCTCGCGCATCATCGATCAGGCGGGGAAGATAGCGAACATCGCGAACAACTACGCGAAGATCAGCTTCAACTTCGGACCAACGATCCTGTCATGGATGGAACAGAGGGAACCGGACGTGTACCGCCGCATCCTCGAGGCGGATCGGGAAAGCCGGGAGACTTTCTCGGGGCATGGGTCGGCGATCGCCCAGGCGTACAACCATATCATCCTGCCGCTGGCGAACCCTCGGGACAAGCGCACGCAGGTAATCTGGGGAATCCGGGATTTCGCGAGCCGTTTCAAGAGACAACCAGAAGGGATGTGGCTGCCGGAGGCCGCCGTCGACCTCGAGAGCCTCGACATGATGGCGAGCGCAGGGATCCAATACGCGATCCTCGAGCCGCATCAAGCGCACCGGGTGCGCCACGAGGGCAGCCGCGATTGGCAGGACGTGACCGGCGGGCAAATCGATCCCAAGGTCCCCTACCGACTCCACCTCCCGTCGGGGCGCACGATCGGCGTCTTCTTCTATGACGGGCCCGTGTCCCGCGCCGTCGCCTTCGAGAGACTGCTGGACAACGGCGAGGTGTTCGCCAGTCGGATTCTCGAGGCGTTCACCGATTCGGGTAACGGCGAGATCCAGCTGGTTCACATCGCCACCGACGGGGAGAGCTACGGCCATCACCACGCACAAGGCGAGATGGCGCTCTCCTACGCCCTGCACCACATAGAGACGAACCGGCTGGCCCGAATCACCAACTACGGAGAGTTCCTCGCCCTGCACCCGCCGGTCCACGAGGTGGAGATCTACGAGCACACCTCCTGGAGCTGCGCGCACGGAATCGAGCGGTGGCGCAGCGACTGCGGCTGCAATTCGGGGGGGCGTCCCGAATGGAACCAGGAGTGGCGCCTGCCGCTCAGGGAAGCATTGGACTGGCTGCGGGAGCAACTCTCGCCCGTGTTCGAGCAAGGGGGACAATCCCTGTTGCGCGACCCGTGGAGTGCCCGGGACGACTACATCGACGTGATCCTGGACCGCTCGCAGGAATCCCGGGAGCGCTTCTTCCGCAAGCATGCCACGCGGGAGCTTTCCGGGCAGGAGGAGACCGTTGCACTCAAGCTGCTCGAACTGCAGCGCCACGCGATGCTCATGTACACGAGCTGCGGCTGGTTCTTCGACGAGCTCTCCGGCATCGAGACGACCCAGGTGATCCAGTACGCAGGGCGCGCCATACAGCTAGCGCGGGAGTTCGACGCGCAGGGGATCGAGGAGGGGTTCCTCGACCGGCTCGAGCTCGCCAAGAGCAATATCCCCGAGCACCGGGACGGCCGGCACATCTACGAGAAGTTCGTCAAACCGGCCATGGTGGACCTCTACAAGGTGGGGGCCCACTACGCGGTGAGCTCCCTGTTCGAGGACTACGGCGAAAGCTCGGATATCTACTGCTACCAAGTGGAGCGGGAGCAGAGCCAGCTACTGCCGGCAGGGCAGAAACGGCTCGCCCTCGGTATGGCACAGATCACCTCGAGGATCACGCAGGAATCGCTGCGCGTCACCTACGGTGTGCTTCATTTCGGCGACCACAACGTCAGCGGCGGCATCCGCGAGTTCCAGGGGGAAGAGGCATACGGAGCCCTGGTACAGGAGATCACCAATGTTTTCAGAAGCGCCGACTTCCCCGAGGTGATCCGTGCGGTGGACCGCAATTTTGCGGCCGAGACCTATTCGCTCAAGCTCCTGTTCCGGGACGAGCAGCGCAAGATTCTGGAGATGATCCTGGAAGCGAACATGGCCGACGTGGACGCCGTCTACCGGCAGCTCCACCTGCAGACCGCCCCGTTAATTCGGTTTCTCTCGGACATCGGCTACCCGGTGGCGAAGTCGTTCCACGTCGCCGCGGAGTTGGCGCTGAACGCGGCACTCAAGCGGGCCTTTCAGTCCGACACGCTCGACATCACCGAAATCAAAGGCATCCTGTACGAGGCGGAGGTGGAACAGGTCGAGCTCGACGGCGCGGGTCTGGGCTACACTCTGCGCAAGACGATCGAACAGATGATGCTCACACTATACGACAACCCCGACGACGTAGGTCTGCTCGCCCACCTCGACGCGGCGGTGGAGATGGGGAACGACCTCCCCTTCGAGGTGGTGCTCTGGAAGACCCAGAACATCTATTGGGAGATGCTCCAGCAGGTCTATCCCAAGTTCCAGTTGCTGGCGGGCCAGAGGGACGAAGCTGCCGAGGAATGGGTCCGCCTGTTCGCCGCTCTGGGGGAGAGACTGTCCGTGCGCGTTCCGGAGGAATAGGCAGTGCCCTCCGCACGGTTGCCACTGGCAACCTACCGGCTCCAGTTCCACAGCGGCTTCCGGTTCGAGGATGCCCGCGAGCTGGTCCCGTACCTCGAGGCGCTCGGAGTGACGGATCTCTACGCGTCGCCGCTCTGCAAGGCCCGCAAGGGGAGTTCCCACGGGTACGACGTGACCGACCCCACCCGGCTGAACCCGGACCTGGGGACGGAAAGCGAGTTCGCCAAGTTGGTGGATGCCCTGCGGGCGCGAAGTATGGGACTCTTGCTGGACATCGTCCCCAACCACATGGCCGCGAGCAGCGAGAACTGCTGGTGGATGGACGTGCTGGAAAACGGTGCCGGCTCCCCGTTCGCACGGTTCTTCGACATCGACTGGCACTCGCCGAAACAGGCCCTGCAGAGCAAGGTCCTGCTCCCGATCCTGGGCGGCAGCTACGGGAGGGTGCTGGAGAATCGGGAGTTGTCGCTGCGGCTGGCAAAAGGGGGCTGTTTCGTCCAGTACCATGAATGGAAACTCCCCCTCACGCTCAGGTCGCACGCTCGGATCCTGGCACACCAGTTGGAGACTTTGGAAGCGAAGTTGGGGTCAGAGCATCCTTCGTTCCGGGAGCTGTGGGATCTCATCCGCGACATCGAGCACCTGCCGGAGCCGGCGGACCCCGCCGGAGCGGAGGACAGATTCGGGATAGCGGCAGCGATCCGGGAGCGGCTGTGGCGGCTATATCGGGACCGCGCGGAGATCCGGGCACATGTCGACGGGAACCTCACGATCTTCCGGGGCGTCAAAGGAGATCCGGCGAGCTTCGATCTGCTGGACCGCCTCCTGGCAGAGCAACCCTACTGGCTCTCGTTCTGGCGCCTGGCCAACGAGGAGATCAACTACCGGCGCTTCTTCGCGATCAGCGATCTCATCAGCGTTAGGGTGGAGGACCCCGGGGTGTTCGAGGCCTCCCACGCCCTCGTGTTGCGTCTGGCCAGGGAAGGAAACGTCACGGGCCTCAGGGTGGACCACATCGACGGCCTGTACGATCCGATGGGGTATCTCACCCTGCTGCAAGACCGGCTTGCCGTGCCGCAGGAAGACCAGGCGGCCGCCCCCATCCCCGCCCCCCACTACGTGGTGGTGGAAAAGATCCTCGCGCAGGGAGAGGACCTCCCCGAGGAGTGGCCGGTGCACGGCACGACCGGGTACGACTTCCTGAACACGGTGAACGGCGTCTTCCTGAGCGGAGCCGGAACCCGCGCCCTGGGGGAAGCCTACTCCCGCTTTCTCCACCAGCCGCAGGTATTCGAAACCATCGTGTACCAGAAGAAGAAGCTGGTCATGGCGACGCTGTTCGCGGGGGAGATGCACTCCCTCGGGGAGCAGCTCGGGAGACTGGCGGAGCAGGACCGCTACGGTCGCGACCTGCCCCGCAAGGAGCTGCAGCAGGCTCTGGTCGAGGTGACGGCTTGCTTCCCCGTTTACCGGACCTACATCAGGGACTTCGACATCTCGCCCCGGGACCGGCGCTACCTGGGGAAGGCCCTGCAGGAGGCAACCCGCCGAGGCAGCGAGGCGAGCGCGCCGGTGTACGACTTCCTGCGGCGTGTGCTGCTGCTGGAAGGACCCGCCACGACGGCAGCCGAGCAACGCGACGAGTGGCTCCGCTTCCTGATGCGGTGGCAACAGTTCACGGGGCCGATCATGGCGAAGGGGTACGAGGACACCGCCCTGTACGTCTACAACCGCCTCACCTCCCTGAACGAGGTGGGGGGAGAACCGACCGGGACGGGCGTCTCCGTGAGTGGGTTCCACCAGCGTGCAGCGGGGGTTGCCGCCCGCTGGCCGCACACGATGAACGCCACGACCACCCACGACACCAAACGCAGTGAAGACGTCCGCGCGCGAATCAACGTCCTGTCCGAACTGCCCGAGGAGTGGGAGCAGCACCTGCTGCGCTGGAGCGAGTGGAACCGGGGAATGAAGCGGGTGGTGGACGGCAGGCCGGTTCCGGACCCGGGAGAGGAGATCCTGCTGTACCAGACGCTGCTCGGCGCCTGGCCCCTGGAACGCGGGGAGCTGGAATCATTCCCCGAACGGATCCGCAGCTACATGGTCAAGGCGGTCCGCGAGGCCAAGGTCCACACCCGCTGGATCCGACCCAACCCGGCATACGAGAGGACGGTGCGGGATTTCGTCACCGCGCTGCTGGACGACGCGACCGGGGCCCGTTTTCTAGCAGACTTCCTCACGTTCCAAGCCAAGGTGGCCCATTACGGTGCCGTGAATGGCCTGGCTCAGGTGCTGCTCAAGATCACCTATCCGGGAGTGCCCGACTGCTACCAGGGGGCGGAGCTGTGGGATCTGCGACTGGTCGACCCGGACAACCGCGGCCCGGTGGACTTCTCCCTGAGGGCACGGCTGCTGAGAGAACTCGCGGCTCGGGAGGAGCAGGGGGTGCTTCCTCTCATCGAGGAACTCATTGCCGCCTGGCAGGACGGGCGGATCAAGCTGTTCCTCACTTACAAGGCCCTGAACTTCCGAAAACAGCGGCGGGATCTCTATCTCGCGGGAGAGTACCTGCCGCTCCAGGCATCCGGCGGAAGCAAGGAGCACGTGGTGGCGTTTGCGCGGAACCATGCAGCAAGCTGGGCAATCACGGCAGTTCCCCGTCTCGTCACGCGGCTCGCTGCGCCGGGGGAATTCCCCCTCGGACAGCAGGCGTGGGGGCCGAGAGGCGGCATCGTCTTACCGGACGGGGCACCGGACCGGTGGCGCAACGTCTTGACCGGGGAGGAACTCCACGTCGCCCCGGGGAACCGCAGGAGAGCCCTTCCGCTGCACGCCGTGTTCCGCCACTTCCCCGTCGCGCTGCTGGCTAGCGTCGCGACCTAAGTGTCCTTTGCGTGACGCCACCAGTCATCAGTAGCCAGTAGTGAGTGATCGGTAATCAGTAATCAGTGATCAGTGATCAAGGATCAGTCCTCAGTGATCAATGGAGAACACATGCTCAGTCACATTCAGCCGTACGCGCGCCGTCGCCGCGACACACTCAGCACGAACCGAGCTCGCTGCGTCGCGACTCTACTTGCCCTCGCGGTCTTCGCCACTGGCGCACGTGCCCAGGGCGTGGACCTGGACCGGCTCGACGCCTACTTCGCCCAGGCGCGTGCCGACTGGCAGGTACCCGGGTTTGCCATTGCCATCGTTAAGGACGATGCCGTGGTGTTCGCCCAGGGCTACGGTGTGCGCGAATTGGGGGGTCAGGAGCCGGTCGACGAAAACACGCTGTTCGCCATTGCCTCCAACTCCAAGGCATTCACCACGGCGGCGCTCGCCCGGCTGGTCGGCGAGGGCAAGCTGAGCTGGACCGATCGGGTGAGCGATCATCTGCCCTACTTCGAGCTGTACTCCCCGTTCGTGACCCGGGAGATGCGCATTCGCGACCTGCTGTGTCATAGGAGCGGGCTGGGCACCTACAGCGGCGACCTCGTGTGGTACGGTACCGGTTACAGCCGAGAGGAGGTGGTGCGCCGCATCAGCCAGCTCGAGCCGGCAGGTGAGTTCCGGGCCGACTACGGCTACTCCAATGTCATGTTCCTGACGGCGGGCCTGATCATTCCAGCCGTTACCGGCATGAGCTGGGACGAGTACCTCGAGACGGAGTTCTTCGATCCGCTGGGTATGGAGCGCACGGTCACATCGATCGACAGCCTGTGGCATCGGCCCAACGTGGCCACGCCGCACGGCGAGCGCGACGGTCGGGTCTTGACGTTCCCCTGGTACAGCTGGGACAACGTCGGACCCGCCGCCAGCATCATCTCCAGCGCGAGTGAGATGGCGCGCTGGATACGGCTGCAGCTGAACCGCGGTACCTGGGACGGCAGAACTTATTTCAGCGCCGAGCAGTCGCGTACGATGTGGACTCCACACATGTCGTTCAGCGTGAGCGCGGATTACCAGCAGCAGTATCCCTCGGTGCACTTCCGCGGTTACGGACTCGGTTGGGGCCTGATGGACTATCGCGGCCGCATGGTAGCGAGCCACGGTGGCGCGGCCGACGGGATGTACTCGCGCGTCGTGTTGGTACCGGAAGAGAACCTCGGCATGGTGATCCTCACCAACTCCATGACCAGCATGCAGACGGCGTTGAGCTATCGGATTCTGGATGCCTACCTGGGCGGCCAGGAGCGGGATTGGAGCAGCGAATTCCTGGCGGACCACCGGCGCGGCCAGGAGCAGTGGGCGCAGCGCTGGGCCCAGTGGGAGCGCGAGCGGATTCCCAACACGTCACCGTCGCTCGACCTGGATGAGTACAGCGGCACGTTCGGCGGCCCGATGTACGGCGATGCTACGGTCGAGCTGGAGGACGGCGCCCTGGTACTCCGCCTACTACCCAATCCCGACCTGGTGGGCGACCTCACTCACTGGCATCACGACACCTTCCTGATCGAATGGCGCCACGAATTCCCCTGGTTCGACGACGGCTGGGCCCAGTTCGTCCTGGACCGGAACGGCGATGTGGCCGAACTGAAGCTGGATGTGCCCAACGAGGACTTCTGGTTTACCGAGTTGGAGTTCAGGAGACGAAACTAGAAGATTGACGAGTGACGAGCGACAACTACGGCAAGTTGGGTAGCCACCACGAAGCGGGAACAACCAGGAGGGGCCCGCCGGAGTTCTCGATCCGCTTGAATCCCGTACCCTGCGCTAGCAGTTGCACAGCAGGCACGCCCAGAGCGTTCTGAAATCGCTGCAGGTTTGCGCTCGGTGTATCGTCGGCGAGCTTGACTTCCACGAGGAGGAGTGGCTTGCGGCCTTCAGACAAAAGGAAGTCCACCTCACGTTTCTCCTTGGTGCGAATGTAGTGCAGTCCAAAGTCGCCGTACCCGAGGTCATTCCAAGCAGTCACCGCTCGAAGTAGTTCCACAGCTATCAGGTTTTCGAAACGTGCCCCTTGGTCCGGAACCGTCGCGTAGTCGAACACGTATGTCTTACGCTCTTTGTGGATCGCTCGCGTTATCCCCGAGGTCCAGGGTCTGACGCTGAATGTCAGATAGAAACGCTCCAACACGTCCAGCCAGCTCTTCACGCCGTTGTAAGCCGCCTTCAGGTCGGTGGCGAGATTCGGGATCGAAAGCGGCGCCCCTACCTTCGATGGCAGCAGGGAAAACAGAATCTCGATGTCATCGATGTGTTTGACGTCGGTGAGGTCTCGAATATCATCACGCACGATCTGCCTGTGATATGTGCGGGCCCAGCGTCGATATGTCGTCTGCTTTGCCGCCAAATACGGCTCTGGGAAGCCGCTGAACGCGAGCAACCGCTCCAAAGTGGCCTGTGGTTCAGCGCGGCCCGCCTCGCACACCTGCAGCGGGTCGTCTCGGAATCGCTCTAGCGTTGAGTCTCGACAGTGCAACTCCGCGCACGTCAGCGGCCACAGATGGAATGAGTAGTATCGCCCAGCGAGTGAGTCACCGCCTCGCCGATACAGGTCGAGCCTGCCGCTGCCAGTGACGAGGAATACGTACTGCTCGTTGAAGCGGTCGTACGCGCCCTTGAGGTAGTTCTTCCAGTCCCTGTACTTGTGGATCTCATCGAGCACGACCAACGGCGTGGATTCGTCCACGCGCTGGACGTTCTGGAAGAAGTAGGGATCCTCGATCAGTCGCCGCTTGTCGGTGATGATATCCCAGTTGAAGTAGACACTGTTGGCATAGCTATCGGATATCATCTTTGCGAGAGTGGTCTTGCCGCACTGCCGCGGACCGGAGAGGAACACCATGTTCTTCTCGCGCGAAAGCTCTTCCCAGGTACGTACGTACGGCGACCGTTTCAGCATCATGACCATAATACATATCACTGCAAAATAGTCAAGACGATATTTCAGTTATCGTCAATATGGACAGGAACGCCAGAGCTGGAAATGTTCTGGGTGGCAGTTGAAGGCCATCCCACCGCTACCGAGTTCGCACTCCATGGCGTAGCGGGAGGCGAGGGCAGCAGTCAGACGGGTAGGGACATCGTCACTCATGTGGGATGGTCCCTGACTTGGTTGAGACCAAACTACGCCCCGATTGAAGGCCGGGCTAGGCCGGCTGCCACCGCGACCAGCTGGAGTGCCTCGAATGTGCGCCCTCGGGCTTGCTGCGCAACAATTCCGTCCCGGAGGAGTTGCGTGTTCGCCCGGGGGTCTCGGAGTCAACTTACGGAGTGTGGGAAGATCAGCCGCCACTAGGAGAACGCCAGAAACGGCTCTATATTACTACTGTATTATTGATGTAAGCCGTTAGCAAGACAAGGTAAATAGCTCTATGAAGCGCCTGATCTCCCCCGAACTGGTTGCTTGGAAGAACTCGGCGCGGCGCAAACCACTCATCGTCCGCGGAGCGAGGCAGGTCGGCAAGACCCACTCGATCCGGTCGTTCGGAGAGGAGTACTTCGACGAGTGTGCTAGCATCGACCTGGAAAGGAACCGCCGCTGGCACCGGATCTTCGCGGACGACCTGGATGCCCACCGCATCCTCTCGGAATTGCGGGTCGTACTCGATAAGAGCATCGAGCCCGGTAGGACGCTGCTGTTTTTCGACGAAATTCAGAGTTGTCCTCGCGCAATCATGGCACTCCGTTATCTGTACGAGGAAGTTCCCGAGCTGCACGTAATCGCAGCAGGCTCGCTGCTCGATTTCGCGCTATCTGACATCTCGTTTCCGGTCGGTCGAGTACAGTTCCTGGAGATGTCGCCCCTGGTCTTCGCCGAGTACTTGTGGGCGATGGGGCGAGACCGGTCTGCCGAAGTGGTCCTGGCGAAGCCGGGCAGAGTGCCCGATTCGGTTCATGCATCCTTGCTGGCGGATCTCAGAGACTACTTCTTCGTGGGCGGCATGCCGGAGAGCGTCCTCGCGTATGAACGGAACCGCTCGATCCGGGACAGCCGCGCGGTACACCACGAGCTGTGTGAATCCTACAGGCAGGACTTCGCCAAGTACGCGCCGCGCGCCGACCCCTACTGCCTCGATGCGGTGCTCGCCGGGACCGCCCGCCAGGTCGGAAGGCAGGTCAAGTACACGAGCCTCGCGGAGGGCTACTCCGGTCCCACCATCAAGCGGGCATTCGATCTTCTCACCAAGGCGCGGGTGGCTAGGAAGGTTTCAGCCACCACCCCGGCGGGACTGCCGTTGGGTGCGGCTGCGTCACCGAGACGCTTCAAGGCGTTGATGGTCGATATCGGATTGATGCAGCATCTGCGCGGTGTACCGATCGATCTCGAGTACGGCAGGGTGGATCTACTGAAGATCCACCTAGGGGACATGGCCGAGCAGTTCGTTGGGCAGGAGATGCTGGTATCTCAGGGGACCGACCTACACTACTGGTCCCGTCAGGCCAAAAGCAGTACTGCGGAGGTGGATTTCTTGGCTGTGATCGGGGGCTCCATCGTTCCCATCGAGGTAAAGAGCGGCCCATCCGGAAGGCTCCGTAGCCTCCATCTGCTGCTCAAATCCTATCCGAACTGCGAACGCGCCTACGTCTTCAGCAGTGCGCCGTACGCCGAACTTCCGGAGCAGAAACTGATATTCCTTCCCCTGTACTATGCCTATCGGGCGACGTTAGAGCAGGCAGTCGGAGATTGATGTCGCTGCAGGTCGCTGTGTCGCGCCGCTGTCAGCGTCGAGTGTGGCCCCCCGGAGCCGGACACGTTGCTGGAAGCGGAGAAAGCGGAACCGGCAAGGTCTCCCGGCTCGTGTTTGTCTTCGCCTATGGACAAGGTGAGCTCGATACCGCCGAACAGCACGCCATGCACTGCTGAAACTCCGTGAAAGTGGTAGCGGTAGCATCCTGTGGTCGGTGACTGGGGATGAGTTGCACGTCGCGTGGGTGGCTAGGGTTCGGGTTAGTGCGGCGGCAGTAGGTGGGAGGATCAGGGCTCCACATCCACCAGCGCGACTATTCGCGCGATTACCTGGTCCATCACGTCACGCGACGCCCGCGTGATCCTCGATGCTGAACGGGCTCTCCAGTCGAGGCTCTTGATCTGGTCTGACAGAACAACCCCCTCCAGCTTTCCGCCCGGCTGCAACGGGACCTCGAAAGGGTAGCCCTTGGCCTGCGACGTGACCGGACAGAACAATGCCAACCCAACTTTCCGGTTGTATGCCCTTGGCGAGACGACCAGCGCCGGCCGCCGGCCCGCCTGCTCGTGACCGGCCCTCGGATCAAACTGCAACCACACCACGTCGCCCCACTCCGGGACGTACGCGCGGCGCACTACCAGATCTCCTTACCAACCCGACTGCCCGTATCGATCCCCTCATGCAGGTTGTGAGTAGCCACGTCGCACAGCAAATCCTCGAGGCGAAGCTTGGGCTGGCGCGCGCGTCTGACGATGAGGCGCTTGCCCTGAACCGTGAGATCGACTTCAGTGCCCTCGCCCAGATGCATCTCATCCGCCACCGACTTGGGGATTCTCAATCCCAGACTGTTGCCCCACTTCTGGATTCTCGTCCTCGTCAATGCGCACCTCCGGCTATACAAAGTATATACGCCGGAGGCGTGGCGCGGTCAAGCAAACATACGTAATTCAACCTGATGTCAGGTGTCGTTTCGGCGCACTAGTGTGCATTCCTGCGCGCTCGCGCTACCGTACCCCGTCAGATGCCACGCCGTGCAACGAAGCATTCATCACGGCAAGCGCGAGCTACGACCTGATCACGCAGTTGGTTCAGTTTCGGGCCACGAGGTACGTAGCTGGGACGTTCGTCGACACTGGGCACCAAGAGATCCTGCTGGCCGAGACCTTTACCGGTTAGTACTTTGGGACCTGACGACACTGTGGGCTGAACCGCATGGCTGCTGAAGTTGTTGCACGTTTGAAGGCTGCTTTGTCGGACCGCTATCATATCGAGCGTGAGATCGGCGCCGGCGGCATGGCGACCGTCTACCTCGCAGAGGATGTCAAGCACGACCGGAAAGTCGCCGTCAAGGTGTTGCGGCCGGAGTTGGCCAACGTGCTGGGAGCCGATCGATTTCTCAACGAGATCAAGGTCACGGCTCGCCTACATCATCCGCACATCCTCGCCCTCCACGACTCTGGCGAGGCGGATTCATTCCTCTACTATGTCATGCCGTACGTGGAAGGTGAGTCACTGCGCGACAAGTTGAGTCGAGCAGGTGCGCTGCCGGTGACCGAGGCCATCGAGCTGCTGCGGGAGTTGGCCGACGGTCTCGCGTACGCCCACGAACGGGGGGTCGTGCACCGCGACATCAAGCCCGACAACGTGCTTCTCTCGGGCCGCCACGCCTTGCTGGCGGACCTCGGGATCTCCAAGGCGGTGAGTGACACGACCGGTAGTCGCCAGCTCACGACCGTCGGTGTGGTGCTCGGCACTCCCGAGTACATGGCGCCCGAGCAGGCAGCCGCCGATCCGCATATCGATCACAGAGCCGACCTCTACGCGTTCGGAGTCGTGGCCTACGAGATGCTGGCTGGACGAACGCCCTTCGCGGGACGGACTGCACAAGAGTTGCTCTCGGCCCACATGATCAAGCCGCCACCGCCGCTTGCCGAGCTCAGAGCGGAGTTGCCGGATGGGCTCGGACGGTTGGTAATGAAGTGCCTCGAGAAGCAGCCGTCGGACCGATGGCAGTCGGCTGAGGACATCGTTCGGGAACTCGCCCTCGTGGCAAGAGGCGAGTCGACCCCGACGACGGAGGTTGTCGAGCCCGTATCGGGAGCGGCAGGCCGTGGCAAACGAGTCGGCTGGGTAGCACTCTTCGCCACCGCTGTAGTGGTTACGGCTGTGTGGTTGCTCACCACGTTCACGGCCGATGTCGCCCAGGCTCGGAGTCGCATTGCAGTGCTACCGTTCGAGAACTTGAGCGGTGCCGAGGACGAGTACTTCAGCGAAGGTGTGACGCGCGACATCAATACGCGGATCTCCAAGATCGGCGACTTCGTAGTGATTGCGCACGGCTCGGCGCGGCAGGCGAAGGTCGCCGGCCAGAGCTATCGAGAGATGGCTGACCAGTTGGGAGTGCATTACTTCGTGGACGGGAGTGTCAGTCGCGCGGGAGACCGCGTGTTGATTACCGCAGCTTTGATCGACCCACAGACCAACGAGCAGCTCTGGACCAACGAGTACGATCGAGAGTTGTCGGCCGAGCACATCTTCACGATCCGAGGGGACGTGGCCCAACAGGTGGCACGTGCGCTGGATGTGACACTGTCCCCGGAGCAACAAGCCGAACTTTCAGTCCAACCCACCCACAACCTCGAGGCGTACCAGGAGTACCTCTTAGGGCTGTTCTATTGGGAGAAGCGAACTAGCGAGGGGTTTGCGGAAGCTGCCCGGCATTTCGAGCGCGCCATATCCCTCGATTCGGGCTACGCACTCGCCTACGCGGGGCTCGCGGATGTGTATCTGTTGCGACCGTGGTTTTCGGCCGAGCACTCCAATCGCGAGGGGCTGGCACTCGCGGACTCCATGGCCCGCCGGGCGTTGGCGCTGGATCCCACCCTGGGCCAACCTCACGCCACACTCGGAGAGGCCCACGAGTGGCAATTCCAGTGGGAAGCAGCCGAGCGTGAGTTAGTGCGGTCGGTGGAACTCGACCCTGAGTATGCCACAGCACATCACTGGTATGGGCTGCTACTGGCTCGGCTCCGTCGCTATGAGGAGGCACTGGTCGAGGTTCGCACATCGCTGGAACTCGATCCACTCTCACCCATCATCAATCAAGACGTCGGATACGTGCTCCAGTTGGCTGGGGAGCGTGATGCCAGTCTGCGTCAGTACGAGCGCACTGTCGAACTGCACCCGGACTTCTCAACGACCATCCTGGTTCTGGCCTGGACCTACTTGGACGAGGGCAGATTCGACGATGCGCTTGACGCGCTGTCCAGGTGGGCTGAAGTGACGGGCAACGACGCAGGTCTGGTTGGCGAGGTGGCTGACCTCGTGGCTCAGTACGCCAGGACCGGCGAGCCACAGGCGCCCGTCGGACTGGACGTGGAGGCGACGTTCCCACCGTATGCTGTCGCACCGCTCTACGTTCTGCTGGGCCAGCACGAACTCGCGCTAGACCTGCTCGAGCGCGGCTACGAAGAGGGTGCGTTTGGGATCGTCGCTTCCATCGCCGGGCCTCCAGTCAACGAGCTGCGGTCACATCCACGCTTCGTTGCTCTGGCACAGAAGGTGGGACTCGCAACTGACGAGTAACGATTGACGATTGACGATTAATTGGCGTTGACTCTTGCTTGCACTTCCTGGACTCTAACTCAGTGAACAACAAGTCCTAACCACACGTCCTTGTTGGAGGTGTCGAGCTCAGCTTGAGGCCCTTGCAGCTCCCGCTGACGATTAATTGGCGGCGGGACTTCTTCTGCAAATCGTCAATCTTCAGGCTCTCCCGTTCGCGCCATTCCCATGACAAATTGATGTTCCACAGTCCCCCCTTACCTCGAGCTGCACGAAAGTGAATCAACCGGAACGTCGCTTCCTCACCATTGCTGATGAGCAAGACCGCGCTGCGCGCGGCGACAGTCGTCCGCCCACCAGCATCCCACCGGTGCTGCTCCGCCAGGCAACCAGACGAATCCCACTAGTTTGCCTCACAATTGCCGCCGGGTTCGGATTGGGCTGGCTCGGCACAACTACCTTCGCCGGCGATCTACCTGAAGAATTCTCCGACTTCTTTCAGTGGGGCCCACCCACGATCGTCATCGTGACCTCGCTGGCGCTATTTGGCGTGGCACGGCGCGATTGGCTAGCGCCCCCGACCCTTGTCAACCTCGGCCTGGTCTACGAAGTCCTGGTCAGCCACGCTCTGGCTCTAACCCAGTATTGGGGAGCGTTCCAAGGCATGCTGCCGGAGGAGATCAACCGAGATCGGATAGGGTGGGGCGTCGTAGCCCTGTTCATGATAGTCTACACCGCGCTCGTCCCGACCATACCGCGCCGGGCTGTGTTGGCCCTCATCGCCTCGGCGGCGTCCGTTCCCGCGGTGTACCTGGTGTCCGTGAGCGTCGGCGAGGCGCCGGCGCTGCCGGCGGGCCAATTCCTCCTCGCGTTTGTGTTTCCGTACGTGTTCGCCGTGTTGTTGGCCTATTTCCCCGCCAGAATCATCTACCGGCTCGGAGAAGACGTACGCCGCGCCCGGGAGATGGGGAGCTATCGGCTCGAGAGACTGTTGGGGACAGGGGGCATGGGCGAGG
>Ga0209536_100007429_pt1 | contig 16604 bp, 10 predicted proteins | sample DeeMarSeWOR28_12_FD_187461 | JGI IMG/M metagenome (GOLD analysis project Ga0209536, IMG submission 187461) | Marine sediment microbial communities from White Oak River estuary, North Carolina - WOR-2-8_12 (SPAdes) (version 2) | ecosystem: Environmental > Aquatic > Marine > Intertidal zone >... | reverse complement strand
GTCTGGCTCCTGATGGGCAATCGTGCGGGCGACAACTCCCAGGTCCTCGGCCTCGGTGAGGCCCTGGGCTGGCCCCTCGAAGAGAAGCATTTCGTCTACCGCGGCTTCGAGAAGATCGTGAACCTGCCCTTCGGCGGTCATCTTCTCGGCATCGACCGTGGCGCGTCGAGCCCGCTCGAATCCCCATGGCCCGAGGTCGTGATCTCGGCGGGTCGCAAGAACGAGCCGATCGCGCGCTACATCAAGCGACGCGCCGCGCGAGAGCAGCCCGGACGGCCGCCCGTTCGCTTGATCCACGTCGGCCGCCCCTGGGCCTCGCTCGAGACCTGGGACCTCGTCGTGACGACGCCCCAATACCGACTTCCAGAGCTCCCCAACGTCGTCCACAACGAGACGCCCCTGCATCGCGTGACGCGAGAGCGACTCGAAGAGGCGGCGCGCGGCTGGCGTGAACGCGCCGCCGACCTGCCGCGCCCGCTCATCGCCGTGCTCGCGGGGGGGAACTCGGGCCCCTATCCCTTCGACCGTGCCTCGGGCGAGCGCCTGGCTCGCCAGGCCGACGCGCTGGCGCGCGAGCTCGGTGGCTCGCTGCTGGTCACGACGAGTGCGCGCACGCTCGACGAGACGACCGACGCACTCTTCGAAGGCATCCGCTCGCCCCACATTCTCTACCGCTGGAAGAAGGACGATCCCGACAACCCCTTCTTCGCCTTTCTCGGCCTCGCTGATCGCGTGATCGTGACGGCCGACAGCGTCTCGATGATGACCGAGGCCTGCGCGACCGGTCGCCCGGTCTACCTCTACGACACCGGCGAGGGACGCACCTCCATGAAGGAGAACCCCTGGCTCGATGGGCTCGCCACCGGCGAAGACGACGCGGGCTTCAAGCTCAGCCGCTGGCATCTCAAGGCCTGGATCTATCGCCTCACCATGCGCCTCGGCCCCCAGCGTCTCACGCGCGACATCCGCATCGTCCAACAGCTCCTCGTGGAGAGCGGACGCGCCATCTGGCTGGGCGATGGCCATCCCGCCGCCGAGCCGCCGCCCCTGGAAGACCTCCCGCGCGCCGTCCGCCGCGTACGCGCGCTCATCGGGCCCTCGACGGATTCGACGCCATCGCATCCGCACGGCGAGACGCCGCAGCCTGCCACCGAACCTGCTCACGAGGGAGGGGACCTGGTGGCGCGCGCGACCCGGAGCTGAGCCCGGCGCGCTTCGGATCCCCGCCGCCTCGAAGTCGAGGCGCGTCGTCTCAGCCAGATGGCGATCCTCTCATGTCGGCTTCGACGACCTCTCGGATCTTCTCGGTGATCCGCTCGAGCGCATCGTCTTCGAGGGGATGGGGCCGGACGGACGGCTCTCCGACCCAGCTGGCGAGCGATTGCTCCACCAGCATGCTCGCCGGTCGGATCACGATCTCCCGCCAGAGCGTCTCGATCCCGATCGTCGCAGCACACCAGCAGAGCAGCGGCGCGATCACCAGCAGTAGGCCGAGCGCGAGCCACGACCAGTCGCGCCGCCAGCAGCGCCAGTCGCGATCGATCGCGAGCACGGCAACGCCCAGCCCGCAGCCGGCGGCGAAGGGCGGCCCGAGCCGGAAGAACGCGCCGACGCCCAGCAGCAGTCCGGCGACCAGCATCCAGCGCGAGTCGCCGCCGCGGATGCGACGCGCGAACGCCAGCAGCGCCAGCACGCTGAAGACCATGTAGCGATAGCCGAAGATCACGTGCATCAGATGCGAGTTGGGCGCCGCGACGGCCAGCGCGACGCAGGCCAGCAGGGCGAAGCGCACGGGCATCAGCTGGCGGCACAGGAAGTAGAAGGCCGCGCACAGCGCCACGCTGAACGCCGCGTAGAGGGTCCGGGCCACGATCAGCCCCGGCGGGTCGAGCAGCTGTCCGATCCAGGCCGCCAGCAGGTGTCCGGGGGGAAAGACGAAGGACACCTCGCGGTAGAGGATGCCACCGGCCTGGATCTGCCACACGGCGTACAGCGGCCAGGCCTCGTCGATCAGGTTCAGGCCATAGCCGATGAAGAGGGATTCGTAGGCGACGCTCAGCCCGACGATCAGGGCGAGGTGCCGGGCGGTGGCGAGACGCCCGGGCGCCGGCTCCACCACGGCCCCGGTCGAGTGCATCGGCGTCATCGGACTACTCGACGTAGCCCAGCGCGCGGAGCTGCTCGATGAACTGCGAGTCCCTCTCCGCGTCGGAGGCGTCAGGCGGGCGCGCGTGGGAGCGGGCCGCGCGTCGCCGCGCGATCGCGCGCTCCAGCTGCGGCTCCAGCCGGGCCAGCAGGTCGGGGCGCGAGGTCGCCAGGTCCACGTTCTCGTCCGGATCCGACCCGAGGTCGTAGAGGCGGCGACTGCCGTCCTCGCTGTGGTAGACGAGCTTGTTCCTGCCCACGCGAATCGCCAGCGCGAAGTCGTCGACCGCACCGAACGGCAGGAACGGGTTCTCTATGCTCAGGTCGACGTCGCTGACGAGGGCTCGCGCGCCGGCGGGTTCCCCGCCACGCATCAGCGGCACCAGGCTGATGCCATCGAGCCCCTCGGGCACCGGCAGGCCTGCGAGTTCGAGCAGGGTGGGGACGATGTCGACGATGCCCACCGGCTCGGTGACCACCCGACCGGACGGGAATCGTCCCGGGCACCAGAAGATCAGCGGCACCTCGATCAGCTCCTGCACCAGCTCCGTCGAGTCGTGGAAGAGCTCTCCGTGCTCGCCGAACTCCTCTCCGTGGTCGGAGGTCAGCACCAGGCAGGTGCGCTTCCCCCAGTCTTCGTCCCTCAGCACCTGCACGAGCTCACCGATCAAGTCGTCGGCGGAGCGGATCTCGCCGTCATAGAGCCTTCGGAGCCGATCGACCGCCCGTGGTCGCTCCGACGCGCGAGCTGCCCAGGATCGCGGCTGGAGCTCGTTCCACGAGTACCCGAGCGGCTGCGGGCCGTCCGCCTCCGCATCGAAGATCCGATCGTAGGGCTCTCGAGGCCGGTAGGGGGCGTGGATCCGATAGGTGTGCAGGAAGAGGAACGCCCGCTCGTCGCGATGCTCGCGCAGCCACTCGATGCCGGCCTCCCAGCTCTGCCGCATCCGGTTCCGTTTCGGAAGAACCCCGTCCCGTGCCGGCTGGGAGAACGTCTCGAAGCCCTGATCGAAGGCCTGCCGGCGGGAGACGAACACGCCTCCGACGAACGCCGCCGTGCGGAAGCCGTGCTCGCGGAGGCGCTCGGGCAGCATCACGACCGAGTCGGGAATCGCCGTGCGCGGGTGGAAGGTGAAGGCGCGATGGCCGGCGGCGTCGAGACCGGTCAGCATGCTGGCGTGGGCCGGCAGGGTCCAGCTGGAAGCGGTCACGACGTTCGCGAAGCGCACTCCGCTGTCGGCCACCTCCCGGATCGCCGGGCTCGTGTCGCGCGCGTAGCCATAGGCCTCGAGGTGGTCGGCTCGCAACGTATCGAGCGAGACGAGCACGATGCGCTCGACCGGGCGTGGCGCGTCGCTGCAGGCGGAGACCACGAGCACGGCCAGGCCGCCCAGCCACGCTGCCCGAGCGAGCGGCCGGCGAGGGCGAGGCCTCGTCGAGGACGCTCGCTGTCGGGCCCGGTGGCAGCACATCTCGCGGGTGACGTCTCTTCGCTGAAGTGAACGATCCGGGTGGGGGTGGCGGGATGCGAGCCGACGACGCCGATCCCTCCGAGACCAGGCTCTCTGGCCGCTGGGCGACACCCCGACCGGCGGACTCCTCGGGGAAGGGGAATCCGGGCTCAAGAGGGTAACACCCGGCGAAGGGCAGTCACGCGGCGAGGCCCGGACCGCGGCTCAGTCGCTGCGGCTGGGGTCGATCAGGTACTTCTCGCCGCTCGACTGGCGACCGTAGACGGAGATCGCGTCGAGCGACAGCGCCTCGGCCAGCGACACGACCTTCGCGTAGTGGCTCGCGAAGGTGGTGTCGAGCTCGGCGACGACCCGGCTTCGCAGCCGCGCGACGCCCTCTCCTCCGAGCTTCTGGAGGAAGAGCGTGAGCAGCCAGCCCCCGACGCCCCAGGCCATGCCGTAGCTGCGTTCGAGCACGGTCGGCGAGCGATCGAGGCTGCCGTAGATGTAGACCTGCTTGTGGGTGGCGGACCCGTAGCGGTTGTACCCGGCGGCAATGGCGCTCTGCGCCCGCTCCATCGCGGCGAGGATCTGGCCGGCCAACGGCCCACCGCCGATCGCGTCGAACGCGAGCGTGGCATTCGTCTCCGCGAGCGCTGCGACGAGCTCGTCCGTGAACGCGGGGCGGCTCGTGTCCACCACGTGACGGGCGCCGAGCGAGCGGAGCGTCTCCGCCTGCTCGACCCGCCGCACCAGGTTCACCAGCGGGACGTCGTCGGCCCGACACAGCTTCACGAGCATCTGCCCGAGGTTCGATGCGGCCGCGGTGTGCACCAGGGCCGAGTGTCCCTCGCGGCGCATCGTCTCCAGCATGCCGAGCGCGGTCAGCGGGTTCACGAACCAGGAGGCGCCCTGCGCGGGGGTGATGCCCTCGGGCAGCGGCTGGCACTGGCCCACGGGCAGTGTCCGATATTCCGAGTACATCGCGCCGCCGATCATCGACACCGTCCGCCCCATCAGCGCACGGGCGGCGTCGGAGTCGCCCGTCGCGACGACCACGCCCGCTCCCTCGTTGCCGACCGGCAGCGACTGATCGAGCCGGGCTGCGATCCCGGGCAGCCACTTCTCCGGAACCTCGGCCGTCACGACCGGATCACTGCGTGTCCCGGACGATTTCGCGCTGTGCATGTCGGCCGGACCGAAGAGCAGGCCGAGGTCCGAGGGGTTCAGCGGCGCCGCCTCGACCCGGACCGTCACCTCGTCCGGGCCCGGGTCCGGCAGCTCGATCGTCGCCAGCGAGAGCGTCAGACGGCCCGCTTCGTCGATCTCCGAGCGGATCTGGCGGGCGCTGCGTCCCATGCTGCGGGTCCTCCCCGGTGGCGCGGTGGCGAGCGGCCGACCGACGCCGCCCATCTTACGCAAGATCGACGGGGGGATGCGCCAGACCGGGCGAGCGCGCCGGCCGACGCATCCGTCGCAAGGGCTTGCGACCCCTCGCACTCTTCGGCGGCTGCTTGTATTCCCGAACGCTGTTCGGCTAGCCTACCAATGTTCGATGGCCCCCCAGCCCGCCGAGCAGCGCCGTCTCCAGTACCGCGAGGATACGCGTCGGGCAATCCTCGACGCGGCCGAGGCGCTGCTGGTGGAGGGCGGCCTCGACGCCTTCTCGATGCGCCGGCTCGCGGATCGCTGCGGCTGCACCGCGCCCACGCTCTACCACTACTTTCGCGACAAGCCGGGCCTGATCGATGCGCTGCTCGAAGAGCGCCTGCAGCGGCTCGTGACCGAGCTGCGCCGGGTGAACCCGTCCGACGACCCGAGCGAGCAGGTGCGGACCCTGTGCCTCTCGTTCGCGCGCTTCGGCGTGCGCAATCCGAGCCACTATCAGCTGCTCGCGTTGAACCGTGGCCCGGACGCGTCGGATCCGCCCGCCGGCGAGGAGGCTCGCCGCCTGCTCGTCGATCCTCTGGAGGCGTTGGCGCGCAGCGGCGGAATCGGTGCGGCAGAGTTCGAGACGCTGCGCCTCGGGCTGTGGTCGCTGTTGCACGGCTACATCCTGCTGCGCGCGACGCGGCCCCAGGAGGCCTGGTCCGAGGCCGTGCTCGAGCGCTCGCTCGACGCATTGCTCGAGTCGACCCTCGGCGCGGCCGGGCCCGGAAACTGATGGCGCGCGCTGCCCTGTGGCTGCTGGTCGCGTACGCGCTGCTCGCGTGCGGAAGCGAGGAGGTGTCCGCACCCGAGGCGCCGCCGGTGTACGTCGAACGCGTCAGCGCGCACGACGTGGTCGACCGGATCAGCGCCACCGGCCAGCTGCTGGCGAAGGCCGAGGCGGTGGTCGCGGCGCAGGTCGGCGGAGAGATCACGAGCGTCGAGGTCGACGAGGGCAGCGCCGTCCAGGCCCGGGAGATCGTGCTCGAGATCGATCCCGAACGCCGCGAGCTCGAGCTCGCGAACGCGAACGCGCGCGTGGTGCAGGCCGAGGCGCAGCTCAGCGAGGCGCGCCGGGAGGCGGCCCGAATCGGGAAGCTCCAGCAGCGCGGCGCGGTCTCGCAGGCGCAGCTCGACGAGGCCGACACGCAGCTCCGTCTGGCCCGCTCGCGCCTGGTGGCGGAGCGGGCGCAGCACGGGCTCGCCGAGCGCGCGCTGGGCGATGCCAGCGTGGCCGCTCCGTTCGCCGGACTCGTCGCCCGCCGCTTCGTCAACACCGGCGAGTACGTCGAGCCGGGCAAGGATCTCTTCCACCTCGTCGCCCTCGACCCGGTCGAGGTCGAGTTCTTCCTGTCCGAGGGGGACTCCTCGCGCGTCGCGGTCGGGCAGCAGGTGGAGGTGCGTGTCTCCTCGTATCCGGAGCAGGTCTTCCGCGCCGACGTCAGCGTGGTGGCGCCCACCATCGACCCGCACACCCGCACCAGGCGCGTGAAGGCGGTCCTGCCGAATCCCGACGGAAGGCTGCTGCCCGGCACCTTCGCGCGCGTGGACCTCGGCGTGGCGAAGCGCTCGGGCGTGGTGATGATCCCGAAGGAGGCAGTGCAGGTCGCCGCCGACGGCAGCGTGCTCTTCCGGCTGGTGGGAGGAGACCGCGTCGAGCGGCTGCTGGTCGACACGGGCTCCTACGACGACCGTCTCGTCGAGGTGCGCAGTGGCGTCGCACCCGGCGACTGGATCGTGCTGCGCGGCCAGGCGGGGCTGGTGGACGGCTCGCCGGTGTCGCTGCGCCAGCCCGACGGGAGCCCGGCCCCCGAGCTGGTGTCCCCCCGCGGCGGGACCGGGAAGTGACGCTCTCCGACGTCGCCATCCGGCGTCCCATCCTCACCTGGATGATGACGCTGGCATTGATCGTCTTCGGCGTGCTCGGCTACCAGCGCCTCGGCGTGGACCAGTACCCGAACATGGAGTTCCCGGTGCTCACGGTGGAGCTGATGCTCCCGGGCGCCAGTCCCGAGACGATCGAGTCGGACGTGGTGGACGTGATCGAGGAGCAGGTCACCACGATCTCCGGCGTGCGCAGCGTCCGCTCCACCAGCTACGACAGCGCCGCCCAGGTGACGGTCGAGTTCGCCCTCGGCACCGACCTCGCCCTGATGGCGCAGGAGGTGCGCGACGTCATCGGTCGCGTGCGAGGCGAGCTGCCGCCCGACCTCGAGCCCCCGACCGTGCAGAACTTCAACCCCAACGATCAGCCGGTGCTGTGGTTCCCGCTGGAGAGCACGCGACCGATCTCCCAGGCGACGGAGTTCCTGAAGCGCCACCTGAGCCCGGTGATCGAGACGATCCCCGGCGTGGCCGGCCTCGCCACGTTCGGCGCGCGCGAGCGGAACATCCGCATCTGGCTCGACGGCGAGGCCGTGCGAGCGCGGGGCCTCGCGGCGGGCGACGTGATCCGGGCGCTCCAGCGCGAGCACGTGGAGGTTCCCGGCGGCTCGGTCGAGAGCGGCCGCGTCGAGTACGCCGTGAAGACCGACGCGGAGTTCCGCACGCTCCGGGAGCTCGAATCGCTGGTGATCGCGCACAGCGGCGACGCCCCGGTGCTGCTGCGCGACGTGGCCCGGGTCGAGGACGGCGCCGAGGAGGTCGAGACGCTCGCCTACTTCAACGGCAGGCCCGCGATCGCCGCCGGTGTGATGCGCAAGTCCGGCGAGAACACCGTCGCCATCGTCGACGCGGTCTACGAACGCCTGCCCGCGATCCGGGCGGTGCTGCCCGAGGGCATGAGCATCGCGGATCCCTCCGGCTGGGTCGACTTCTCGAAGGGTGTGCGGGAGGCGGTGCAGGAGACCCAGTTCGCGCTGGTCTTCGGCGCGTTGCTCGCGGTCCTGGTGGTCTTCGTCTTCTTGCGCCGTACCCGGCCGACGCTGATCGTGGCGGCGGCGATCCCGATCTCGCTGGTCGCGACCTTCGGCCTGGTCTGGATCCTGGGCTACACGCTCAACACGATGACGCTGCTCGGTATGACCCTCGCCGTCGGCGTCGTGATCGACGACGCGATCGTCGTGCTCGAGAACATCGAGCGCCACCGCGAGCAGGGCGAGCCCGCGGAGCGGGCCGCCGCCCTCGGCACGCGCGAGATCGCCTTCGCCGCCACCGCCGCCACCGTCTCCGTGGCCGTCGTGTTCGTACCGGTGATCTTCGTCGAGGGACTGGTCGGAAGCTTCCTCGGCGAGTTCGGGCTCACCGTGGCGGGCAGCGTGATGATCTCGCTCTTCGTGGCGCTCACGCTGACCCCGATGCTCGCGGCGCGCATGCCCCCGCCGGCCGAGCGGGCGCACGGCAGCATCTACCACCGCCTGGAGGCGGGCTTCGGCCGCATGGAGGAGAGCTACCGCAGACTGCTCGACTGGACGCTCCGCCATCGCGGTCGCAGCGCGGGAATCGCACTGGGGTCGTTCGCGCTGGCGCTGGTGTTCGGCTCGGCGCTCCAGAGCGAGTTCTTCCCTCCCACCGACAACGGCATCTTCTTCGCGCAGATGGAGGCGCTGCCGGGCACCTCGATCGAGGCGACCCGCGAGTACCTGGAGCACGACGAGCAGTACATGCTCGAGCAGCCCGAGCTCGTGGGCATGTTCTCCTCCGTCGGCGCAGCGGGCGGCCGCTCGGTGCCTCTCTCGCACACGGGAATGATCTTCGGGATGCTCAGCTCCGCGAACGAGCGCGAGCGCGACATCTTCCAGGTGATTGGAGAGGCGCGCCGGGTCCTGGGTCGCGTTCCCGGCCGCAGCGTCCGCATCTTCAGCATGGGCGAGACGATGTCGACGCAGGCCGAGGACTTCGTCTTCGAGCTGCGCGGCAACCTGCCGCTGCTGGAGCTCGATCGACTGGCGGACACGATGATCGGCGAGCTGTCGCAGCGGACGGGCTACGTCGACTTCGACAAGAGCCTGAAGCTCGGACTGCCGGAGCTGCGCGTCGTTCCCGATCGGCAGAAGGCCGCTGCGCTGGGCGTCGATGCGCGCACGGTCGCCACGACCATCCAGGCGATGGTGGGTGGCATCGACGTGGGCGTGTTCAAGGACGCCGGCCAGCGCTACGACATGCGCATGCGCCTGGCGGAGTCGGACCGGGCCGACCCGGACGCGATCGGGCGCCTCTACGTCCGCAGCGATCGCGGCGAAGTGGTCGAGCTGCGCAACCTGGTGAACGTCGTCATGGGCGCCGCCCCCTCCGCGATCACCCGGACCGATCGGCAGCGCGCGGTGGAGATCTCGGGCAACCTGGTCGACAAGCCGCTGGGCACCGCGATCACCGAGGCGCGCGAGATCGCGGCGCGCATCCTTCCCGACAACGTGCACTTCGAGCTGTCCGGCAATGCCGAGGCGATGCAGGAAGGCATGCTGCAGTTCGGCGTCGCGATGGGGCTCGCGATCCTCGCGATCTACATGGTGCTCGCGGCGCAGTTCGAGAGCCTCGTGCATCCGCTCACGGTGATGCTGGCGCTTCCGCTGGCGGTCGTGGGCGCGCTCGGCGGGCTCCTGGTCACGGGCCACACGCTGAACCTGTTCAGCCTGATCGGCATCCTGCTGCTCTTCGGGCTGGTCACGAAGAACTCGATCCTGCTGGTGGACTACGCCAACCAGCTCCGCGCCAGCGGCATGGACAAGCTCGAGGCGATGCGCACGGCCGCGCCGGTGCGCATGCGTCCGGTGCTGATGACCGCGCTCTCGATGATCTTCGGCGTGCTGCCCGCGGCCCTGGGCATCGGTCCCGGCGCGGAGAGCCGCGCACCGATGGCGGTCGCCACGGCGGCCGGGATGCTCTCCTCGACGGCGCTCACGCTGCTGGTGGTGCCGGTCTTCTATCTGCTCTTCGACGACGCGGCCGAGGCCGCGAAGCGGGCGTTCCGCCGGCTGACGGGGGGTGGCGCCGAGCCGGCGGCTCGCGAAGACCGCCTGCTCGGGGGAGGCCTCGGCGGCGGCTGAGGCGGGCCTTCCGGCGTTGCGGCGCGCCGGGATCTCGTCGCGGCGGCGATGGTCTCGTCCGCCTGGGATCGGCCTGGCGAGCGGTCAGCGCCCCTCCGCCGACGCGTACCACTGCTGCATCCAGGGCGAGTCGTCGAGCTTCCAGGGGTGGAAGCCCGGCTTGAAGTACGCGAGCAGCAGCGGCGTCTGGACCGCGCGCGCCCGGCGGTCGATGGCCTTCGCCTGGGCGCGCATCTCGGGCGTGATGGGCGCGGGGTCCTCCCGGATCATCCGCCGGGCCATCCGGACGAAGGCCGGGGCGAACCAGACGAGACCGACCAGCGCCGAGACCACGCGCGTCACGTAGCCTCCACCCACCCTGCGCAGCAGGTCGAAGGCCACCGCCTTGTGCTCGAGCTCCTCGACGGCGTGCCAGCGCCAGAAGCGCAGCGCCTCCGGGTGGATCAGGCGCGCGATCTCGGGCTCGGCGAACAGCAGGTGGGCCCCGGTAGCGGTCAGGTGCTCGAAGAACACCGTGATTCCGAGCTGGATCCTCTTCGGCAGCCAGCGGCTGGCGCGCTGCATCACGCGGGCCGCGTAGGCCTCCTCGCGTGCGATGCCGATTCCGAACCGCTCGAAGTGCCGGTTGAACTCGTTGTGGGCCCGCGTGTGGTGGCCTTCCTGCGCGACGAAGGCCTGTACGAGCTTCGCGAACGCCGGGTCCCGGACCTCGTCGGCATAGTTCCGGACCGACTGGATGAAGAAGCGCTCGCCCGGCGGGATCAGGATCGAGAAGGTGTTCTCGAGATGCGTGATCAGCGCGTTGCCGCCGAACCAGTACTTCGGAATCGAGTCGAGGTCGCGGAATGCGAAGCGGCGCGGAAGGATCTCCACGCCATCGGGAACGGTGGGTGTGTCCGCCATCGCGAGAGCGTGCGGTCTTCGACGCCGGGAATCAAGCACGCCGGCAGGTCGGCGAGTCGGAGGTCACTCCGCGCGGCGCGCCGGATCCTGGGGCCGACCGGCGCGCAGCGACTCGTAGCGGCTGCGCGCGGCGGCCACCGCCGGGTGACCCGCGTCGAGCTCGCGCTGCAGCAGGGAGAGCGAGCGCTCGAAGCTGGCCGCCGCTTCCGCGGGGCGTCCCTGTCCGAGCTGGGCCTCGCCCAGATGACCGAGCGCGAGACCGAGGTCCACGTCCTGGCCGCCGGCTCGCTCCGAGATGGAGACGGCTCGCTGGAGCAGGCGCTCGGCGCGGGCCGGCTGGTTCTGCTGGAGCAGAGCCACGCCCAGGCCGTCCAGGCTGCGCGCGACGTCCGGGTGATCCGGTCCCAGCACCTGCTCGCGCACCGCCAGGGCGCGCTCGTAGCGCCCGCGACCCTCGTCGAGTCGCCCGAGCCGGACGTACGACGCGGCCGACTCGTGCAGCAGCCGGCCGACGAGCTCGTGTCCGCCGCCGTACGCGCGCTCCAGCTGCTCCTGCGCCCGGGTGAATAGCGGCAGCGCCTCGGCGTCGCGGCCGAGGTTGCCGTAGATGGCCGCCAGGTTGGCGAGCAGTGCGCCCAGCTCGGCGGGATCGGCCGACTCGTCGCGCTCGATCAGCTCGAGGGCGCGCCGGTAGTGGGGTACCGCGTCCGCCAGCTTCCGCTGCTGGGCCAGGCAGTCGCCCAGGCTCGCGAGCACGAACGAGAGCGCTCGCGCCTCGAGCGGATCGGTGCGCTCGAGCAGTCGCGCCGCGCGCTCGTAGAGCGGCTGCGCGCGCTCGAAGCGTCCGAGCGCGACCTGGGCGGCGGCCAGTCCGAGCAGGGGCTTCGTCAGCGACGCGTCGCCGGGCCCGCGCCGCTGCTCTTCCTGGGCGAGCAGCTGCTCATAGCGCCGGACCGCCTCCTCGTAGCGGCCCTGTGCGAAGACGCTGGCCGCCTGGTTCAGACGCGCGCGCGCGACCATCGGGTCGCGCTCTCCGAGCGCCTGCTCGAACAGCGGAATCGCGCGATCGAACAGCGCATTCGCGTCGTCGTAGCGACCCTGGGCATGGCGCACCAGCGCCAGGTTCCCGAGTGCCTCCGCGATCGCGAGGTCGTTGCGACGCGGCGCCTGCTCGAACAGCTCGATCGCCTGCTCGAGCCGCTCGGCCGCCACGTCGTAGCGGCCGCCGGCGGCGGCCACCACGCCCAGTACGGCGAGCGTGTCCGCGTTGCGCGGATGGGAGGGCCCGAACGCGCGTTGCTTCGCGCGCAGCGCGCGCGCACCGAAGCGCTCCGCCTCGGCCGGATCGCCGGACTTGGCCAGCAGCTCGGCCAGGTTGTGCAGCGCCATGGCCGTCTCCGGGTGGTCGGGGCCGGCGGTCTCCTGGAACATCTCGGCGGCGAAGCGCAGCGACTCGAGGGCCTCCGGCTCGCGGTCCATGCGGCGGTAGAGCAGCCCCAGGTTGTTGTGGATCGAGGCGATCTTGCGGTGCCGCCCTCCGAGCTCGCGCTCGCGGATCCGGAGCGCGCGCTGGAAGAGCTCCTCGGCCCGCCCGAAATCGCCCTGCCGCTGGTACACCAGCGCCAGGTTGTTGAGGCTGGCCGCCACGGGCCCGGTGTCGTCGCCGTAGTGCTCGCGCCGGATCTCGAGCACGTCCGTGTGCAGCTTGCGCGCCTCTTCGAGCCGCCCGAGGTCGGCGTAGACCGCGGCGATCTGGTTGAGCGTGACGGCGGCCTCGACGCTGTCGCGACGACCGTTCGATTCGTGCATCGCGCGCGCGCGGTCGAGCTGCTCGATGGCTTCGCTCGAGCGTCCCAGCGTGCGCAGCAGGCTGCCGTAGTTCGTGTAGATGGTCGCGGCCAGCAGGTCCTCGCGACCCGAGACCTCGAGGATCTCCACCGCCCGGTGGTAGAAGTGCTCCGCCTCGAGGTAGGCCCCCCGGTCGTGCTGGACCGTGGCGAACCCGTGCAGGCTCTCGGGCAGGGTCTCGTCGAATGCGCCGAGCTCGCGCGAGCGGATGCGGATGGCCCGCTCGTAGAGCGGCGTGGCGAGCTCCCGCTCTCCGCGAGCGTCGTGGCAGCCGGCCAGCCGCTCGAGCGTCTCGGCCAGCTCGGCGCTCGGGGTCGGCTCCTGCTCGCGCGCGTACAGGGCGCGCTCGTAGAGGGCGATGGCCGGGTCGAGCTGGCCCTCCACCAGGTGGATGCCGGCCAGGGTCTCGAGTCCGCTGGCGTAGTCGGGACCGGTCGTGCGTCCGGTGCGCTCGACCACGCCGAGCCAGCGCTCCATCATCGGCTTCGCGTCTTCGAAGCGCCCGGTGTTGACGTAGAGATTTCCGAGCATGCGCAGGCTCTGGCTGAGCCGGGGGTCGTCCTCGCCGTACTGCTCGGACTGCCCCAGCGCCTCGAGCCAGACCAGCTCGGCGTCGTCGTAGCGACCCTCGCGGTAGGCGTCGAGACCCTCGCGCCAACCGCCTTCGGTCGGCGTGCTGCATGCGGCTGCCAGCGCGATCGCGAGCAGAGAGGTCAGGGCGGCGAGTCGGATCGGGACGGGGCGCGACGGGGCCGGGCGGCGTTGCATGCGTTCCACCTCGAACGGAAACCTTCAGCGCGACGCGCACCCTCCGCGCGCGCCACGGCAGGCCAGTCCATCGGCCGAGCGGCGCTACGCATTGAACGGGCGGTGGCGGGCCGGACCGGCTCCGGTGGGCCCGCGCAGCCGGGCCGGGGCTCAGTGATCCCGGGCGAGCCTCAGGCCGCTGAACTGCCAGCGTGCCTCGGGGTAGAAGAAGTTGCGGTAGCTGGCCCGGACGTGGCCGTCGGGCGTCGCGCAGGAGCCGCCGCGCAGCACCAGCTGGTTGCTCATGAACTTTCCGTTGTACTCGCCGAGTGCGCCCGCCGCGGTGCGGAAGCCCGGATAGGCTACGTACGGGCTGCGCGTCCACTCCCAGACGTCGCCGTAGAGCTGGCGCAGGCCGCTGCCCGGCGGCGCCGGCGCGGGATGGAAGCGCTCCGAGCCGGCGAAGTGGCCGTCGGGGGCGATCTCTGCCGCCGCGACCTCCCACTCGGACTCGCTCGGCAGTCGCGCGCCGGCGAAGCGCGCGTAGGCGTCCGCCTCGTACCAGCTCACGTGGCAGACCGGCTCGTCCGGGTCGAGCTCGAGCGCGCCGGCGAGGGTGAAGCAGTGCCAGCCGCCCGCCTCGCCGCGCCGCCAGTAGAGCGGTGCCTGCCAGCCCCGTCGCTGCACGGCGGACCAGCCGTCCGCGAGCCAGAAGGCGGGCTCGCGGTAGCCGCCGGCGTCGATGAAGGCCCGCCATTCGCGGTTCGTCACCGGCCGGTTCGCCAGCTCGAACGGCTCGAGATACTCGCGGTGCGCCGGCCGCTCGTTGTCGAACGCGAAGCCCGTATCCGGCGCGCCGATCTCGCGCAGTCCACCCTCGAAGGACTGCCACGCCAGCGCCGGAGCCGGCGTGGGTCGGGAGGCCCCGACCGCCCGGGTACGGTAGACCGGATCCATCGGGTTCTGCGCCAACGCGTGCTTCACGTCGGTGAGGATCAGCTCCTGGTGCTGCTGCTCGTGGTGGAGCCCGATCTCGATCACCTCGCCCACGGCCGCATCCAGATCCGGCTCCTTCGACAGCAGGTCGGCCATGTGGCGATCGACGTGCGCGCGATACGCGAGCACCTCTTCGAGGCCGGGACGCGACAGCAGGCCGCGCTGGGGGCGGGCGTACTGCTCGCCGACGCCGTTGTAGTACGAGTTGAACAGCACGCGGAAGTGCGGATCGAAGTGCACGTAGCCGGGAACCGCGCTCTCGAGCACGAACGTCTCGAAGTACCAGCTGGTGTGGGCCAGATGCCACTTCGTGGGACTCGCGTCCTGCATCGACTGGATGCCGCAGTCCTCCGCGGAGAGCGGCGCGGCGAGCCGTTCGCTCGCACTGCGCACCCGCGGGTAGCGCGGACCGAGAGCCGTCACGGCCTCGACCCTACGACGTCGTGCCGGCGCGCGCAAACGCGATCGCGCGACCGGCCCTCGCTGCTCGGCTCTCCGTTGAACGGGGCTCCGGCTGGCCGCGGCGAGCCGCTATCCTCCGTCCCCGCATGGCGCCCCGCATCCCGATCGTCGACCTCGCCGCGGAGTATGCCGAGATCGGCGAGGCGGTGGAGGAGGCGGTGCTGCGCACGCTGCGCTCGGGCCGCTACATCCTCGGGCCCGAGACCGAGGCCTGCGAGCGCGAGCTGGCCGGCTTCGTCGGCGTCGAGCACGTGGTCGGCGTCGGCTCCGGAACCGAGGCGCTCCAGCTGTCGCTCGAGGCCTGCGGTGTCGGCCGCGGGGACGAGGTGATCACGACGCCGCTCACCTTCTTCGCGACCGCCGAGGCGATCGTGCGCGCCGGGGCGACGCCGGTCTATGCCGACATCGAGCCGGGCGGCTTCAATCTCGACCCGCGCGGCCTCGAGGCGGTGCGCGGTCCGCGCACCCGCGCGATCGTGCCGGTCCACCTGTTCGGGCGCTGTGCGGACATGGCCGCGATTCGCGCGTTCGCCGACCGCCACGGTCTCGCCGTGATCGAGGACGCCGCCCAGGCCATCGGCGCCGCGCGCGGTGGGCGCTCGGCGGGCGCCTGGGGCACGGCGGGCTGCTTCAGCTTCTACCCGGCCAAGAGCCTGGGTGCCGCGGGGGACGCCGGCTGCGTGACCACCAACGACGGCGAGCTGGCGGAGCGGGTGCGGCTCCTGCGCGGCCACGGCCTGGCGGGCGGCAAGGGTCACGTTGCGGTCGGGACGACCTCGCGCCTCGACTCGCTGCAGGCGGCGATCCTGCGCGTCAAGCTCGCGTACCTGCCGCGTTGGCTGCGGGAGCGCCGCGCCCACGTCGAGCACTACCGCAGCCAGCTGGCGGACTGCGCGGAGGTGTCGCTGCCCGAGGTCGGGGGCGATGAGATTCCCGCCTGGAGCCAGCTCGTGATCCGCTCGTCGCGCGCGGCGGCCATCCGCCGCGCCCTGGATGCGGCCGACGTCGAGTGGCGACACTACTACCCGCGACCCATCTATCGCGAAGAGGCCTTCGGCGCCGATGCGCTGCCCGCCGGCAGCTGTCCCGAGGCGGAGCGCGCCTGTGAGGAGGCGATCTCGTTGCCGATCTACCCGAGGATCCCCGCGGACTCGATCGAGAGGGTCTGCGAGGCGATCCGCGGCGCGCTGTCCGGGTGAGGCGGTCGCACCTGCGGCGCGCGAGCCTGGCACTCGCACTGCTGGGCGTCGCGCTCGTCGGCGGCTGCGGCCGTCCCGCGACCCGGGTGCTGCTGCTGGGCGACTCGATCACTGCGGGCACGGTGAGCGAGCCGACGGGGCCTGCCTATCCGGAGCAGCTCGAGACGGCGCTGGGCAGCGATTTCGAGCTCGTGCGCGCGGCCTGCGGCGGCACCACCACCCGCGACTGGCTGCCGCAGGCGAGCACCCGGTCGTGCAATCGGAACGTGGTGCAAACCGGCCTGTACCACGACCTGGTGCTACCACTGCTTCCGGTCGACGTCAGCGTAGGTGGCGTCTGTCTCCTCGAGGATTTCAGGTTCGGCGACGTCGTCGGCCCCGTGCCGGTTTCGGATCCCGCTGTCGACATTCAGGTCTTCCTGGCGGATGACGACGGAGCT
>Ga0209536_100007428_pt1 | contig 16605 bp, 12 predicted proteins | sample DeeMarSeWOR28_12_FD_187461 | JGI IMG/M metagenome (GOLD analysis project Ga0209536, IMG submission 187461) | Marine sediment microbial communities from White Oak River estuary, North Carolina - WOR-2-8_12 (SPAdes) (version 2) | ecosystem: Environmental > Aquatic > Marine > Intertidal zone >... | reverse complement strand
TGGTAGAGCACTGGTCTCCAAAACCAGGTGTCGGGCGTTCGAGTCGCTCCTCCCGTGCAAAATTAAAAAGAATGAAACTGAAAAGCTATTTTGTCGAATCCTACACTGAACTGATGCATAAAGTAACCTGGCCTACATGGTCCGAGTTGCAGAGCAGTTCTATTGTTGTCATGGTGGCCTCGTTGATTATTGCCCTGATCATTTTTGCCATGGATTTCTCGTTTGAGAAAATCATGAATTTCGTTTATGGGATGTTTTATTAAAGATTATTAGAGAATACGAACATGGCTGAAAATGAATTTAAGTGGTACGTCCTTAGGGCCATTGGAGGTAAGGAGAAGAAAGTGAAAGAATACATTGAAAGTGAGATCCAAAGGCTCCATCTTCAAGACTATATTTCCCAGGTACTGATTCCAACTGAAAAGGTGTATCAAATCAGAAGTGGGAAGAAAATCAGTAAAGAACGGAATTTCTTCCCGGGGTATGTTTTAATCGAAGCGGTTCTGGTGGGTGAAATACCACATATTCTGAGAAACATCCCCAATGTGATGGGATTTCTTGGAACTCAAGGGGGTGAACCCGTTCCACTTCGGCCCACCGAGGTGAACCGTATTCTGGGAAAAGTAGACGAACTGGCAGCCAGTGAAGAGGAACTCAATGTGCCGTTCTTTGTAGGTGAATCTGTGAAAGTGATCGATGGACCGTTCAATAGCTTCACGGGTATCATCGAAGAAGTGAATGATGAAAAGAAAAAACTGAAGGTCATGGTGAAGATATTTGGACGTAAAACACCACTTGAACTCAGTTTTATGCAGGTTGAAAAAGAATAAAAAAGTAAATCAAGAAAATACCGGTCGTTATAATAACCTTAATGCTTCCTGAATAATGACCGGCAGATCAATCAAATAATATAGAAACCAAATTAATTATGGCTAAAGAAGTTGCTGGAATCATCAAATTACAGATTCGCGGCGGTACTGCCAACCCTTCACCACCAGTTGGCCCTGCATTAGGCGCCAAAGGTGTCAACATCATGGAGTTTTGTAAGCAGTTTAATGCCAGAACACAGGATAAGATGGGGAAGATCATTCCCGTCATCATTACGGTGTACTCTGATAAATCATTTGACTTTGTGACCAAAACCCCACCTGTTGCTGTCCAGCTTTTAGAAGCGGCGAAACTGAAATCGGGTTCGGATGAACCCAACAGGAATAAGGTGGCATCGGTGTCGTGGGATCAGGTTCGGACCATTGCTGAAGATAAGATGCCAGATCTCAATGCATTTACAGTCGAATCAGCAATGAGAATGGTCGCCGGTACAGCCCGCAGTATGGGAATAACTGTAAAAGGTGAATTTCCTGGTAATCAATAATTTAAACTCGTATTTTGCGATGACAAAGAATACAAAAAACAGGAAAGCAGCTTTTGAGAAAATCGAAATTGGTAAACAGTATAAACTTTCGGAAGCCGCCACTTTGTTGAAGGAGATCACAACGACCAAGTTTGACGCGTCGGTAGATATTGATGTTCGTTTGGGCATTGATCCCCGGAAATCAAACCAAATGGTTCGTGGCGTGCTTACCCTTCCTCATGGCACAGGCAAAGAAACCAGAGTTTTAGTGCTCTGTACGCCGGATAAGGAAGAAGAAGCCAAAGCGGCCGGAGCCGATTACGTGGGCCTTGATGATTATGTGGAAAAGATCAAGAACGGATGGACTGAAATGGATGTGATCATTACCATGCCCCCCGTAATGGGTAAAATCGGCCCTCTGGGTCGGGTTCTGGGTCCGCGTGGTCTCATGCCCAATCCAAAAAGTGGTACTGTCACCATGGAAATAGGTAAAGCTGTGAAAGAGGTTAAGCAGGGTAAAATAGATTTTAAGGTAGATAAATATGGTATTGTTCATTCAACCATTGGTAAGGTGTCGTTTAAACCCCAACAGTTGGTTGAAAATGCCAGGGAGTTCCTATCTACCATTACCAAGTTAAAACCGGCTGCAGCAAAAGGGACCTATATCCGTAGTATTTATCTCTCGAGCACCATGAGCCCTGGACTCAGGGTTGATGCAAAGTCTTTCGATGATTAATTAATCGATTAATAGGTGTATTATGACACGTGACGAAAAAAATGCAATCATTGACAACCTCACAACACGGATTAATGAGTCCAATCATTTCTACCTTGCTGATACGTCTCAACTGAATGCTGCTGAAACCAGCCTTTTGAGAAGGAAATGTTTTGAGAGGGATATCAAGTTGCTGGTGGTTAAAAATACCCTGCTGAAAAAGGCCCTTGAGAAAGCCGAAGGTGCATATGATGAATTATCTGATGTTTTAAAAGACGCTACATCCATCATTTTCACTGATATGGGCAATGTTCCGGCCAAACTCATAAAAGAGTTCCGGAAAACGCACGACCGGCCCATTCTGAAAGCGGCATTTGTGGAAGAATCAATTTATATCGGAGATGAATATCTCGAAACACTCTCGGCCCTGAAGTCGAAAGAAGAACTCGTTGCTGAGATCATCATGATATTGCAATCTCCGGTAAAAAAGGTCATTTCTCAATTGCAATCAGGAGGCCAGACTTTAACAGGTGTTCTAAAGACACTGGCAGAAAAAGAAAATTAAAATTTAAAATTCATTAAAAAAATAGAAAAATGGCAGATTTAAAAAAGTTTGCAGAACAGTTGGTCAGTTTAACAGTTAAGGAAGTCAATGAATTGGCCGATATCCTGAAAGAAGAATATGGGATCGAACCTGCTGCAGCAGCAGTTGCTGTTGCTGGACCGGCAGCAGCTGGTGACGCAGGTGTCGCTGAGGAGCAGAGTCAGTTTGACGTGATCCTGAAGGCTCCTGGTGGAGCAAAGCTCCAAATTGTAAAACTCGTTAAAGAATTGACAGGTCTTGGGCTGAAAGAAGCAAAAGGCGTGGTTGATTCCGCACCAGCTCCTATTAAAGAAGGTGTTTCCAAAGATGAGGCCGAAGCTTTAAAATCTCAATTAGAAGAAGCCGGAGCAGAAGTTGAACTTAAATAATATTAACGTATCTATGTCTTAACAGGTTTGGGGTACCCATTAAATTGGGTACTCTAAGCCTTTTTGCTGCTTATTTAGAGCTGAATACAAAATAATATCCAAGTCAGAATGGCCAAATCAACAAAAGCGGATCGAATAAATTTTTCGAGGACCAAGAATCAACTTGAGTACCCCGATTTTCTTGAGGTTCAGTTAAAATCATTTACGGAATTTTTTCAGCTTGAAACCACACCCGAAGACCGCCGGGGAGAGGGTCTGTACCAGGTTTTTAGTGAGAATTTTCCCATTACGGATACCCGGAATAATTTTGTCCTTGAATTTCTGGATTATTCCGTGGATCCTCCACGGTACACCATCGAAGAATGCATTGAGCGCGGGCTGACCTTCAGTGTGCCTCTGAAAGCAAAACTAAAATTGTATTGCACCGATCCGGATCATGAAGATTTTGATACGGTAATCCAGGAAGTTTATCTGGGTACCGTACCTTACATGACTGAGCGTGGCACCTTTGTGATTAATGGCGCAGAACGCGTCATCGTATCACAGTTGCATCGTTCGCCTGGTGTTTTCTTCGGTCAAAGTCTCCATGCCAACGGTACCAAACTGTATTCTGCCCGAATCATTCCGTTCAAAGGGTCATGGATCGAGTTTGCGACCGATATCAATAACGTGATGTATGCATATATCGATCGCAAGAAAAAGTTACCGGTAACTACCTTGCTCCGGGCAATAGGTTTTGAAAGTGATAAAGATGTGCTGGAAATATTTAACCTGGCAGAGGAGATCAAAGTTACCAAAACAGGATTAAAGAAAATGGTGGGTCGGAAACTGGCCGCTCGTGTCTTAAAATCATGGGTGGAAGACTTTGTGGATGAGGATACGGGAGAAGTGGTTTCCATCGAGCGAAATGAAGTGGTTCTTGATCGTGAAACCGTGCTTGATAATGATCATATCGACCTGATCGTGGACTCTGGAACCAAAACCATTTTAATCCATCGTGAAGATCAGAACATTGCCGATTTCACGATCATTTATAATACGCTCCAAAAAGATCCATGTAACTCGGAGAAGGAAGCTGTATTGCACATATACCGACAGCTAAGGAATTCGGAACCGCCGGATGAAGCCACTGCCAGAGATGTCATCGACAAGCTGTTCTTTTCTGTCAAACGTTATGATCTGGGAGATGTTGGTCGATACCGTCTGAATAAGAAACTGGGCCTTGAAACCGATGCAGAGATCAAGGTGCTGACCAAGGAAGACATCATTGCCATCATCAAATATCTGATCGAACTCCTCAACTCGAAAGCGGATGTGGATGATATCGATCATTTAAGTAACCGTCGGGTTCGAACAGTCGGAGAGCAACTCTACAACCAGTTTGGCGTCGGGCTGGCCCGAATGGCCCGAACCATACGTGAACGGATGAATGTTCGCGACAACGAAGTGTTTACACCCATCGACCTGATCAATTCCAAAACCTTGTCTTCGGTCATCAATTCCTTTTTCGGAACCAATCAGTTATCGCAGTTTATGGATCAAACCAATCCATTGGCTGAAATGACGCACAAACGGAGGATGTCTGCCCTGGGGCCTGGTGGATTATCGAGAGAACGGGCTGGTTTTGAAGTCCGGGACGTGCATTATACACATTACGGCCGGTTATGTCCCATTGAAACACCTGAAGGACCCAATATTGGATTGATCTCATCGCTGTGTGTTTATGCGAAGATCAATACACTCGGATTTATTGAGACACCATACCGTGATGTGGTAAAGGGAAAAATAAACCTCGATAATGAGAAAGTGGTATTTATGAGTGCCGAAGAGGAAGAGCAAAAAGTCATTGCTCAGGCAAATGCGCCGTATGCCGATGATGGTGTTTTCGTAAATCCGAAAGTAAAAGCAAGGTATGAAGGAGACTTCCCGCTTTCTGATGCGGAAGAAGTGGATCTGATCGATGTGGCGCCAAACCAAATAGCCTCTATAGCGGCTTCTCTTATTCCATTTCTCGAACACGATGATGCCAACCGTGCTCTTATGGGATCCAACATGATGCGCCAGGCGGTTCCTTTGCTTAGACCGGAAGCTCCGATCGTCGGTACTGGAATCGAAAAGACCATGGTTCAGGATTCCAGGATATTAACTGTAGCACAGGGTGATGGCGTGGTGGAATATGTGGATGCCAACAAAATCGTCGTCCGATATTCCCGGTCAGATGAGGAAAAATTCATCAGTTTTGATGAAGATGTCAAAACATATACCCTTCAAAAATTCCAGAAAACCAATCAGAATACGTCCATCATCATTAAGCCGGTGGTACGGAACGGGGAAAAGGTGACCAAAGGCCAGGTTCTGACAGAGGGCTATGCCACGCAGGATGGGGAATTGGCACTGGGCAGGAACCTTAAAGTGGCATTTATGCCCTGGAAAGGTTACAACTTTGAAGATGCCATTGTCATTTCTGAATCCGTGGTGCGGGATGACACGTTTACATCCATTCATATTGACGAATACCTTCTGGAGGTGCGTGATACAAAACGCGGATTTGAGGAATTGACCTCAGATATTCCAAATGTCAGTGAAGAGGCCACCAAAAATCTGGATGAAAATGGATTGATCCGGATTGGTGCCCACATCAGACCAGGCGATATTTTAATCGGAAAGATTACGCCGAAAGGGGAATCCGATCCCTCACCGGAAGAGAAATTATTACGGGCCATTTTTGGAGATAAAGCCGGGGATGTAAAAGACGCTTCGCTGAAGGCGGGTCCGTCGCTTGAGGGTGTGGTTATTGATAAAAAACTGTTTTCAAGGTCGGTTAAAGACCGGCGGACAAAATCAGCAGAAAAGCCTATTCTTGACAGGATTGAAAGTGATTTTCGGAAAAGTATTGATGAACTCAACGCCAAACTGGTGGATAAACTGTTTATACTGGTTAATGGTAAAACATCACAGGGTGTAAAGGATTATTATAATGCTGACATTATTGCCAAAGGCACCAAGTTTACTTTAAAAAGCCTTCAGGATATTGATTTCCTGAATGTTAATCCGAATAAATGGACCACGGATAAGAAGAAAAACGATACCATCAAGTCATTGTTATACAATTACATGATAAAATTTAAGGAGATCGATGGTATTTATAAGAGAAAGAAATATAACATTACCATTGGCGACGAACTGCCAGCGGGTATTATCCAGCTGGCCAAGGTGTATTTGGCCAAAAAACGAAAAGTTAAGGTGGGCGATAAAATGGCCGGACGGCACGGGAACAAAGGTATTGTTGCTAAAATTGTCCGGGCTGAAGATATGCCGTTTCTGGAAGATGGAACCCCTGTGGATATCGTATTGAATCCCCTGGGTGTACCATCCCGGATGAACCTGGGACAGATTTATGAATCGGTTCTAGGGTGGGCCGGTCAGAAACTGGGGCTAAAATTTGCCACGCCCATTTTTGATGGTGCATCACTGGACCAGATTTCCGTATATATGGATAAAGCCGGTTTGCCTAAATATGGCAAAACATACCTGTATGATGGCGGTACGGGTGAACGATTCGATCAGCCCGCAACAGTTGGTGTCATCTATATGTTGAAATTGGGCCACATGGTAGACGATAAGATGCATGCCCGGTCGATTGGTCCGTATTCACTGATCACCCAGCAACCACTTGGAGGGAAAGCGCAATTTGGTGGTCAGCGATTTGGGGAGATGGAAGTGTGGGCTCTCGAAGCATTTGGTGCATCCCACATCCTGCAGGAAATTCTTACCATCAAGTCAGACGATGTGATTGGACGGGCAAAGACATATGAGGCCATTGTGAAGGGAGAGAATCTGCCGAAACCCGGCATTCCCGAATCGCTCAATGTGTTATTACACGAACTTCGTGGACTGGGATTGAACCTTCAATTAACGAGTTAGAAGCCAATTCCAGGATAAGTTTTTATAGTGTTTTTAAAATTATAATTTTTAAAATATGTCCTTCAGAAAAGACATCAAAGTCAAAAGCGATTTTACCAAAATTACCATTGGTTTAGCTTCCCCTGAAGAAATACTTGAACGGTCAAGCGGCGAGGTATTAAAGCCAGAAACCATCAATTACCGCACCTATAAACCGGAACGGGATGGGCTGTTTTGTGAACGGATCTTCGGGCCGGTCAAAGATTATGAATGCCACTGTGGAAAATACAAGCGGATCCGCTATAAAGGGATCGTTTGTGACCGTTGCGGTGTCGAGGTCACTGAGAAAAAAGTCAGACGGGAACGTATGGGCCACATTTCACTGGTGGTTCCCGTTGCCCATATCTGGTATTTCCGGTCGTTGCCCAATAAAATTGGATACCTTCTGGGACTTCCTACAAAAAAGCTCGATTCCATAATATATTACGAGCGTTATGTCGTGATCAATCCCGGGGTGAAACAGGCTGATGGGATCAATTATCTCGATTTCCTAACAGAAGAAGAATACCTCGAGATTCTGTCAACACTGCCGAAAGAAAACCAATATTTGGATGACTCGGATCCGGATAAATTCATCGCTGATATGGGTGCCGAAGCCCTTCATCGGCTCTTATCCCGTCTCGTCCTGGATGAATTATCCTATGCGCTTAGAGATCAGGCTAATCATGAAACCTCTCAGCAGAGAAAAAATGAAGCCCTGAAGCGGCTTCAGGTCGTTGAGGCATTTCGGGCTTCGCAACGGGTCAACAAACCGGAATGGATGATCATTAAGGTGGTGCCGGTTATTCCGCCGGAGTTGAGACCGTTGGTACCACTTGATGGTGGCCGGTTTGCAACATCCGACCTGAACGACCTGTATCGTAGGGTCATCATTCGTAACAACCGGCTGAAACGACTGATCGAGATCAAGGCCCCTGAGGTGATCCTGAGGAATGAAAAACGGATGCTGCAGGAAGCTGTCGATTCGCTTTTTGATAACTCCAGAAAGGTAAATGCGGTCAAAACTGAAGCAAATAGGCCTCTTAAGTCATTGAGTGACAGCCTTAAAGGTAAGCAGGGCCGGTTCCGTCAAAACCTCCTTGGTAAGCGGGTCGACTACTCTGCCCGGTCGGTTATCGTGGTTGGTCCAGAATTGGACCTTCATGAATGCGGATTGCCAAAAGATATGGCAGCCGAATTATACAAACCTTTTATCATCCGTAAATTAATTGAAAGGGGTATTGTCAAAACAGTCAAATCCGCGAAAAAAATTGTTGACCAGAAAGATCCCGTTGTTTGGGATATTCTTGAAAATGTTCTAAAGGGCCATCCGGTCTTGTTAAACCGGGCTCCAACATTGCACCGTCTGGGTATTCAGGCCTTTCAGCCCAAATTGATCGAAGGGAAGGCCATCCAGTTACACCCTCTTGTGTGTACTGCTTTTAATGCTGACTTTGACGGGGACCAGATGGCTGTTCATTTACCATTGGGTAATGCGGCCATTTTAGAGGCACAACTTCTGATGCTGGCATCCCATAATATCCTGAACCCGGCGAATGGTGCACCAATTGCCGTTCCTTCCCAGGATATGGTGTTGGGCCTGTATTATATGACCAAAGCACGGAAATCAACAAAAGAAGATCCTGTGAAAGGAGAGGGTCTTACATTTTATTCTCCGGAAGAAGTCACCATTGCTTATAACGAAAGCAAAGTGGACCTGCATGCGGTCATCAAAGTGCGGGTAGACGACATGGAGAAAGGAAAATTTATCAAGAAAATGGTCGAAACCACTGTCGGGCGTGTGATCTTTAATGAACATATCCCCAGCGAGCTGGGTTTCATCAATGAAATTCTAACAAAAAAATCATTACGAGATATAATTGGAAAGGTTCTTAAAGGAAGTGGTACGTCCAAAGCGGCCAGATTTCTTGATGATATCAAGGATATGGGCTATACTATGGCATTCCGGGGTGGACTCTCATTTAATCTGGATGATGTGATCGTTCCCAAAGATAAGGAGCAATTGGTTAACGATGGGTATGAACAGGTGGATGAAGTACTGAATAACTACAATATGGGTTTCATTACCAATAATGAGCGATACAACCAGATCATCGATGTCTGGACCCATACCAATGCGCGACTGACACAAACACTGATGAACCAGCTATCGTCAGATAAACAGGGATTTAACCCCGTCTACATGATGTTGGATTCCGGTGCCCGGGGATCCCAGGAACAGATCCGACAGCTTTCAGGTATGAGGGGGCTGATGGCAAAACCGCAAAAATCAGGTTCTACAGGATCTGAGATTATTGAAAACCCCATTCTTTCGAATTTTAAGGAAGGCCTTTCGGTATTGGAATATTTTATTTCCACCCACGGTGCCCGTAAAGGTTTGGCCGACACCGCTCTGAAAACTGCCGATGCGGGATACTTGACCAGGCGTCTGGTTGATGTGTCGCAGGATGTGATTATCACCGAAGATGATTGCGGTACGCTTCGTGGCCTTGTTGCTTCCGCTATCAAGAAGAGCGAGGAAGTGGTTGAGGCCCTGAATGAACGAATTTTAGGACGTACTACAGTACATGATGTGTATCATCCATTGACCGGAGATCTGATCATCGATGCCGGCAATGAAATTACTGAAGACGTTGCTATGGAAATTGAAAATTCACCCATTGAACAGGTCGAAATCCGGTCGGTATTGACCTGTGAGTCCAAAAAAGGGGTTTGCGCCAAATGTTATGGACGAAACTTGGCTACGGGGCGGATGGTTCAGAAGGGAGAAGCGGTTGGTGTTATTGCCGCCCAATCGATTGGAGAACCCGGAACCCAGCTGACTCTGAGGACGTTCCACGTAGGTGGAACCGCCAGCAATATTACGACGGAATCGAGTATTATTGCCAAGTATGATGGTGTGACCGATATTGAGGAACTCAGAGTGGTGGGAAAAACCAATGATCTTGGTAAAAAAGTCGACATTGTCATTGGTCGACTGGCTGAACTGAAAATCCTGGATAAAAATACGAAAATCCCATTGAGTACCCATAATATTCCATATGGGGCCTCTCTCTATATCAAGAGCGGAGATAAGGTAAAGATGGGTGATCTGATTTGTGAATGGGATCCTTATAATGCGGTTATCATTTCTGAAATGTCCGGTAAGGTCAAATTTGAACATTTGATCGAAGGTATTACCTTCCGGGAGGAAACGGATGAGCAGACTGGATTCAGGGAGAAAGTGATTACCGAAAGTCGGGATAAAACAAAGAACCCATTGATCCGTATCGTAGATAAGAAAAATCAGGTCATTAAATCATACAACCTGCCAGTGGGTTCCCACCTGGTAGTAAGCGAGGATGCCCTGGTTTCAGAAGGGGATATCCTGGTAAAGATTCCTCGGGCTGTTGGTAAGTCGGGTGATATCACCGGTGGATTGCCCAGGGTGACGGAACTCTTTGAAGCACGGAATCCTTCGAACCCGGCAGTGGTTTCTGAAATCGACGGGGAAGTTTCCTTTGGGAAAATTAAACGTGGTAACCGTGAGATAATCGTTAAATCCAAATCGGGTGAGGTTAAGAAATACCTGGTGCCACTGTCCCGGCAAATCCTGGTTCAGGAAAATGACTATGTTAGAGCCGGCATTCCATTATCTGACGGCGCCATTACACCCGCAGATATATTGGCCATCAAGGGTCCAACGAAGGTTCAGGAATACATCGTGAATGAAGTTCAGGAAGTATATCGGCTCCAGGGTGTGAAAATCAATGATAAGCACTTTGAGGTCATCGTACGGCAAATGATGCGCAAGGTGATCATTGATGATGCAGGAGACACGAAATTCCTGGAGAAACAAGTCGTGGATAAATGGGAATTCATGGAAGAGAATGATTGGATTTATGATAAGAAGGTGGTAGAAGATCCAGGCGATTCTGCTAATTTGAAAGCCGGCCAGATCATTACAGCACGAAAATTGCGTGATGAAATTTCGATGTTGAAAAGAAAGGATATGAAACTGGTGGTGGCCAGGGATGCCATTCCGGCTACCTCCAACCAGGTACTTCAGGGCATTACCAAAGCAGCCCTGCAAACACAGAGTTTCATGTCTGCAGCATCGTTCCAGGAAACCACCAAGGTTCTGAATGAAGCCGCGATCTTCGGGAAAGAAGATTACCTGGAGGGCCTGAAAGAAAATGTCATTGTTGGACATCTGATCCCAGCAGGTACAGGAGCTCGTGAATATAGCGATCTGGTCGTGGGATCTAAAGAGGAGTATGATGCCTTAGTGAAGGCTCAAAAAGAGGAAAGTGATGTCGTTATAGAAGAATAATCAACCATTATGGAAGATAAAAATAAAAATCCCAATCAGATCAGTATTGAATTAAAAGAAGATGTTGCTCAGGGTGTGTATTCAAATCTGGCTGTCATCACCCATTCAAGTTCTGAGTTTGTCGTTGATTTCGTGAGGGTCATGCCAGGGATCCCAAAGGCCCAGGTTAAATCCAGGGTAATTTTGACACCGGAGCATGCCAAACGGTTGATGAAGGCTTTAAAAGATAATATTGGAAAATACGAATCCGTTCATGGACCCATTAAAGATGTCCAGAGTGGACCGGTAATTCCAATGAATTTTGGAGGTCCAACGGCCCAAGCCTAATTGCAATAATTCTATTGAAAAAGATCCCTGCTTCCGGTCGGATGCAGGGATCTTTTTTTGGTTTTTGGTGGGGCTCCGGTCCTTCTGTATATGACATTGCACCTCATTTTCAGTGGTTATATGGAATTGTTCTGAACTGTGTTATTGTCAGATTTTTAGAGGAGAATTTTTTTATATTTGTCAACCTGGATTGGCAAATATTTGTGATTCTAACTTATAAACTAGATATCTATGAAGATTTTTGTATGTCTGGCAAATGTTCCCGATACGACCACTAAAATTCGATTTACTGACAACAACTCCAAATTTGATACATCAGGTGTGCAGTGGGTCATCAATCCATGGGATGAGCTGGCACTCACCCGCGCTATGGAACTTAAAGAGGATGGATCCAATTCGGTGGATCACGTGACCGTTATAACGGTTGGCACTGCACTGGCAGAACCCACGATACGTAAAGCCCTGGCCATCGGGGCCGATGATGCCATTAGAATTGACACCGAACCTGTGGATAGCCACATGGTGGCCTTCCAGCTTTCAGAATATTTCAAGACCATTTCAGAAGACCATATTATCCTGGCAGGAATTGAAGCCAGTGATTATAACGGATCCGCTGTGGGTGGGATGCTTTCTGAATTTCTGGGTATACCATCGGCTTCTGCAGTTACCGGTATCACGATTGAGGGGTCTGCCATATCGCTCAAGAGGGAGATTGATGGTGGGATTGAAACCATTGAAATCATCCCTCCTTTTGTCGCCATTGTCCAGAAAGGTATCGCCATCGATCCCAGAATCCCTGCCATGCGGGGGATTATGATGGCCAGAAAGAAACCCCTGAATGTCATTGCACCGGCCCACGCTGAAGCACTCACCAAAATGGATCAATTCGAACTGCCACAACCCAAACCCCCCTGTAAAATGATTGATGCTGACAATGCGAAGTCGCTGGTGGACCTTCTTCAGAATGAAGCCAAGGTGTTATAATTATCAATTTTATAAACTTGAAACAAATAAAGAATGGCTGTATTAATATTTACTGAGAATTGGGATGGGAAATTTAAGAAATCATCCTTCGAATTGGTCTCATATGGTAAAGCCATCGCTGATATGGCAGGCAGTGAATGCATTGCTCTTTCCATTGGCCCGGTTAACGATGATGAACTTAAGAGACTTGGAAATTATGGAGTGGGCAGAATCGTGACAGTTTCTGATGAGGCCTATAAAGTGCTTGATAACCAGGCTTATACAGGAGTAATTTCCGAGGTGGTTGAAAATGTTTCCGCCAGTACGATCATTATGGCTGAAAACAATACCGGTAAGGCCATTGCGCCCCGGCTGTCGGTTCGATTAAATGCAGGTTTGGCGCCCGGTGTCAGCAGATTACCCTCTTCAATGGATCCATTTACGGTGTTTAAAAAGGTATTTTCAGGAAAGGGGTTTGTTCATCAGGTCGTTCACACCGATCGTAAAATTCTGACCTTATCACGGAATTCTTTCGAAATCAAGGAACAAAAAACGGAGCCGGCTATAGAACACTTTAAGCCATCGGCGTTTGAATTCAAAACCAGGGTAGTGGATGTTCAAAAGCAGACTGGAAAAATCATTCTTACCGATGCAGAAATTGTGGTTTCAGGGGGTCGTGGTATGAAGTCTCCGGATCATTGGGGCCCGATTGAAGAACTGGCCGGCATCCTGGGTGCTGCCACTGCCTGTTCCCGCCCGGTATCTGATGAAGGCTGGAGACCGCATGGGGAACATACCGGACAAACAGGTAAGATCATTGCCCCAAATCTTTATATTGCTGCCGGAATCTCAGGCGCCATACAGCATCTTGCCGGGATCTCTGCTTCAAAATGCATTGTTGCCATAAACACCGATAAGGATGCACCCATTTTTGAAGCTGCAGATTATGGTATTGTCGGGGATGCCCATAAAATCCTTCCCGATTTGATTTCTGCATTCAAAGAGTTCAAATCAGAAAATTAAGTGCCAAATAACGAAACGTTCTGGGATGTTATGTTGAGTAGTATTATTTTTATTCTGGTCCTGGGTGTGGCCATCATTCTCTTTACCCGAAAGATCAAAAAAATATCGCGGGAAATCAATCTGGGTCGTGACATCCAAATAGATGATAATAAACCACTTCGATGGAAACAGATGCTGTTTATTGCCATCGGACAACAAAAAATGCTGGACCGGCCCATTGCCGCACTGATGCACATATTTGTTTATGTGGGATTCATCATCGTTAATATTGAAATGCTTGAGATTCTCACGGATGGTGTGCTGGGTTCGCACCGTGCGTTCTCTTTTATTGGGAATGGTTACCCCATTCTGATATCTGCATTTGAGTTCGTGGCATTAGCGGTTATTTTTGGATGCGTCGTTTTTCTGGTTCGGAGGAATGTTTTAAGGGTGAATCGTTTCTGGAATGAGGAAATGAAAATATGGCCCCGGACCGACGCGAATATTATTCTTATCACAGAAATATTCCTCATGAGTTCCATATTGATCATGAATGCCACTGATGGTATTCTTCAAATGCAGCCAGATTCGCATTATGTGCAGGTGGGTTCATTTGCTGTGAGTGGTATGATCCAACCCCTTTTTGCAGGCATGTCAGTGGATGCTTTAACGTTTGTTGAACGATTTTGCTGGTGGTTCCATATTATCGGAGTCATGGCGTTTCTGAACTATATACCGTACTCAAAACATTTCCATGTGTTCCTTTCATTTCCAAATGTGTATTATTCGAAGCTGGGACCGAAAGGAGAAATGGTGAATATGCCGGCGGTAACCCGGGAAGTCAAGCTGATGCTCGAAGAGAACTATTCTGAGCCTGCTGGAGAGGAAGAACCATTACTGTTGGGGGCCAAGGATGTTCGGGAATTAACCTGGAAGCATTTAATGGATGCGTATTCATGCACCGAATGTGGACGATGTACATCCAGGTGTCCTGCAAATATGACGGGGAAGAAATTGTCACCCAGGAAAATTGTAATGGATACACGGGACCGGCTGGAGGAGATTGGAAGGGCCCTGCATCGGAAATCGAAAGATGAAAAACTCAATTATGATGATGGCAAATCACTGTTTGATTACATTTCAACGGAGGAGTTATGGGCATGTACCACATGTAATGCCTGTACTCAAGAATGCCCGGTCAATATCGATCCAATGGCCATTATTCTGGAAATGCGTCGCCATCTGGTCATGGAACGTTCGGAAGCTCCGGTCCCATTAAACAGCATGTTCGCCAATATTGAAAATAATGGAGCCCCATGGCAGTATTCACCGGAGGACCGCCTGCAATGGGTAGAAAAATAGAGCAGATCAATTGTATTATCAGGAATGGAAGATCTAACCACAAAAATTAATGTTCCGGTCATGGCCGATGTATTTGGCCAGGGACGGAAGCCTGAATATTTATATTGGGTGGGATGTGCAGGTGCGTTTGATCACCGGTATAAGAAAGTGGCCCGTGCATTTGCAAAAATACTGAATCATTTTCAGGTTGAATATGCCGTTCTCGGACCGGAGGAAAGCTGTACAGGAGATCCTGCCCGTCGAGCGGGGAATGAGATGTTGTTTCAAATGCAGGCACTCGCTAATATTGAGATCCTTAATGGATATGAGGTAAAGAAAATAGTTACCATTTGCCCGCATTGCTTCAATATTTTCAAAAACGAATATCCGGCGCTGGGTGGGGATTATGAGGTGATCCATTACACTCAGATGCTGGACCAGCTTATAAAAGAACATCAGGTCAATATGGACGGTTCCCCTTTCCAGAATAAACGGGTCACATTTCATGATCCGTGCTACCTGGGCCGGGGGAATGATATCTATGAGGCACCGCGGAATGTATTGAATTCCATCACATCAGAAATGGTTGAAATGCCGCGTCATAAATCGCACGCCCTGTGTTGTGGCGCAGGTGGTGCACAGATGTTCAAAGAAGCAGAAGAAGGCGATAAAGAAATTTTCTTGGAACGTACCGAGGAAGCCCTGAATACGAGAGCTGAAATGATTGCAACGTCGTGTCCATTCTGTCTGACCATGTTATATGACGGTGTTAAGTATAAGAATAGAGAAGCTGAAATACGCAATATAGACCTGGCTGAATTGGTTGCAGAAGCATTGAAATTATAGTGGACTCCAGAAATAATCCAAAATACTGACAATTGTTATAATATTGACTTAAATAATAAGAAATGGACAATTTTAAAACCATTAAGGGCGGTGAGTTTATGGTGCGGGAAACCAAAGCTGCCGATGTTTTTATTCCGGAGGATTTTGATGAAGAACAACAAATGATCGCTCAAACCTGCGATGATTTTCTTGAAGCGGAGGTACTTCCAAACCTGGACAAGATCGATGCCCAGGAAGATGGATTGATGAACGACCTTCTGGAAAAGGCCGGCGAACTGGGGCTTCTGGGTATTGCGATACCAGAAGAATATGAAGGGTTTGGTCAGTCTTTTGTTACCAATCAAATTGCAGCAGAAAAATTGGGTGCCGGATATTCATTTGCAGTGGCGTATTCATGCCATACCGGGATCGGGTCCATGCCCATCCTGTATTATGCCAATGAAGAGCAAAAACAAAAATACCTGCCCAGGCTGGCGTCCGGAGAATGGAAAGGGGCCTATTGTCTTACCGAACCGGGTGCGGGTTCGGATGCCAATTCAGGCAAAACAAAAGCGGTCCTTTCGGATGATGGGAAACACTATATTCTGAATGGACAAAAAATGTGGATCACCAATTCTGGTTTCGCCAATGTATTCACTGTTTTTGCAAAAATTGATGCGGATCGTGTTCTCAGTGCGTTTATCGTTGAACGTGATTTTCCAGGCATCTCATTTAATCCCGAAGAAAAGAAAATGGGGATCAAAGGGTCCTCAACACGTCAGATATTCTTTAATGACTGTTTGGTCCCGGCCGGAAATCTGCTCGGGGCACGGG
>Ga0209536_100007426_pt1 | contig 16608 bp, 17 predicted proteins | sample DeeMarSeWOR28_12_FD_187461 | JGI IMG/M metagenome (GOLD analysis project Ga0209536, IMG submission 187461) | Marine sediment microbial communities from White Oak River estuary, North Carolina - WOR-2-8_12 (SPAdes) (version 2) | ecosystem: Environmental > Aquatic > Marine > Intertidal zone >... | reverse complement strand
CAGGGATATTGAGGTCAACTTAAAAACACCATTAAAAGAAATAGCTGAAACTGCTGAAAAAAAATTAGGCATCAGGATTGGTTTGAGAACCGGCGACACCACCCCAAAAGAAAAAGCCCAGATGCTCAAAAATCCGCCGCACATCCTTATCACCACACCAGAATCACTGGCCATTATGCTGGCTTCGCCAAAATTTGCCCAGAATCTCCATGATGTCCAGTGGCTCATTATCGATGAAATCCATGCTCTGGCAGAAAACAAGAGAGGCACTCATCTTTCCCTAACCATGGAACGCTTGCAGAGATTAAGTCCGGCCATGACTCGCATAGGATTAAGCGCCACCATAGCTCCTTTAGAAGAAATTGCCCAGTTTTTAGTTGGCTATGAAAACAGTAAATTAAGAAACTGTTCAATTGTCAATGTCCAGTTTCTCAAGGAAATGGATTTAAAGGTTCTTAGTCCAGTTAAAGATCTCATCAATGTTGATTATATGTTAAAACATTCTTCTATGTATAAATTAATTCACGATTTGATACAAAACCACAAAACCACTTTGATTTTCACCAACACTAGAGCAGCTACTGAAAGAGTTGTCCATAATCTCAAAGAAATGTATCCTAAATTTTATAATAATAACATTGCAGCTCATCACGGCTCGCTTTCAAAACAATTAAGGCACCAAACCGAAGACAGACTCAGAAAAGGAGAATTAAAATGTATTGTTTCCTCAACATCCCTAGAACTTGGAATTGACATTGGTTTTATTGACCTTGTCCTTTGCCTTGGCTCTCCTAAATCAGTTGCTCGTTTCCTGCAAAGAGCCGGCCGGGCCGGCCACCAGCTCCACAGCATTGTTAAAGCCAGGATTATCGTTATGGACCGGGATGATCTCATTGAATGTTCTTTATTGTTAAAATCAGCCATTGAAAAGAAAATTGACCGCATCCACATCCCCACTAATGCTTTAGATGTTTTAGCTCAGCAAATTTATGGTTTTGTTATTCAGGAAAAAATAGAAATCAATGAACTCTATAATTTTATCAAAAAAAGTTATTGTTTCCATGAACTTCCCAAAAAAGATTTTCTTGAATTAATTAACTATTTAGCAGGCGAATTTGTTTCTCTGGAAGATCGTTATGTCTATGCCAAACTCTGGCATGACAAAGAAAGCGGCATGCTTGGCAAAAGAGGCAAACTTGCCAGGGTTATTTATATGACCAATATTGGTACTATTCCTGACGAAAGTTTTGTCACAGTCAAAGTTGGCGAGCAGGTTGTTGGCAAGATCGATGAATCTTTCCTAGAAAGACTCAAGCCCGGAGATATTTTTGTCCTCGGCGGGGAAGTTTACATGTTCAAATTTTCCAGAGGCATGGTGGCTCAGGTTTCATCTTCAGTCAGCCGGCCGCCCACTGTTCCGTCATGGGCTTCTGAAATGCTGCCATTAAGTTTTGATTTAGCCATGGAAATCTCAAAATTCCGGAGGCTCATGGAAGAAAAATTCAAAAGAGACTATTCCCAGGAAGAAATTCTCAAATTTATTCATGATTATCTCTATGTTGATGAAAATTCTGCTCATTCCATTTATCAATACTTCTACGAGCAGTTCCACTTCACAGAAATTCCTTCAGACAAAAAAATTGTTATTGAACATTATTCAGATGAAAAAAGAAAATATGCTATTTTCCATACTTTGTTTGGAAGAAGAGTCAATGATTGTTTGAGCAGAGCCATTGCCTTTGCAGTTGGCCGGCAGCAGCATCGCGATGTTGATATTGGTATCAATGACAATGGTTTTTACATTGGCTATGACAAAGGTGTCAATGCTCTGCAGGCTTTCAAAGCCCTGGAACCCAAACATCTCAGACAAATTTTAGAAAATGCCATTGAAAATTCAGAGGTCCTCAAAAGAAGATTTAGGCATTGTGCCATGAGATCATTAATGATTTTAAGGCAGTACAAAGGCCATGTCAAACGCGTTGGCAAGCAGGCTGTCTCTTCAAAAATTCTTATGAGCGCTGTCAAAAGAATTGACTCTAATTTTACTATCCTCAAAGAAGCTAGAAGAGAGGTTTTGGAAGATTTAATGGATTTTGCCAACACCCAGTTAATTCTTAATCAAGTTGCTGACAATAAAATCAAAGTTAAAGAGACATTTACTCAAATACCGTCTCCTTTTGCCTTTAATTTAATTTCTCAGGGCATTGGTGACATCATCAAGATAGAAGAAAAACAGGAATTCTTAAAGCGCATGCATCAGATGGTCTTGGCTAAGATAAGTTTAACTACTTCTAAGTAATAAAACAACCGAAACCTTTATAAATAACCTCTTTCTAATTAACTTAAAATTCACACTTATGAGGTTACGAAAAATGAAAAAATACGACCCTTCACGAAGAAAATTTATGTTTAGAGATATTCCCGCTTCTATAGCTGGTTTATTTTCAATACCTCGTTTAGTAGTTGGTTTAGGCACAGCTGGTTTAGGTGCAGCCTTAACTTCTGGCTGCGATGAAGAAGACAATAGTCAACCAGCTACTGTTCCAAGAGCTGCTGCTTTATTGGAAAATTATCCAGCTTTCTTAAAAAATGAAAATGGTGTTTTAGATTATACTTTAGTCCCTGGTCTGGATTATGCTGACTTTGATGCATCACTCAAAATTGCCCAGGGAATCCAAAGACTGACAGAAGGACTAGCAATTGAAACCAAACTGCCGGACGAAGTCACTTTAGACCAAAACCTGATTTTGGTTGGCAGACCCGCTTATTTGACTTATTCAGGCGGAGACAATCCACGATTGACTGATTTAGTTAATATCGATCCAACTGCTGTTCCACAATTGTTTGTTGGAGACGGCTTAATCAAAATCCATGATTATGGTAATTTCAAGCATTTGATTGTCACTGGTTATGGACCAGACCAAATCAGAAACTGCGGAACAGTTCTTAACCAGCCAGAAAATTATGGTTTGACTGGAAACGAAATCTTTATCAAAGGATTATTGGACCAATTTACAATTGGTAATCCTCCTACAGACCAATAATTCCTTTTTTTCTAACTTTTTTCTTACTAACTCTTAAACTAGTATACAATTCTCTACAACCACAATTAGAAACATTTATATACAGTGCATACATAGTATACAATTGGTGTGAGAGGGGTGGTTTGCTAGAAACCACTTAAAATTAGGGGGTACAATTAATGATTGAACAGGATACTTCTATTAGAATTAAGAAACAAACAAAAAAACTTCTGGATGATTTAGACTTTGTCAAAAAGCAAAGTTACAATGAAATTATTAGTGAATTAGTTAAACGTTATAAAAAGTGTAGATAAAATTTCCTAAAAAAAGAGGTGTAAAATGGAAGAGACGATTAGGTTGGGGGGAAATATAGAGTTATCTGGATTTAGCTCCTTAGACGGCGGCCAGATGATTGTTCTGAAAAAAATTGTAGGCAATTATGCCCGCAAGATGGAAGAAAAATGCAAACAGTTTGAAGCTTTGAAGCTTCATCTCAAGACAGTCGGCAACGAAAATAAATTTGAATTAAAAGGCCAAATTGTTGACGGCGGCAATATCTATCCATCATCTGCTGTTGAAAGAAATTTATTTGTTGGCGTGGATTCTGTCCTTAAAAAATTAGTTAACACAATTAATTAAATTTAGTGGGGTGGTTCTCAATCTCCTTCCACCCCTTATTTTTTAATAAATAAAATAAAAAGAATTATTTATTTTTCTTCTTAATGTTAGCTGTCCTGCTTGGCCTGACTTTTTCAGCGCCTTTGCCTTTCCTTCCCCTTAAACCGCGCATCTTGCGGCCAGCAGAAGTTTTGCCGTGAAAGACTCTGCTCCAGTGCTTTTTGTCGCAAATCCAGTTGATTTTGGGATCTGCTCTTATTTCAGGAGCTGAAGGGTCAACTAAAATTATTTCAAACCAGTAATTTTTGCCGTCTTGAGCTACCCAGTAAGAATTCAGCACTGCCAGGTTCTTGTATTTTTTTTGCGCTCTTTCTTCTGCAATAACCTGGTAATTTTTAGATAATGTTAGTCTTCTGGTTTGTGTTTTTGTTCTTCTGCCGCCCCGATCATGTGACCTTGTATGGCCGCCCCGAGGAACTCTTTGCCGAACAACAACAAAACCTTTCTTAGCTCTGTAACCTAAAGAACGTGCTCGGTCAAGTCTGGTTGGTCTTTCCAGACGAATAGTTACTGGCTCTCTTCTGAATTGCATTAATCTTTCTTTCCACAAAGAACCAAGATTAGCCTGCGGTTTTTTCCACAGCTTTCGAACATATTTGAGATATCCCATTTTTACCTCCAGTAAAAATGGGGCTTAAAAATCTTTGATTTTTTTTGTCCCATTTTGATTAGCCTCCATTGATTGAAAATTTTTAGTAATTTTCAATCCAGAAAATTCGCTTGCGAATTTTCGCTGTTATAATTTTAAAAAGCTTCAGGCAAGCTATCGCCCACATTGCTTTAGAAAGCAAATTTAACTCTTCCTTTATAAAGATTTCTTTAATTTTTTAATCTCTTCAACCATATCACTGGCTAAGAAAACATAACCCTTCTTTTTCCGAAGCAATAAATCTCCAATCTTTTTGCTTGTCTGAGAAGCAGCCACTGCACTTTCAAATAATTTTCCGCTCTGAGAAAGAAACCCAGCGCACAACCCAGCCAGGATATCACCGGTTCCTGCTTTAGTCAAACCAGGATTTCCGCCAGTTATTTTTTTAATTTTGTCCCTGGAAATAACATAATCAGCTGGCCCCTTGATCAAAAGAACATTGTTGCCAACATGCTTTTGCAAATCCTTGTAATTCTTGATTTTTATTTGAGAATTTTTCAACAATAGTTCCAATTCTTTAGAGTGTGGAGTAATAATTGCATTGTTGATTTCCTGTAAACTTAACAGTTTGATTCCGTCAGCGTCAATCACTTTTAATTTGCCTTTGCTCTTGCCCATTAATTCCTGGCAGAACCATTTGGTTTCCTCGCCCAAACCAATTCCATTTCCTAATTCCAGAACATCATGCCCTTCTAATAATTTTAAAATTTCAGGAATATTTCTTGGACTCAAATATTTGCCAGGCAGTTTTTTAGTTACTAAATCAGCACTTAAACAATTCACTGCCCAGGCTACTTTCTCGGGCGCAGCCACAGTCACTAAATCACACCCAGAACGCAAAGCTGCCAAGCCAACCAAAGCCAGTGTTCCGGCATAATCCTCGCTCCCACCAACTACCAACACAAAACCATTTTCTCCTTTATGGGAAGTTTTTTTTCTTTTCATCAGCTCTTTTATTTTCATGGAGGTAAGTAATCATTTACTTTTTATAATTTTAACTAAATTTTGCATAAGATTTATAAATTACCATTTCAAAAATGCTTGTATGTACCATATCCATAGCATTCCAATTCCAGAAAACGAAAAGGAAGAGTTTGAGGTTCAGACTAAGAGAATAAATTGGTTTCTTACTGAACCAGCTTTAGGCAGAAATCCGGACTGGAAATTATTGGAAGAGGATTTAACTAAATCTTTTAATGCCCTGCCCAAGGAATTGCAGGCCGTTCATAGAGGGCAGTATGATGGTTTAATGGAAAAAATTATTAGCCATTATCACTCAGAAAAAACTATCTTAGTCTAATTTACAACCCGCATCCGCCCGAAGGCAAAAACCTTTCTATTTCATCCAAATCTCCGCCAATTTTCTTCCTGATTTTTTTAGCCACATCAGATTTCTTCAACTTCCCAGGAACAACCACCACAAATTTCTCTGCATTTTTCTTAATCGCTGAAACAGGCCCGCCAATAATCTGCTCACCGCGAATACCAATTGCCATCTCTAAATTAGGACGTAAATATTGAGTCTTTCCATAAACCATAAATGCTCCCTTGGGCATAAATTCACCAGACTTGGCTTTCTTGGAAACTTGTTCTGGCTTGACGTAAAAAACATCTAAAACACTTAGACCTAGTTTCCAGGCTTTGGAATAAGAAGCAGTTGCCTGTGCTGCCTCCTTAACAGTTCTCTCAGAAGCTTTTTGCCCGTCTTTAATCACAAAAAACGGCGACCCAGCCATGTCAGTGTGCAGAACCAAATCCTTTTCCTCTGTATGCTTCTTAATTACAATTTCATTTGATGTCGCATCCCTGCCGCCAATGCAAAGAAATCCTTCAGAAGAAATAAACCAGTGGAACTTTTCATACCATTCTTTTTTGCGTTCTTTTTTCTCAACAGATTTTTTTTCAATCTTTTCCAGTTCTTTTTCTTTCTCACTTTCTAATTTCTCTAATTTTTTCCTGGTTTCCTCTAAAGCTTTCAAAGCACCCCCTAATTTCTTTTTGGCTTTTTTGGCTTTTTCAAAATAAAATTCGGCATTTTGCTCTACTGTTTTGTCCAGATAAATTTCTATTTCCATAGAACTAGGTGGTGCATTCGCGGACATTTTCAACAATGATTGATTGCTCGTCGCAATACTCCTCTTGGCCATAAAGGCTTACTTTAGGTGTTAATTTTAATTGCTTAATGCTGCCGTATCGTTCGTCATCATAGTCAATATATTTCATCAAAGTGCCGAATTTTTCAATTTGACTGTTGATATCAGTCACTAAAATTTCCTCTGAACCAATTACTCTGAGACTCATTGAATTAATTTCAATATTGCCGCCATTCTCAGCAATAAAATAAATCTGATTTTGATTCTTGTCAAGACAAACTTGTTTCTGGGCATTTAAATCCACAAATTTCAAACCAATATTGATTGAGCATCTGGCTGTTTCTTCAATTTGAGCCCTGCCAAAATTCATTACTAGTACACCCAAACCAACTGCTAGAACAATCAGGAAAATAGTTGCAATTAACGGAGCAATTCCTCTTTTATTCATAATTAATGGATAATTTTGACAAACTTATAAAACTTTTCTAAAATTTAACTTAAAACACCGTAACCTTTATAAAGAGGTAGCAAATTCTTAATCGGACAATGAGACAAATCTTTCTACGACGATAAACCAATCAGTCTTAGATAGATTTATATAACACCACTTAAAAAAGGCATTGAAAGCCCTGGTAGTGTAGTGGCCTATCATGGAGCCCTGTCGAGGCTCCGACCCGGGTTCGACAAATTATGCTCAAAAATAATTCGAATGTCCCGGCCAGGGCGTTTTGTCTTGGGCCGGTAGCTCAGCCTGGTAGAGCACCTGACTTTTAAGTCAGAAGCAAAGATATCAGGTGGTCGCGAGTTCGAATCTCGTCCGGCCCGCTTCATAATCATGATTCGCAACGCGAATCCCAAGGTGGGTTGATAAGGGCAGACTGCCCTTATGTGGGAATCAATTCCGGCCCGCTCATACTCAAAATGAAAGTTACAGAACACAACCTCGTTCCCAAGCATCTGAAGCTGACTAAAGAAAAGAAAAAAGATTTATTAGAAAAATATAATATTACCATCAAAGAATTGCCTAAAATTCTCAAAGAGGATCCAGCTATCAGACACCTTAAAGTCATACCTGGCGATGTTATCAAAATTGTCAGAGCCAGCGGCACTAGCGGCAAATCAGTTTACTATCGGGTGGTTATCAGTGGTTAAAAAAATTTATTTTTTGAACCCTAAAAGCAAAAAAATTGCTTTGCAATTTTTTGCTCTCAAAAAACATAGTTTTTTGTGGAATCTGGAGGATTTTTAATGGACAGGTCTATTTTAGTCAAAAAATATTTTGAGCGTCAGAAATTCCTAGAGAGCAGTATCAAATCATTTAATAATTTCATTGAAAAGGGCATGCAGGAAGTTGTTGACGAAAACAAAGAAGCTGAGCCCACTATCATTCCCCACAATATTGAAAAATTTGTCATTAAATTTGGCAAGATTTGGGTTGAAAAACCAGAAATTACAGAAGCTGACGGTGCCAAAAGAAATATTTTCCCGATTGAAGCGCGCCTTAGAAAAATATCTTATTCTGCTCCGATTATGGTTGAAGTTTCTGCTCATGTCAATGATGTCCAGAGGGAAAGTTTTGTTGCTCAGATTGGTAGAATCCCGATTATGCTCAAAAGTAAATATTGTCATCTTAATGGCCTCAATAGGGAAGATTTGATCAAGTATGGAGAAGACCCTGATGATCCTGGTGGTTATTTTATTATCAATGGTACAGAAAAGGTTTTGATTAATGTTGAAGACCTTGCTCCCAATAATTTGACTATTGAAAAAGACGGCAGTGATTTTGTCGGTAAAATCTTTTCTGAACACGGCTCTTATAAAATTCCTCATACTCTTGAAAAGAAAAAAGATGGTTTGTTTTATTTGACTTTTACTAGAGTCAAAAAGGTTCCTTTGATTGTTGTTGTTAAAGCCCTTGGTCTTGTCAAAGACGAAGACATTGTCAAGGCTGTTTCTGAAAAAGAACAATATGATGAAGCCCTGGTCAATCTTTATGAGTTTGTTGATATCAAGACACAGGAAGATGCACAGGATTGGGTCGCTAAAAAAATTGGCTTGACACAGGCCAAAGATATTCGAATTGATAAGATGAAGGAAATTCTCAATAAATATCTGCTGCCAAATTTAGGCACTTCAGAGGAAGATCAGCTTTACAAAGCCTATAATCTTTGTAAAATTCTTAAGAGATATATTGATGCTTCCAATAACAAACGGGGTCTTGATGACAAAGATCATTACATGAACAAGCGCTTGAAACTGTCCGGTGATTTGCTCATGGACCTTTTCCGTGTCAATTTCAAAGTTTTAGTTGGTGATTTGCTTTACAATTTTCAGAGAATTATCAAAAGAGGAAAATTCCCTTCTATCAAAGTTATTATCAGGGAAAAATTACTGACTTCAAGAATTTATTCTGCTATGGCTACTGGAGCTTGGGTTGGTGGAAGAAAAGGTATTTCACAGAGAATGCAGAGATTGAATTTCCTTGAAAGCATGTCTCACTTGCAGAGGGTTGTCTCGCCGCTTTCAGCTTCACAGGAAAATTTTGAAGCCCGTGCTTTGCACAGCACCCATCTTGGACGCTTGTGTCCGGTTGAAACTCCGGAAGGTACTAACATTGGTCTTAGAAAAAATCTCTCTCTTTTATGCACTATTTCACATGATTCAAATGAAAAGGAAATTTTAGATGCTATTAAAAAACTTGGACTGGAGACTGTCAAATGATAAAAATACACAAATTTTTATCATGCCAAAAATCACGGGGTGATTTTTCAGCATGAGCGATGTATATTTGAATAACAAATTTATTGGAACTGTCGAAAATGGCAGTAATTTTGCTCAGTTAGTTATAGATGAAAGAAGAAAAAACAGTATCTCCAGTAATGTCAATATTTATTATGACACCCAAAGCGATGAAGTCAAGATTGAATGCATGAGGGGCCGTTCCCGCCGCCCTCTGATTGTAATCAAAGAAGGCGAGCCTTTGCTCAATGAAAAACATCTTAAGCAGCTGGAAAAAGGAGAATTGAGCTGGAATGACTTGATTGAACAGGGAATCATTGAATATCTGGATGCCAATGAAGAAGAAAATGCTTTGATTGCTTATACTGAAGATCAAATAACTCCTGAACATACTCATCTTGAAATTACTACTTTTGCCTTGACTGGTTTGGCCACTTCTTTAGTGCCTTTTGGTAATTATTCACCGGGCGCCAGACTGAGCATGGGCAGTAAAAACCAAAAACAGGCTCTTGGTTTTTATATTGCAAATTTTCTTGTTAGAATGGATATGGATGTCAATTTGCTCCATAATCCGCAAATGCCGATTGTTCAGACTGCTATGACCAGTATTTCTGGTTATGACAAGCATCCGTCTGGCCAGAATATGGTTGTTGCTGTTATGAGCTATGAAGGATATAACATGGATGACGCTGTTATTCTCAACAAATCCTCTATTGAAAGAGGCTTAGCCAGAAGCACTTACTACCGCCCCAGTATCGCTGAAGAATTAAGATACAGTGGTGGTTTAGTTGATCAGGTTAGTGTCCCTGACAAAGATGTCAAAGGTTACAAAAGCGAACATGATTACCGCCATCTTGAAGAAGATGGAATTATTACTCCAGAATCAAAGGTTAGCGAAGGGGATGTTGTTATTGGTAAAACATCACCGCCCAGATTTTTAAGTTCTCTTGATGAATATAATCTGGCTGCTGCCACCCGAAGAGAAAGTTCAGTTGCCTTAAAGCACGGTGAAGAAGGTACTGTTGATTTTGTTTTGATTACTGAAAATGAAGAGGGCAACAAATTAGTCCAGGTTAAAATGAGAGATCAAAGAATCCCGGAAGTTGGCGATAAATTTACTTCACGTCATGGTCAGAAGGGTATTGTTGGTTTGATTGTTCCGCAGTCAGACATGCCTTTTTCTGTGTCTGGTATTGTTCCGGACTTAATTTTTTCTCCTCATGGTATTCCTTCACGTATGACTGTCGGCCACTTGATTGAATTAATCGGCGGCAAAGTTGGCGCTCTGGCCGGACGCTATATTGATGGTACCATTTTTGAAGCCGAACCAGAAGAAAAATTAAGAAAAGAACTTTTGAATCTGGGATTTAGAGAAGACGGCACTGAAATTTTTTATGATGGTCAGACCGGCAAAAGAATGAAAGCCCGTGTTTTTATTGGCAATATGTATTATCTCAAATTAAAACATATGGTTGCCAATAAAATTCATAGCAGAGCCCGTGGCCCAATCCAATTATTGACTCGTCAGCCAACAGAGGGCCGCGCTAAAGAAGGTGGTTTACGTTTAGGTGAGATGGAAAAAGACACTTTTGTTGCTCATGGCGCTTCCCTATTGTTAAAAGAAAGATTTGATGCTGACAGGACTGTCGTTCCAGTCTGCGAACACTGTGGCTTGATTGCTGTCAAAGACGAATTCAAGAACAAAAGCTACTGCCTGTTGTGCGGTGAGGACACTGAAATCAACAATGTTGAAATATCTTATGCTTTCAAACTATTAATGGATGAATTCAAAAGCCTCTGCATTTATCCTCAATTAAAACTTAAGAGCAAATACTAAAAATGGAAGGAGAATATGTTTATAAAAAGGTCAACAACCTGGTTTTTGGAGTTTTTAGTCCAAAACAAATCCAGAAAATGGCTGCTGTTCGTATTGTCACACCTGAATTGTATGACAAAGAAGGCTATCCAGTTGACGGCGGCCTCATGGATGTTCGTTTAGGTGTTATTGACCCTGGCTTGAGATGTAAAACCTGCGGCGGTAAATTAAAAGAATGCGCCGGACACTTTGGTTATATTGAACTGGCCAGGCCGATTGTTCATTACAAATTTATCAAGATTGTTCTCGATCTGTTGAGGTCAACCTGTAAGCATTGCGGCCGAGTTCTGATTCCAGAAAAAAATATCAATCGTTACAAGGCTCTTCTTGAAAAAACCAGTGCTGAAGAAGGTTTGGCCGGACGCCGGACCAGGATTAGAGAGATTATCAAAAAGCTCAAGACCAGGATGAAATGCCCGCACTGCAAAAAAAAGCAGTCTAAGATTACCCTGGAAAAGCCAACTACTTTTTACGATGAAGAAACTAAGATCAGTCCAATTGAAGTTCGTTCAAGATTAGAGAGAGTTCCAGACGATGATTTGGTTTTGTTTGGCATGAATCCTAAATTTGCCCGGCCAGAATGGATGATTCTTACTGTTTTGCCTATTCCTCCTGTCACTATCAGGCCTTCAATTACTTTGGAGAGCGGCGAGCGCTCAGAAGACGATTTAACCCACAAGTTGGGTGATGTTGTCCGTATTAACCAGAGACTGTTTGAAAATATTAATGCCGGTGCTCCAGAAATTATTATTGAAGATCTTTGGGATTTGCTGCAGTATCACATTACTACTTTTTTTGATAATGAAGTTTCTCAGATTCCGCCAGCCCGTCACCGAGGCGGCCAGCCTTTGAAAACCATTACTGCCAGAATTAAAAGCAAAGAAGGCAGAATCAGGCACAATTTGGCTGGTAAAAGAACTAATTTTTCTGCCAGAACAGTTATTTCTCCTGATCCACGGCTTCAATTAAATGAAGTTGGTGTTCCTTTTGAAATTGCTTTGAAATTAACTGTTCCAGAAAGAGTTACTACCTGGAATATGGTTTATTTGAAAAAATTTATTGAAAACGGCCCGGGCAAATATCCTGGTGCCAATTATGTTGTCAGGCCCGATGGCAGAAAAAAGAAAATTACTGATGAAACCAAAGAAGAGATTTTAGAAGAACTGGCTCCTGGTTATCAGGTCGAAAGGCATATCCAAGACAGAGACATTTCTATTTTTAACCGGCAGCCTTCTTTGCACCGAATGTCCATGATGTGCCACCACATCAGAATTTTGCCTGGTCGGACTTTGCGTTTAAATCCAGCTGTCTGTCCCCCTTATAACGCAGACTTTGACGGCGATGAAATGAACCTGCACGTCCCTCAGACAGAAGAAGCTCGTGCTGAAGCCGAAACATTGATGCTTGTTCAGACACAATTGATTTCACCAAGATATGGCTTGAGTGTTATGGGCTGCAAACAAGATGCTGTTACCGGCAATTATTTGCTGACTAAAGAAATGTCTTACAGCAAAGAAGAGGCCATTGATTTGCTGGCTTCTGTTGGTGTTGAGGATTTTAGCGGCGTCACTCGATTCAAAAATGTTCCCGGCAGTGCAGTTTTCTCAGCTCTGCTGCCCAAAGATTTTAATTTTATTGGCCAGAGCAAATCTGGTGAAAAAGTAGTTATCAAAAATGGAGAATTGATTGAAGGAGTTATGGACAACAACAGTTTAGGTGAAGAAAAGGGTCTGATGCTTCGCAATCTTCATGAAAAATATGGAGAAAAATTTGCTGTTGAATTGTTGGGAAGAATTTTCCAATTGGGAATCAAGGTTTTGCTGAAGCGCGGCTTTTCTATTGGTCTCTGGGATACTGATTTGCCAGAAGAAGCTCAAAATCAGATCAAAGAAACTCTGGAAGGCGCTGATAAAAAGGTTACTGAACTTATTTCTGATTTTGAAAAAGGAGAATTAGAGGCTTTCCCTGGAAGAACAGTCGCCGAAACCCTGGAATTAAAGATTTTAGAAACCTTGAACATTGCTCGTAACCGGGCCGGTAGTATTGTTTTAGAGCATGCTAATGATAAAACAGCTGCCTTGATTATGGCTCGCAGCGGTGCTCGTGGTAATATCCTGAACTTAGCTCAAATCTCAGCTGTTGTTGGTCAGCAGGCTCTGCGCGGTAAAAGAATTGAGCGCGGTTATAAAAACAGAACTCTTTCATATTTTAAAGTTGGAGATCTCAGCCCAGCAGCTCATGGTTTCATTGCCAACAGTTTCAAATCAGGTTTGACGCCCCATGAATTTTTCTTTGCAGCCATGACTGGCCGTGACTCCTTGATGGATACTGCCCTTAGAACTCCAAAATCAGGTTATCTTTATAGAAGACTGTCAAATGCTATGCAGGATTTGAAAGTTGAATATGATCGCACTGTCAGAGACGTCAGCAAGAAGATTATTCAGTTCAAGTACGGCGAAGACGGGCTTGATGTCTCTAAATCAGAAGGCGGCAAGATTGATATTAAAAAAATAATTCAGGAGGTAAAATAAAATGGACCGTTCTGCAGCTGCTGTTTTAAGGCAATACCAGACTAAACTGCCTCCTCAAATTTATGAAGAACTTAAGGAAAGTTTGCCTGACAATGTTAGCAAACAAAGATTGACTAAAATCCTGGACCATGTTTTAAAAAGATACAAAGAAAGCCAGATCAGCCCTGGTGAAGCAGTTGGTTTGGTCAGCGCTGAATCAATTGGCGAACCCGGCACTCAGATGACTCTGAACACTTTTCACTTTGCTGGTGTTTCAGAAATGAACGTTACAGTGGGTCTGCCGCGTATTATTGAGATTTTTGATGCCCGCAAGGAGATCAAAACTCCGATGATGGAAATTTATTTCAAACCGCCGTATAATACTGCAGAAAAAATCAGGCACATGGCAGCTCTTCTCAAGGAAACCAAGGTTGAGGATATTATTTCTGAGTTTAGTGTTGATATTTTAGAGCAAAAACTGGTTTTGAAGATTAATATGAAAAAAATGAATGAATTAGAGGAAAATCTTAATGACTTGTCAAAACTAATCAGAAGCAAGATTAAAAATATTTCAATCAGGGCAGGAGAGGACTTCATTGAAATTGTTTCCAAGGGAAAATCCGAAGATATTAATCGTGTTTACAAAATCAAAGAAAAGATCAAAGCTTTGAAAATTAAGGGTATTAAGAATATTTCCCAGGTTCTGCCTGTCAAGAGGGGAGAGGAATACATAGTTCTGACTGCCGGCACTAATCTCAAGTCTGTTTTAGGCATGAGGGAAGTTGATTCTGTCAGGACAACCACCAATGATATTAATGAAATCTTTTTGGTCTTGGGTATTGAAGCTGCCCGTCAGGCCATTATCAATGAAGTTTACAAGGTTATTGAAGCTCAGGGGTTAAATATTGATTTAAGGCACGTCATGCTTGTAGCTGATACCATGTGTGTCAATGGCAAGATTGCTGGTATTACTCGTTATGGTGTTGTCCGTGAAAAAACATCAGTCTTAGCCAGGGCTTCTTTTGAAACTCCAATCAAACACGTCATTAATGCCGCACTGGTCGGCGAAGTTGACAAGCTTGATTCAGTTGTTGAAAATGTCATGATTAACCAGCCGGTTCCATTGGGCACTGGCTTGCCGGGATTAATTACTAAGGTGAAATAATGGCAAAAAACGAAGAAGTAGCATTAAAAAAATCTTTGAATGAAGGTAAAGTTGTTATTGGCACTCAGCAGGTCATCAAATTATTAAAGCAGGGTAAATTAAAGAGAATTTATTTGTCATCCAACTGTCCGACCGAAGTGACTGCTGAACTTGAGCACTACAGCAAATTAGCTAAAATAGAAGTTGTCAGGCTTAGCCGGTCCAATAATGATTTAGGTGTTTTCTGTAAAAAACCTTTTTCTATTAGTGTTTTAGGTGTAAGATGAAGATAAAATACACCAAAGAACTTCTTGACACCATGGGAATTTTTTCTGCAGTTACTGGCGCCAGGCTTAAGGATTGCTTTGAAGTTGATGAAATAACTTATTTTGTTGTTGAGCCAGGTCAAATCGGCAAAGCTGTTGGCAAGGCTGCTGTCAATGTCAAAAAACTGCAGCACAAATTTAATAAAAAAATCAAGATCATTGAATTCAATCCAGATCTGCTTAAGTTTATGGCCAATGTTATTTTTCCTTTTAAGGTAGATTCCATTGATGAAGCAGATGGAGTAGTTTCTTTAAAAAGCCAGGATCGCCAGACAAAAGCTCTTTTAATCGGCCGAAATGCGAAAAATTTAAAAATAATGACAGATGTGGTCAAAAGATATTTCACAATTAGTCAAATAAAGGTAGAATAATGGGAAGCAAATCAAAAGGTATCGGTTCAGCCAAAAAGCTGAAGAAAAGAAGAAAATCATTTAAGAAGCAAAGGCCTTTTTTACGCAGAGCCAAGGTCAGCCCCTTAGGTAAATCTTCACAAGCCAAGGGTATTGTCCTGGAAAAGCGTCAGATTGAAGCTAAGCAGCCCAATTCAGCTATGCGTAAATGCGTCCGTGTTCAGTTGATTAAAAACGGACGCCAGGTTACTGCTTTCTGCCCAGGTGACGGTGCTTTTAAACAGATTGATGAGCACGACGAAGTTATCATTGAATGTATCGGCGGAAGAAAAGGGGCTTCCATGGGTGATTTATCTGGTATTAGATACAAAGTTATCAAAGTTAATGATCAAAGTTTAGATGCCTTGTTAAGAGGCAAGATTGAGAAAGCTAGAAGATGATAAAAGCATTTAATCGCTGGGATACAGAAAGTATCAAGATTGATGATCCAGGTTTGGTTAATTACATTGGTCTTGACCCCAAGATTGTTCCCCGAACAGGCGCTCGCTATGCCGGCCGCCAGTTCCACAAAAGCAGGACCTTTATTGTTGAAAGATTAATCAACAAAGTTATGGTCTCTGGCCACAAAGGTAAAAAACATCTTATCAGTTCTGGCCACAATGCTGGTAAAAAAGACAAAGCTTACAAGGCAGTCTTCAAGGCTTTTGAAATTATCGAAAGAAAATTAAAAGTTAATCCTGTTGAAGTTTTTGCTTATGCAGTTGAAAATGCTGCTCCTCGAGAAGAGATTGTTGCTATTGAATATGGCGGAGCCCGTTATCCCAAAGCAGTTGAAGTTGCCCCTCAAAGAAGAGTTGACTTGGCTTTGAGATTTATGGTTCAGGGAGCTTATGCCCATTCCTTTAACAAAAAAACATTAATTGAAGAGTCGCTGGCTGCTGAAATCATAGAAGCGTACAAAGGCTCACCTAAATCAACTGCAATTGCCAAGAAACGGGATACAGAAAGACAGGCTGCTTCTAGTAAATAATTTCCAAAACATTTAAATAAATCAAAATATTAGTAATTTTTTGATGCGATTAGATAAAGTAAAATCATTTTGGATTTCTAGCACTTTTCACGGAGCTTTGACAAAAAAATCCATGAACAAAGCTCTTGAAGAATTTGTTGATGATTTTGAGAATATGGCAAGTTAGACGGGGATGAGAAAAGAGGTGGAG